>Ga0194063_10001256_pt1 | contig 16708 bp, 14 predicted proteins | sample SepL3720m_MetaG_FD_155459 | JGI IMG/M metagenome (GOLD analysis project Ga0194063, IMG submission 155459) | Anoxic zone freshwater microbial communities from boreal shield lake in IISD Experimental Lakes Area, Ontario, Canada - Sep2016-L373-20m | ecosystem: Environmental > Aquatic > Freshwater... | reverse complement strand
CCCCTTCCTTTCCACCCGAAGAAGAGCAACCTTGACCCAAGAACCATGATCTCCCATCAATCCGTCGCACCCATCCACCATAGCTTAGTTTAGCCAATGAGTGGCCGGATTTTCGGGTCCAGCTCACTAGCACGTGAAATTACTTTGCTGTCTTCAAAGTGAGCGAGTATTCTGCTCGGTTTCTGGCGTGCACTTCGATAACATTAAGTAGTACTTGTTCTAATTTTTTGACTTGGGTTGTGGTGTCGAAATTGACGAGCGTCCGTTGACGCCCATTGTCACCCATCCAGGCGCGGAGCTGGGTATCTCGGCCAAGCTGAACCATTGCATCCGCCATGGCCGCCTCATCTTTCTGAGGGATGATAAGGCCCGTCTCTCCGTGAACGACCTGATCCACCAGCCCGCCACATGCTGAGACAATGACAGGTAGTCCGATGGATGCCGCCTCGGCAACCGCGACTCCGAACCCCTCGAACCACCCACTCGAATGATCCAAAGAATGTTGGAGAAAAACATCCGATTTCTTGAGAAGGCTCCGTACCTCTTCTTCGGTGCGCGATCCGGCAAAATGAACGCTGGCCGAAATACCCAACTCCCGCACGAGAGCCTCCAAACTGTCTCGCACGTCACCATCGCCAACAACGATAAGCTTTGATTCGGCTAATTTTTCAGCCGCTAGCGCAAACGCGCCGATGCAGTGAGCAACTCCTTTGCTCTCCACAAGCCGACTCACGCAGATGTACGTAGTGCCCATCGGATCGGCACAACGGCGTGACAGCGGAAAGCAGGCGCTGGGTGCCCCGCAGGGTATAAGATGAAGGCGATCCGCCGGGACTCCGAGGTCACGAAGGCGCTGCATTTGCTGCGACCCAACACAAACGACGGCCGCAAACCGAGGGAGCATTTTCTCCAAACTCCAACGATACCAACGATTGTTCAGGCCGGATGAGATATCCTGACCATGAAAATGAGCGACTATTGGAATATCTGCCGCCTCGCAAGCCGGGAGAAGGCGCAGCGCACTCTGCCCAAAGTGGCAAAGCACGGCTGAAACCTGATTTTGGTGCAGCATCTCGATGATCCGGTTTTTCTCTCTCCCCTGGGTTCCAAAAAAATTCCCCGAAACCAGATTCCTCAACCTCCATAACCAGCGCCCATGCCCTAACTGCGGATCCTCGGGTGTGCCTGCGAGGTGTACCGGGATGTCCCCCATCGGGTAATCGGCTGCATTTTTTCGGGTCCACGTAAATACGACCGGCTGCGTAAGCGAAAACAGCATGAGCTGTCGCCAAACCCACACCTCGCTCGGCTCACCTAACCAGCGGGTGACTACGCATACCGTCCTTTTTTTCCCATTCGTCATCGACAGTATCCTTCGGAGAATTCCTCGCTGCCCTCGTCATTCGAGACCTCCCATCCATCTCCATCGGCCAGTGAAGGGGAACTCCCCAGCATGCAGAACGATCCCATCGCGGCGATTGGGAACCAGAAGAAGAAAAGAGACTGCCCAAAATAGCTCACCGAGACGCCGGAAGCCACCAGTGCAAACAGGCTCGATCCCATGCACCAAAACACAAATTGATGCTGGGCCGATACCTCAGTTCTGGCTGAAATCCTGCCCACGCTTCGAAAAGTCAGCCAAATCATCACGATCAAAAGCCCGACACTGACTACGCCGCCCGCCACGCCGAAGGCAATGTATTGATTCGTGATGTCCGTTTGCATATCAGAGATTCTTCCTTGATTTGGCATCCAGTGAACGGTTCGGTCGGTGCCGAATAACCACCATTCATCAAGGTGTCTCATCGTCTGCTGAATCAGATAAGATCGGTGCCAGGCGGAACTGGCTCCCGTAAGGTCGATCCTAGAGATCAGGAAATATGCCGGGCGGTTCATCACGAGTTCAAGCAGCAGGTAGACAAGCACTGCCGCTATTTGCATCAAACGGACTAACGGACGGCATCTCCAAAGACAGAGCGCGAGTACTGCAAATCCCGTGCTCATGATTGGTCCGCTTGACGCACTGGCAAAAACCATGACCAGACAGGATATTGCTCCGATTATCGCAGCCATTCGGTTGCGATTCCAAATAGCAACCGCAAAGGGAAAGCAGGCTGCTCCGACTGTTCCAGCCAAGATCGCGTGATTGAAAGGCCCTTGGGCCCGGAATCGACCGTTACGCAATAGCGGTGATTCTGGCACTCCGCCGAATATCGAAAATACGTTCCAATGGAGCGCCTGTTCGATAAACATGAAAACCGCTACCGGAGCGAGAATCAGACAGAGGGCGGCCAAGACGTCGACCAACTCATCAGGATCGAGACAAAATGACCGAATCATGAAGTAAAAACCGATTGTATTGAGAAGTACACCACAGGTGTATATCGGCCCGCTACCGGGAGCCCACTCGTGGAAGAAACTTGCAAAAAGCAACCAACACGCCCACAGCACCATGAGCTTGTCCATCAGATTGAAGCCTCCGGCAATTTTCTCCCCCCGTACCGCAAGGCGAAGCAGTCCGACGATGACTAGCATACGAATGATCGGCAGGTTTAACTCAGCGATAACAAAGCCCTGTCCCACAGTCATGTAGCAGCAGCCAATGAGGAAGATTATCACCGCCAACTTCCGGGGGGCGGCCCAGATTCCTGCGGCCGTAGCGATGAAGAAAATGAGAGCGAAAGCGTTCATAGCGTATCAATATGTGTTTCAGATCTCGTGGCGTGACTCCCGCCCGATATGGCTTTGACTTCGGTCAAGAATCTCACCAGTTCACCTGTGAGATTTTTTCGATCATAGCGGCGAATGCGTGCCGGTGAGCGGTAGTAGGAAATGGAACCATTTTGCCACTGCGCGAAAAAGTGAAGGATGCCTGCTTCAATTCCCTCCGCATCGCCAGGATCCGTAAGCCAGCAGTTCCCCGCCGCTTCGACAAAGTCGCGGGCATCTCCGGGAGGGAGCGCACCTAGCACGGGGATTCCGCTGGCGATATATTCGTAAGTCTTGCCCGGGACGATCGAAGACTTCTCCGTGCCACACCGTTCATGCAGCGGCAGAAACAGCAGGTCAGCGGAGCGGACGTAGTCGGCGCTCTTCTGATGGTCGACATACCCGGTAATTTCTATCCAATCGCCAACCGGGCTTGCTTCTATCATCTTCAAATCCGCTTCGCCCATCACTCCGGCGAACACCACGTCGATCTGGCCCATGATCCATGGATATTTTTTGCGAAGGGCCGCGAGGGCCTGGAGGAGGTAGTAAGGTGAACGCGGGAGCAACCTCACCCCGGGCGTACTCCTCCGGAGAATGCGGTAACTCAACTCGTGTGTGCGCTGATGAAGGCCTAATTTCGAGTGAAAGGTCCCAGAATGGACGATGCGAAAACGTTCGGAGCGATTTTTGCTGAGCGCGGTGGAGAAATCTTCCGGGTCAAATCCGTTGGTGATCGCTGTCACTGAGCGGCCCCGAAGGCTTGGAAATTTATCTAGCAGGATCTTCTTAGCAAACGGTGTGTTCATGATAATTCCAGAGGCAGTCGCAAGATCACGCTTCATTTTCCGGCGCTGAGCTAGGCGATGGAATAAAGATTTATAGACTTGGAATTCATCCAGTGCCCACGGGTCCCGAAGGTCAGCCACCCATGGGATTCCTGACTCGGCGGAGAGCCGCGCCGCGACTTCGGCATCCTCGAACGGAGAGAGTGTTACTAAGATCAGGTCTGGCTTTTCTTCAGCGATCGCCTGCCTCCCCATGATCAACAGTGCTTTGACCCTCGAATGATCGAAAATATTTGTGGCTGTGTCAGTCACGCGATACTCGCGCACAACCGATGGGATGTCCCCAAGGAAGGAAAGGTCCTCGGGAGACCAGCGTTCGTCCAAGTTACTCTGACCAGTCAGTACGCAAACACTCACTCCAAAAGCGGGGAGATATTTGATGAACTTCGTGGTTCGCTGGACTCCGGATCCACCGCATGGAGGGTAAAAGTGAGCGATGTAAAGGAGCTTCATCGCAATTGAATCGCCAATCGCAGGTATCGCATGTTCACGAGAAGATGGCGTGCCTCATGCAACGTGCGAAATCCCCGTCTCATTGGGTGGTAGAAGAATAGTCAAGCTGGGTACTAGCACCGCCTGATGCCAAAGTCGTCCGGTACACTTCGAGAAGCGTAATTCCAGCGGCCTGCCACGTAAGCATTTTCAAATCGATCAGTGAGGTCTTCCGTAAGCTCGAGAGAACTCGACGGTCACAATGAACAAGATTTAGATGCGAGGTAAGGCAATCCACGGATCGCATCGGATGAACCAAGGCGTTGATTTCATGAGAGCAAGGAGCTCCACTGGCATCGGATACTAGTAATACACATCCGCATCCTCGCGCTTCATAGGTGACCAAGGCGCTCCCTTCCTCTAGGGATGAGAGGATGAAAAGATCGGATTTGCGCATAATCTCCGGGAGATCATTTCGGTGACCCAGAACCTCCACGCTGGGATGGGATAGCAAGGATCCCAATTTTTCCGCGTAACCGGGGACAAAAGTCCCACAGATCAGGAAGCGCCCGCCCACATGCGCCTCTGAAGCAAGCCAGGCCTCTAGCGCATAGTGAAGTCCCTTTCGGGGCTCGCAAACTCCTGCATAAATGGCTGTTAGACCGCATGATTCTGGATTCTGGTCACCTGGGAAAAAGCGAATATCATCGAACCCATAATGGTGACGCAGGATTTTCGAGGCTGGAGTGGAACGTTCCAGAAAAGTGCGCGCGACAAAACTAGACGGACACAAAAGAAAATCACATTCCGCATACTCACGCTCTTCGTGATCCAGAACCTGCCGGTCGAACGTGTGGTCGTGCGCTGCAGGTGGAGACAGCCCCAACAGCCGATTCTCTTCGGCAGACGCCTGAAATGCATATTCTGTATGGGCATTGGGCCGTTCCAGCAGGCAGGGGATACCATGCCGCCTAGCTACCCGCATCGTCCTGAGTGAAGCCAGCGGCCAGCCATGGAAGAGATCAACAGAAGCATGATGATCGTCCAGCCAACGGGCAGTCAGCCAGTCGTGTAACTGTAGAGTGCGGTATCGACCAAGAACACGGAATGGCAACTTGACAAGACCGCGGCTAAGAGTTGGATGAACACATAAATCAACGCCTAGCGATCTAAAAACCGATCCGCATAGCACATTCACCTTTGCCCCCGCGCTCGCCACCCAGACTGCCTGTTGCCACGCGGTGAGGCAAACACGCTGAGCTCCGATCCGGTAGGGGAAACTATAAAGAACACGTGGACTCGACAGTGGAGAATCCTCTCTGCTGGCTTTCATGTCATTTCAGGCCATGGAGGAGGCTGCACAGGGAGTCCACACGGCTATCAATTCGGAAGCACCCTCAATCCCGATGGCGGACTGGGTGCAGTAGTTGGCGCAGCAATTGCCGAAATACTCAGGGATCCGACCGTGGCCATTGCGCCAAGATTCGCAAGTGATGTTACCGCTGCCTGTTCAGTCCGGAAGGCATAGTTGTTAGCAATGACGACTGGCGGGCCACCAGGCGGCGTGACAGTTGCCGAATAGGTATGGTTCGCCACATTCACCGTGAGCAGCACCCCATAGGTGACTCCGGCTTGGTAGTTCAATACGTTCGCCGCCGTGTAGGAACTGCCGTTTCGAGCTTCCATCAGGCCCGCAGGCGAGAATCGAACGGCGACGGCAAGATCTGTCAAGGAGGCCGCCGTGGAAGCAGACAACCCTGCCACCGCATCGATCCCGCCGGATGCGGGCGTCATGTTAAAGGAAACACTAAACGAACTCGTTTGGGAAGATGTCGAAAGATTTTGCCATCCGCCACCCGCTGTAACTGTTAGAGTGCCTGGCACAGTGGGGGGCTGGGTCACGGTTGTCTTTTTCCAAACGCCAGTCAGGTAGGCATCGGTCGGGTAAGGGGGCATCGCGGCGACGTAAAATGAACTGTTTGTATTCAAGGTCCATGACCCAGTCTGCGGAATGTTGTAACTCGACGACGAGAAGGATACTGTGGAGTTTTTGACAGAAACCCACGTTTGGTTTGCGCCTAGTCCGCCGCCCGTACTCAACGAGGACGATCCAAAGAAATAACAATCCGTGGCGGTCCAATTTCTGCCGGCACCATTGATTGCCGAGAAAAGCTCCCCCGTTTCGCCGCCGGCAGGGACGGGATAACGGCTTAAATTAACTGCGCCCGCGACTATATAACAGCGTTCAAAATTAATCCCGTCCACGACTCCTGTCTGCAGGCCTGCGTTATTGGAGCCGAAAATCGCCGTATCGCGAAGGACAAAATTCCAGTGATCCCATGTTGCCCCGTTCGTTGTATAAAATTGGAGGCTATCCGTGTGGGGGCGCGGCAGAGTTCCTGCGATGTAGTAACGCGGCGCCAAATAACAGCCATCAAATCGAAAATTTGTTACTGGATAAGTGTCAGGCCCGACTTGGGCGATGTCCACATTGTCAACACTTGAGTCTGGTACTACGACTTCGCTAAACTCCATTTTGTCAGCTGCCGCGTATTGAGTGACGACCTTTAAATAGACCGTCTTCGTCCATGCCAGCGCGCTCCGATTACACGCCGCGAAGAAAAATCCGCCCGTGTTCTTAAAACCAGCAAAACAGATATTGAGGCATTTCACGAACCGCACGCCCCCCGAGAGGGTCACCGTGCCATAGCCATCACGCGGACAGATCGTGACCCGCTTGGTCCAAGCGGAACTCCCCATGGTATCAATGACCGCAGCCGAACCGGAACCCGCCCCGTTGCCGGTGAGTGTGCCGGGTTGCACGAGGATGCGGACGCCCGCGTTAGCCTTAGCATCGCTAAGTCCTTGCACTGCCGCCTTGATGGCCGCCCAGGTGGGAGCGACCTCGATATCATTAGCAGATGGCTCATACATGTATGGCGTTGGAATGAGATCCGGCCAATGAGAGCCGTTGGGGCCAAATGCCGGCACCCGCGATGGTGGGGCGCCCCGTGCCACGGGAAGGATGATCAAGAGCGAGACCATGCACCCAAATACGGTTTTTACGATCTTGGCAGATGGAAATAATTTTGAAAGCTGGGGGGAGTTCATAACTTTTGAATTAAGACTGTGCAAAATAATTCAACCGATTCGTTTGGTCAAATTGTTTTTTGATAACCCATGGATTTTGAGATATTCACGACTCGCATGTGATATCACAACCCTCCATTTTAAGATTTTGGATGATTGTAAAGGTGTCGGATTTAAGCGGACAGCGAGAAACAGCCCGACTTTTCACCAATGCGTCACCCATTGCCCGTGCAAAGTGCTTGAGATGGCCGCCCTTGGCCGCGAGGAAAAATTGGTAAAATATCCTCGGAAGCACGAAGACCAGTCCCTTCCACAGCGGGTAGCAGGACATTGCGAGCAAGATCTGATTTCTTGGCTTATAGTATAAGTTTACCTCGCTTCGCCTAGATACTTCATTGGCGTGATGAAGGACGACCAGATCCGGGCAGTGAAGAATCTTCCCCCCCTGATCAATGATTCGTAAGGCAAGCTCGATCTCCTCATAATGCATATAAAAGATTTCGGGATACATCCCTGCCTCGACTAAAGCCTCTTTACGGAACGCATAGGCTGTGCCGCTGAAATAGGAGGTTAGAAACTGTTGATTGGCAAATCTTTCGATGGGTCGAGGGTGCCACCAGCGTTCCCAATCCTCAGATTTCCCGTCCTTCTTCATGAGTCGGAAGGCAAGGCCCGTGATGTCAGGTGATTCGCTGAAGGCTGTAACCGCCTTCGCCAAAAGGCGTCGGTCAGGGAGGGTGACGTCACTATCGAAGCCTACAACCCACTTGCCCTTAGCCGTGCGGATGCCACGGTTTCGAGTGACGCAGGGGCCACGGTTTCGCTCGTTTATGAGCAGGGTGGCTTGGGGGTATTGCCGGCTAACCGCATCAGCGGTATTGTCGTCCGAACAGTCGTCAACTACAATGACCTCAAACACCGCACCCTCTTGGGAATAAATATCGCTCAGGAGTGTAAGGATACATTCCCGCCGATTGTACGAAGGAATCACGACGCTGATCATGAGTAGCAAGGCGGGATGTGCAAAGGCCGAGCCTATGGCTGATACACGCTAGGGACTTGCGTAGCCTTGGAGCCACTCGTCGCGCTTTTTCCAAAGCAATTGCCAGCGGCAGGCAGCTTCAGAACCGCGCGCCTTAGGCAAAACCGAACTCACCGCGGCCCGCAGGCCTGTTCCCGCGGCAAGCAAAAATAGCCCGAGCATGCGGCGAGGCCCCTTCCAATGGATTCTCACCAATGATGCCTTGCCTCGATAAAGCAAGAGAGCCTTGTGAACGGGAGTTTCTGAACTTTGGCCTGCCTCGTGTATCAGTTTTGCGTCTGGACAAATCACCGGCCGATAACCCACCACACGGGAGCGCAGACTCAAATCCACATCCTCACCATACATGAAGTAGCGTTCGTCGAGTCCTCCGAGTTTTCTCCATGCCTCCGTCGAGGCCAATAAAAAACAGCCGGTGATGACGCCGACCTCTCTCACGCTGTCACGCGACCAATTGCCGAGCGACTCCGGATCGAGCCAACGGTTTCTAGGTGCGAGGGTCGTCACCCCGCATGCAAATAGCGCCATACTCCATAAAGTGGGAACCCCCAGGCATGAGCACGGCTCCAAGCTCCCGTCAGGCTTGAGCGCCCTGCCTCCATATAGCCCATGGCTAGGTTGTTTCCTGGCAAAACCAACAATCACATCCACCGCATTATCAAGAATCACCGTATCGGGATTAAGCAAGAGCACGTAGTCCGCATTTGTGCGATTCACGCCGAGGTTCACCCCTTTGGCAAAGCCAAGGTTTTCTCCAAGCAAGACAAGCTCCACAGTTGGAAAGTCCCGGCATATTCTCTCTACCGTGCCGTCTTGCGAGTTATTGTCGACCACCACCACTTGCTGCCTCACCCCCTTATTTTGTGCGAACACACTGGTAAGACAGTCTCCAATTTGATTTTCGGAGTTGTATGTCACAATGACGATTGCCACGTCGTTTTTCATAATGATTTCATCGTCGCTGATCGTTGGGTTCCAGCAATGGCAAGGAGTGTCGTTCCCGTGCTGACAGGATTAGCAGACGCTCCGCGGAGGCTGCTGTAATAGCTCTGGGTTTGATGGCCATGCGGCTACAAGCTGTTAGCCATTACTAGCGAGATAGCTCTCGCTTCATCCCGCGGCTCAGACTGAATGGTCGAAAATGAAATCCCGCAACTTTTGCACCAAACTCTCACTGGCAGACACGCCGATCGGCCTCGGCTGTTTCAAATTATCCAATCGATCCAACCATTCGCGGAGTTCCGTTGCATCGAATGCCACGTTGACGCAGCCCATATCCATCATGTGCCTTGCAGTTGCAAGCTGGTGTTCGTTGCGTTGTTCTCCGAGGCTGGCGCGCTTGGGCATCACCAGAATAGGCTTCCGGTGGTGTAGCGCCGAGAGGATCGTTCCCATGCCCGCATGAGAGATAATCACGCTGGCTGACTTGAAGTACTCCACAAACTCAAGAGGCTGGAGAAAGTTGGCGAAACGGATGTTTTGCGGCTGCCAGCCGCCCTCGCCAATCTGGGCAAAGACCTCGCGCTGTGGATTCTGCCCCGCCCACTCGTCCATGACTCGCACCATGCGGTCGAAGGGCAAATCCGTACCTACTGTCACGAAAATCATAACACGTTGCCAAAAAACTGCGGTCCGCCGTAGCGAGAGAGATGCGGCCACTGGGTGAGCCACAAATCCACGAACGACCCAGCTTGTTTGCCCGACAGAGAAAGCTCTCCGGCATTCGCAACGCTGTCCAACCAGACCACTCGAGCTCCGAACCATTTGCCGATACGGACGGCAAAATAGCCAGGCGCGGCACCCGTGGTCACGATGACATCAGGTTTCACCGACAGGATGAGGCGCATGACCCCTAAAGCGGAACGAATCAGTTTAATCTTATTCCAGCGGTTGCCATCTGTAATCAGCCGAAAGCTAGCATTTTCACTAACATCCGTGCGGTAGCCATCGCGAACGGTAGCGTAGGTCACATCGCATCCAGCGAAGGCCGGGCGCAAACGGAGCAGCTGCACCCAGTGCCCTCCCCCAGACGAAATTGCCAGCACTTTAGGGGTTTTATTCGGCATCGCTCATTCGACTCAAGATGCGCCGCGGCTGAAAAGCACAGCGGGAATCGTAAACAAAAGTATTTTGATATCTAACCAGACCGACCAGTTCTCAATATATTCGTGATCCATTTGCATCCAGTGGTCAAAGCTTACGTGGTTACGGCCACTGATCTGCCAAATACAGGTGACCCCAGGCTTCACGGACAAGCGCTTTCGAAAAAACCATTCGTAACGTTTCACCTCTTCGGGAAGAGGCGGACGTGGGCCAACAAGACTCATTTCCCCGCGCAGGACATTCAGGAGTTGTGGGAGCTCATCAATACTGGTTTTACGAAGAAATCGACCGATACAGGTTGCGCGAGGATCATTCTTAATTTTGAAGGCAGGGCCATCCTGTTCGTTGAGGTGCTGAATCTCGGCGAGGCGCTCCTCAGCATTCGCTACCATCGAGCGAAACTTCAGGAGCTTGAACTGGCGCTGGTTCATGCCGACGCGGTTCTGGCGGAACAGCACCGGCCCTGGGCTGGTTAACTTCACTAGGACTGCCACCACCATAATTAGCGGCGAAAACAAAATTAATGCAGCGAGTGAAAGTGATGCATCCATGAGTCGCTTCACGAACAAATGGATCAACATCTTTTCTCTGAATAAGGTCACTACGCATTCACCATCGAAATCCTCTACATGGATATTTTTGAGAAGCAATCCGTCATCAGGTTCAGGCAGGAGTCGGACAACGATTCCCAGATCGCTCGCATGCTTCACAATGGTCTTAATATCCAAGAATCGAGCATCTGCAGGAAGGCAGACAATCACTTCATCCACTTTTCCTGCAATCAAGACATCGCGGAGAGAATCCAGTAGCCCGAGGACCATCCACTTTGCAGGTTTTTGTCGTCCCCATTCCTCCAAAGCCGTTGGCGATTCTGCGACAAAGCCGGTGATCTTGTAGCCGAGCTCCGGTTTTTCATCGATCCTTGTGGCGGCCCGTAGAGCACGATCGTTAGCCCCAACCATTAGTAAATAGCGATAATTTAACCCCGATTTCCTAGCTTGCAATAGAAGATGGTGGACTGAAATGCGACTTGCTGCCCCAAGCAGGCCAACCGTCGTAAAGAAGGCGAAGACTTGTACCGTATGGAGCGCTCTTTCCGAAAAAGTAGCAGTTACAATGATCAGCCATAAGGAACTGATGCACGCTGCGTGGAGCAACTTTTTGAGCTGGGTATCGAGAGCAACTAACCGATTTGACTGATAGCGGATGAAATAATTAAAAATTGCAACCCATCCCACGATTAAAAGTACTGCATAAAAGGCATCCTCTAGACGATGGGGGAATTCTTTGTTTCGAATTTCATTCCTAGCTAAAACTTCCTGCCAAAAAATAATAACCACCAAACCTGTGGCAACGAGAACAAATTGATCAATAATTCGGAATGATTGGATCAAGAACTTGTGGCGCAACCGAATCATAGCGATTTAGAAATCGAAAAGACCCAAACGTACTCAACCCAACCCGTTCAGATATCACCTGATAACCACCGTGATTCCAGCGGCTTATTTTTGTTGAATATGCATGAAACATCAGCTTTCCCCTTCGCCAGCTCGGCATATCCCCACATCAAGGCGTCTCGGCTCGTATTTTCAGCATCAAGCACCAGTAGCACCTTGTCCATCATCCCTGCCATTGTCAGAGTCCGGCTGGTTATATTAATGGTCGGCATATCAAATACAATGTAATCAAAATCACATGACTGCAGTTGCGGCATCAATTCATATAACTGGATGGATGACAGGCCAGCCGCGTTGCCATTGCGTCTCTGAATCTCGGGACAGGCATGATAGAGACTTTGCCGATTTTCCTTGAAATTAGGAGTCGTGGCCAGATGCAGAGCCCCCTTGATCGAATAGCGTGGAATTTCCGGAAAAATCGGATGGTCTTCAGATTGATGGGCGCCGAGGTCGACCAATAGCACTTTGGCCCCTTTGATCTCTGAGAATGATTTGGCGAGTCCGGCAGCAATGGTGGAAGCGCCAGCCCCCCCAGACAGACCTGTAACCGCGATCAGTTTAGGCTTATGTACGACATTGTTCACTTCAAAATTGAAAATGATTTGGTCGCGTATCCGTTCGGAGTATGGAAGAATAAAGTGTTTTGATTTTTCAATTTCAGGCTCCGCAATGATTTGCTCATCAGCATCCGTGCCGACCCCATCGCCTCGCTGTTCGATGCAAAGCGACCTAGTCCCAGAGGGCGGCATCAACAATTCACGGGTTTTTTTCTCAAAATAGGGGATCGATAATGCGAGTGGCAGATGAAGTCTTGACTGAATTTCCATGGGCCGCTTTACCCGCCGGTCCAGCAGCAGTTCGACTAAGAATGCCAGGACGACACCGACGACAAAACCCGACCCAGCGAGGCCCAAAATTACGCCCCCTATCTTCTTGTCGAATGTTTTGATAGGGTTCGATGGCTGTTGGACTAGGGTGATGTTTGGCATCCGCTTGGGATCCAGAGTCTGGTCTAGCCTAGCATTTTTCAGGTTTGCCTCGAGTGACCTGTACTCAGCATCCTCGATCTGTCTGCGGCGTTCCACCTCATCGATCTCGGCTCCCATGGCGTATTGCTGACCAAACTGCTCAGCTATATCCTTGATGTAGGCTTCATAAACTTCGATTTTCGCACCAATGGCGGCAAGCTGTGCTTTTTCCAGGATCAGACCCCGCCTAGGATTGGCCGCATCGGATTCGAGTCCTTCCGTTTCAGCAACAAGGCTCGGATATTTTGCAAGCAGTGCTCGTCGTTTTGCATCATAAGCATCAAGTTGCCTTTGATTGAGGGTTAATAGCCGGTTGCCTGATTTAAATTTGAGACGCAGCTCAATGTCCCGCTTTTGCAGGAAGTTGAGCAGTTCTACAGAGGCTCGATACTCCGTGATGGCCTGTTGGGGCGGGGTATCAGAATTTTCCTGGCTGGCTTCACCGACAAGAAGAGATTCAAGGCCTGATCGACTTTTATAAATCGTCCGGTCCTCTGCACCAGACGCCTTCGTCTGTGATTCGATACTTGCCTGCCGCTCTGCAAAATCGGCCCTAGCTTTCATCAGCTCCTCTTGAGTCTTTGCCCGCTGGGATGACAATGCTCCCGTGGCCTCGTTTAGCGACAGAATGCCGGATTCGGTTCGCAGCTTGTTGAGCTGCATTTCCGTTTGCGCTAGGCGACCCTGGACTTCTTCGGCCTGTTTTGAAATCAGGTCGAATGCCGCAGCCGAGCGGTGAATTTCCAGATGTTTTTTGAAATACAGCTCGATGATTTTATTTAGAGCGAGCTTAGAGAGTTTTGAATCCTTATTCCCATAAGTGATGTAGAGCACATTGCTACTTTGGCCAGGGACGACCTCCATCCCCTTCGAAATTTCTTCCGCCGCGCTCGAAAGCGTCGGGCCACTGAGGGCTACATTGCCTGATAGCAATTGATCTACCCCTACTTCTTTGGCGACTTCCTCTGCGAGATCTGTGCTGTTTAGAATTTCGATTTCCGTATTGATCACAGCATCTGCCGACTTGCCGCCTGAGGTACTTTTGGTTTCATCATAAGGATCAACTGTGCCCGATTCACGGACATATCGAACTAGCAACTTTGCTTTCGACTGGTAGATTGTATCATGATTTAGATAAACCGCGGTGGCTGCGATCAACCCCAATAGGGTCAGAACGATAATTTTTTTAGCATGCTTAATAAATATAAATATAACTTCATGAAAACTAATTTTTTCAGGATGATTAATATGTTGTATTTTCTTATTCATTTTAAATATGCTTTTTTATAATTATTATTTGCATAGTCGGACTATTAACTATTACCGGTCAAAGGTCGTGCAGATTGCACGGACTACTAGGTCAATCTGTTCGGTTTCCATCTCCGGAAACATCGGCAATGAAACAAGCTCGTTCGCGTAACTCTCCGAGATGGGAAAGTCGCCGAGCCTAAGTCCCAAATGATGAAAGGCGGGTTGCAAATGGATCGGAACTGGGTAATGAACGCCAAATTCGATTTGATTGGCTCTGAAATTTGAGATCAATCGGTCTCTGGCGGGGGTTCGGATTGCGTAAATGTGAAAGACGTGGGATCGGCCAGACGCTTCCATTGGGAGATTAAGCTCAGATAAGTCGCTCAATTTTTCAGCATACATCCGGGCATGACCGCGTCGCATCTGGTTCTCGTGATCGAGTCGTTGAAGTTTAAGGCTTAGGACCGCGCCCTGGATCCCGTCCATTCTGCAATTCCATCCCACAAGTGCATGAGAGTTTTTGTCAGACTGACCATGGTTTCTGAGCTTCTGAATCCGATCCGCGAGTTTTTTGTGGCCAGTGACAATTGCGCCCGCCTCGCCCATGGCCCCTAAGTTTTTCGCTGGGTAGAAGCTGAAGCATCCGGCGTCACCAATCGATCCGACTTTCTGTCCGCCGCATTCTGCGCCATGCGCCTGCGCGGCGTCTTCGATCACCCGAAGTCCGTGCTGACGCGCAAATTCGAGGATGGGAGCCATGTCCGCTGGCTGGCCGAAAAGGTGAACCGGAATAATCGCCTTGGTTCTGTGAGTCAATGCGCCATGGAGGGCGGTTGGGTCGATTGTGTACGTATGCGGATCGATATCGACAAATACCGGCTTTGCTCCAGTTAGGCAGATAGCCTCCACCGTGGCGACGAAGCTCATCGGCACGGTGATTACTTCATCGCCCGGGCCAATTCCCATGGCCAACAAGGTCAACCAAAGCGCCTCGGTACCGCTGCCGACACCCACCGCGTGCGCAACCCCGCAATAAGATGCAAAATCTCTTTCGAATTTTTCCACATAACGACCCCCTGAGAGCTCACCCGAATCAATGACATCACCGATGACCCGCAGATAGGCCTCCCGCTCTCCAGCATGTCGACCTTTCATGTCCAGAAACGGAACCATCAGTATGGCTTTGGGCTCGTACGAAGGACGATTCGGGAAGGATTTCCTACGACCGTTTGGCCATCCGGGACATCAGTTGTCACCACACAACCCGCTCCTACCGTCGCATTTTCACCGATGACCACCCCCCCGATGATGGTGGCTCCCGATCCGATCGACGCGCCCTGCTTTACCAGAGTTTCTTGGCATTGCCAATCGCCCTGAGCCTGCACCTCCCCGTCACTTCTCACGGATCGAGGCCAGCGGTCATTGATAAATGAAACGCCATGACCGATAAAAACTTCATCCTCAATCGTCACACCATCGCAAATAAAGGTGTGACTTGAAATTTTACACCTCGCGCCGATTTTTGCTCCACTTTGGATCTCGACGAAACAGCCGATTTTCGTTCCATCGCCGATCTCACAGCCGTAAAGATTAATAAAGTCGAAGAGTCTGACCCCGTCGCCGAGCTTCACGCTGGGCGCGATCCGCTGGCGTTCATTCGTTCCAAAATCCATATATTTAGGACTCATTTGCGTTTCTTCACGCTAGGTCAATTCAACTCGGGCAATGCCACCTTGGCTCCAGCGCTACGCCGCTTTGCATGCCTCTCGCTAAGCGCTTTTCGAGACCGTGCGCGACTTATCCGGTCGGCTAGAATGGCCGGCGTCCGCAGTATGATCACCAAATCGTTTTTGAGCGAGGTGTGGTTAATGTATTGAAGGTCCATCTCGTTCATCTGGCGAAAGGTTGTATGGTTATCTTGGTTGACCTGCCAGCTCCCCGTCATTCCTGGAAGCGCGCTGAAACGCGCCCGCTGACTGGGCGAGTGAAGGTCGTATTCATGAGCTAGGCACGGCCGAGGACCCACGAGGCTCATCTCTCCGCACAAGACGTTAATCAACTGTGGTAACTCATCGAGACCAGAGGCCCTTAACAGAAGGCCACCCGGAATGATTCGAGGGTCATCTAAGCCATCCAGCTTGATCCATGGGCGGTCAGATTGGATTATGTTTCGGGTGTACTCCTCGTGCGGAGTCGGGCTGGCTTTGATTTGCATGCTGCGAAACTTATACATTAGGAAACGTTTGCCATTGATTCCGATCCTTTCCTGGCGAAAAATCACCGGGCCGCGAGAGACACAGCGCACCCACAGGGCCGCGAGGGCCAACAGTGGCAGGACAAGTGGCAAACTCGTCAGCGTGCAGGCGATATCGAGCGCACGCTTCCATTTGGGCATTGCCGCAAGCGCGGGATCTTGGCACCCACCGTTCACTTGTGCGGCCTTGATACGCTGCCGCCCTTGGTTGGGGCGGCCCAATCCGGAACTAAATTCGATTGCAGACATAGTCATCAAACTGATGAAACGTTTTGCAGAGATGATGGACAAAGGCCCCATTTAAGCGAGGACCTGGTGAAGGGTTGGAAGCGCCGAACGAACTCAACCTTCGGGCATAGAGGCCAAATCTCACCATCGGTTTCTGCCAATTCTAATGGCGATACCTTGATTGGTGAAATACGGATCAACAGGTGGGGGGGGTTCTAGAAGCGCATCAAACGCTTTTGCATGAGGGGAGATTGGGGGGGGGAATG
>Ga0194063_10001255_pt1 | contig 16709 bp, 12 predicted proteins | sample SepL3720m_MetaG_FD_155459 | JGI IMG/M metagenome (GOLD analysis project Ga0194063, IMG submission 155459) | Anoxic zone freshwater microbial communities from boreal shield lake in IISD Experimental Lakes Area, Ontario, Canada - Sep2016-L373-20m | ecosystem: Environmental > Aquatic > Freshwater... | reverse complement strand
CGACTGGAACAACAACTACGGCGAGGATCCCGACAAGTGCATCCTCTTCCACTGCGGCCCCGTCCCGCAGGATCTGATGACGGCAAAAGGCGAGGTGGTCGATCATCCGATGTTTGCCAAGGCGCTTGGCGCGGGATGCGGATGGGGGCCGAACGTGGGACGCATCGCCGCTTCCCCGATGACCTACGCGAGCTCAAAAACCGAAAACGGGATCTTTCATTACTACCTGGGCGAAGGCGAGATGACAGCGGATCCAATTGCCGAGGGATTCTTCGGCTGTGCAGGGGTCGCACGCATTCCCGAACTTCAGAAAAAACTCAACATCATCGGGCGCACGGGCTACCGCCACCATGTGAGCATGACGTTCGGCCATGTCGCTACTGCCGTCCGTGAGGCATTTGCCACCTACCTCGATTACTCTCCCACGGAGATCTGATGCCGTTCGGAAACCTGGACGCTTGGAAACCCACAGAGATTGATCCTGCCCCACCTCCCATGAATACACTCGGGTCACGACAAGACATCCGCCCACTTGTTCTTCCCTCTTGCAGTGGGTGCAGGGAATGGCGGCCGACACTCCGATCCTCCAGTGGATCCCCCTCATCCAGCGCGTGCAGGCTGCCGGAAAATCCATCATCGTGGACCTCCAGCTTGGAGAGTTGGACCAATTCCTGTCGAGGGTTCGACCAGAAGGCATCTTTCTTTGCATGGATGTTCCGGAGGGATTCGAGGTGCCTGTGCTCACAAAACTTGCGACGTGGAAATGAAGCAGGCTGCCAGCATCATGTCAGCATGACCTTCGGTCTGGTGGCCGCCGCGGTGAAAGAAGCCTTCTCAACCCACCTCGGTTATACGCCCGCGGAAATCCGGCTTCCGTGACGACTCGAACTGCCACCAGTCCAGTTGCGGCTCGTCTTCGCCGCGGCAGGTAAAGCTCATTCAATGGATGGGAAAGGCGGGCGGTCTGCCGATTCCAAGCCTCTGGTAATGCAATTTCCGGGGCGGTCCAGGAATCCTGATTTCAAATAAACCCCCGCCCCTTCCGGTAAACAGCCGGCGACTCGCCGGTCTCTTTCTTAAAAAATCTGGAAAAGTGAAAGGGGTCGTCCAAGCCGACCCGTTCGCCCACCTCCCGCACCGTAAGGGTGGTGGTGCGAAGCAGGGTGGCCGCGATCCCGACCCGCTGGCGGGCAATCCAGCGTCGGGGGGAGAGGGATTCGCAGGCTTGAAATTGCCGGTGCACACTCGCCGTGCTGCATTTGGCCAGACTGGCCAGGTCCTGGATACTGATTCTCCGATCCGGGTGGGCGCGCACATACTCCTGCATCCGGTGCAGTGTGCCCGGCCGCGGCTTCGCGCCGGTCGGGGCTGCGCCGACGGCGAAAGAAAGCTCCGCAATGAGCAATGCCGCGAGGTTCTGCATCAGTCCGCGCTCCGGCCGGGAGTGCTGGAACTTCTCGACGATGAAAGCCGCGAGCAATGCCATGCTGTCGTTTCCTTCCGCGAACCGCCCGCGAACGATGCCCTCCATGCCCGGCCATCCGGCATCGCTCCTGCCCGGTTGACCCGCCAGCTCGTCGGCCCGGTTGTGCGCGACCCGGAAGACCACGGGCAGCCTTTTCGAGTGAGAGGGAATGATATGGATTCCACCGACAAAAAACGGGGACCTCGCGTCGGCGATGTAGGCGATATCATGCCGCCAGGGCAGCAGGACCCAGTCCCCCGATGAGAAGGCCGACTCGATTCCGTTGACCCTGACGATCCCGCTCCCCGAACGGCACCAGAGAAACATGCGGCTCTCGACACACTTGTTGCGATGCCGTTCCGAGGGAGCAAACTGAAACCAGTTTGCCAGAACGACCACCGGGCTTTCCCGCAGGGTTTGGACGGTTCGCTTTCTGAGGGATTTATCCATGTAGCAAGAGTTTGTGCTATGTGCTTCCCGTGCAGGTTGTGCTCTGTTGGAAGCATGTCAAGCCCCGCATCAATTCCTCTCGAGCGCAAAGTTCCTTTTCTTGATTCCACGCCATTGCTCGGCGATCCGCCTGCCCTGCAAGCCCGCGCTGAGGAGGATGGGTTTTTGTATTTCCAGCGGTTCCTGCCGCGCGACGAGGTGCTTGCGCTCCGGGCCGAAATGCTCGGTGTGGTTGAGAGGCACCACTGGCGTCAACCCGGGCAGGACGCCCTCGGAGGCCGGATTGATCTCGATGCGCTGAACCTTGTGCCCGACGAACGCATGCGCAGTGACATCGGGGTGAGCATCGACGCCTACGATGACGCGCAAAAACTTGAGGCCGTGCACCGACTTCCCCACCATTCGAGGTTGCTGGAATTTTACCGCGCGCTCTTCGGCCGCGAAGTCCTCGTCCACCCGCGCCACATCGCGCGCATGGTCACCGGCCACCGGGTCGTCTCCCCCACTCCGCCGCACCAGGATTTTCCGCTCATTCAAGGAACGCCCGGAACTTGGACCTGCTGGATTCCGCTGGGCGACTGCCCGCGATCCATGGGAGGTCTCACGATCCTGAAAGGTTCGCACCGCCGGGGATACCTGCCGATCCAGCCATCCAAAGGTGCCGGCGGAATTGCCGTGCCGCTGTGTCCGGGAGAGGTTCTCTGGGCGGAGGGAGATTACAGCACCGGGGACATCATCACATTCCCCAGCTACACGATCCACAAAGCTCTGCGCTGCGTGGATAAGGAACTCATTCGACTTTCTCTGGATGTCCGCTACCAGCCGGTGGACGAGCCGGTCGAACAGAAATCGTTGCTGCCGCACTGCGAGCTGACATGGGAGGAGATCTACGCGGGCTGGAGCCGTGACGACTTAAAATACTATTGGAAGAATCTCCCGCTGGAATTGATCCCGTGGGAAGACCGCTACATTCAACCCTCCCGCCGCATCTGCTGAGCACCCCGATTATGAAAAAAACCCTGACCTCCCGCGAGCGCGTGCTGCGCGCCTTTCACCATGAAGAGCCCGACCGGGTTCCCATCCAATATTTGGACAACCCCGGAGTGCGCGTGCGTCTGAAGCAGCATTACGGCTTGGACGCCGGGGACGACGAGGGCTTGCTCTGCCGTCTGGGCACGGATTTTCGAGGTGTTTACACCAATTACACCGGACAGCCCATCCACCCGGATGTTCCAGACCGGAAGGTTGACCCGGTGTGGGGGACCCGCACCAGGTGGATTGAAAACGAGGCGGGCGGGTATTGGGATTTTTGCGACTATCCGCTCTTGGATGCAACTGAGGAGACCTACGACAACTGGCCGCTGCCCTCGCCCGATGACTTCGATTATTCCGTCGTCGGGGCATTGTGCCGGCAGCACCCCGACCGCGCGATCCATATCGGGCATGCCGGGATCGGCGATCTCATGAACTCTTCCGGCATGCTCATGGGGGTCGAACAGGCGATGATGGAAATCATTGACCCCGCCTCCCCGATCCAGCGCTTCCTCGACCGCCGGATCGATTTTCAAATCGCCTGCTTGGAGCGCGAACTCGATGCCGCGAAGGGGCGGATCGATTATCTCTGGATGGGCGAAGACTTGGGAACGCAGCGCGGGCCGATCATCAGCATGGCCACCTACCGGGAATTTATCAAACCCCGCCACAAGAGGATCATGGATCTGGCTCAAGCTTGGAACATCCCGGTGATGATCCATTCCTGCGGGTCCAGCAGTTGGGCGTTTGACGAGTTTATCGATCTGGGCATCACCATCGTGGATACTCTCCAACCCGAGGCGACGGACATGTCGCCAGCCTATTTGAAATCCCGGTGGGGCGACCGGCTCACCTTTCACGGCTGCATCTCGACCGCCGGTCCGGTCGCCTACGGAACGGTTGAAGATGTGCGCCGGAACATGCGGGAGACACTCGAGGTCATGATGCCCGGCGGCGGCTATTGCATGGCCCCCACCCACTGCCTCCAGGAAAACTCTCCCACGGAAAACGTGGTGGCCATGTATGAAGCGGCCAGGGAATACGGAGCGTATCGCGAAAGGTCATGTCAGTGATCGGATAATTACGTTAGCAATCCCTGCTTCTTTCACAGCTTCCAAGAGCCGGCCGCCACTTTTTCAAGGCAGCCAGCAGGGATCGAGATCGAGGGAATGGTTGGCGATGCGCGCGGTGAGTTGTTCTGGTGGCGCGCCCATGCCGACGAGAAACCCCCGCTGTGCGCCGATGTCGTCCAGCATCGCTTCGAGTTTGCGGGCATCGTGCGGATTCGTCCCGCTGTTGGTTTTTACTTCGATAGCGATGCGTTCGTTGCCGCGGTCGAACACAAGGTCGGCCTCCTGTCCTGCGGACGTTCTCCAAAAGCTGACTTGAGTGAACGGGGACCGGAGCAATTCCCTGCGGATCAGGTCCTCCACGACAAACCCTTCCCAACTCATGCCCCGGACCGGGTTGACATCAAGCTCCTCCGGGGTGCCGATGTTGAGAAGATGATGCAGCAGGCCGGTATCGCGGAGGTAAACCCGGGGTGATTTGACGAGCCGCTTGCCGATGTTGCGGAAAAACGGGGGGAGCCTGCGGATGAGGAAAACCCCTTCGAGCAGATCCAAACCGTGTTGGACCGTGTGGTAATTCACCCCAAGGGCATTTCCCAATGCCGAAAGGTTGAGAAGTCCCCCTTGCTGGGATGCCAGCATGACCAGCAATCGGCGCAGAAAGAAGGCGTCGGGCCGACGCCCATACGCGGCAAGGTCACGCTGGATGACCGCCTCAAGATAAGGATCCCACCAAGCCCGGAAGTCCCCCCGCAAGGCTTCGGGAAAGCCGCCTTTCAGCCATTGCTCCATGACCGGCAAATTTGTTTCGCAAGGGGTGAGGGGATCAAGGTTCAGCAGCCCCACTCTTCCGGCCAACGACTCGGTCACCCCTCGCACCAAATCGGGTTGCGCGGAACCCAATATGCAAAAATGGCACTTCCCATCTCCACGTCTTTTGTCGATCTCCCCGCGCAAGGCCGCAAAAATTTCGGGAACGGCCTGCGCTTCGTCCAGAATCGCCATATCTCCAAGCCGGGAAACCTCATGCGCTGGGTCCTCTGAAAATCGCATGCGGACCAGTGGTGATTCGATGTCCTTGTATGCGGCACCAGAGAATGTTGCCCTCGCAAGCGTCGTCTTTCCCACTTGGCGAGGCCCCAAGACCACCACCGCCGGAAAATGCGCTGAGAGTTCCAATAAACGATTTTGCGCAAGACGGCCCCAGTTCATATCTGCATATTAGAGTGCACGGCGCTAATTTGCAATATGTCTGTATTCCTCCTGCCGGGGAACTCGCGCAGGAGCGGTTTTTCATTTTTAGGGAGAATCCAGCGGCCAGGCAAGGAGCCGGGCGAACACGGCGTTCCGGTGGACAATGCCATGGCGATGTCCCGAAACCTTGGAATATGAATCCCAAGGAGATGGTGCAGTGCACAAAATCGGGCCGGAATCGTGTGGGGGAAATTGACATTATTGAGTTGACGCACTATTCAGACAAGTCAGTGGCGAAGAGGAAGTTCATCAAGTCCAAACAGAAACCCCAGACGTCTCCTTCATCCCGCAGGGTCACACTTGCCGAGTTGGCGGCGCATTGTGGCCTGAGCAAATCGACCGTCTCGCGGATTCTCAACGAACGATCCGGCCAGTTTCCGATCCGCCCTGAAACCATTGAAAGTGTCCGGCGGGCCTCTGTCGAACTTGGCTACAGGAGAAACCGCCTGGCGCGAGCCATGGCCGACCGTCGCACCCACCTGGTCGGGATTTCTTTTCCAACGCTCCCCTCCTTAAACGACGAAACAAGCCCAGCCGGCCCTTTTTTCTCGCCGGTTTCACATCATTTTATTTCGGGCGTATTTTCCCACCCGCTTTTTGCGGCCTACGACCTTGTGATCCACAGACGAGATAGGCGGGGTCAAATGACTGACGCCCATGAGGGGGATGATCTCCTCGACGGGTTGCTCTATTTGGATCCGGAGGGCCATTCAGAAGATTTTCTACGCAACGCACTGAGGCTTTTTCCCATCGTGCTCATGGGCACAGTTGAGAAATCGAAGTCGTGGCTGATGAGCGTCGATGTGAACAACCGGGTGATTGGTGCCCGTGCCGCAGCCCATCTGATCGAGTGTGGCGCGCGGCGGTTGGTCGTGATTACCCCGAAGAATTACGAGTCGTTCACGTGCCTCCTGCAGCGCGAGAAGGGATTTTTGACGCATGCCGCAAAGCTCGCCCCAGGCGGCGTGGAGACATCAGTGATCCGCATGGAAAATGACATGGACATCCTTCGGAACCCGCTTTTCCAGAAGGTTAAGGGGGATGGTCCGGTAGGCATTTTCCTCACGGCGGAATACCTGTGTGGGGAAGTCGGCAACGCACTCCATTCCATGGGGTTGTCTTTCCCCGGTCCAATCTTACTACTGTCAACCGGTGTCCAAAACCACGAACCCCATGAGATGGCTAACGTCACCTCGATCGATGTGCCTCTCTTTGATATGGCAGTTAAAGCCACTGATCTTCTACTCAGGATACTCAATGGTGAGATGGTTTACACCCCCGGCTTTCACGAAATCCCCGCGGTGTTAACAGTGCGGGGATCCTGCGGGGAGTAGGCCGGTTCAGAATTGAATTCCTCCGGTCCACGCGCAACTTCACAGCTCTCCATCGGCAGTGTCTTATGATCAAACAAGCCATGCCCCTGCTGCTGGTTGTCGGCCTTGCCGGCAGTGGCGTTGCGCAAACCCCGACGACGAAGCCGAACGGCGTCGCGGTGCCCTCGAATATGTCTGACACGCCGACAACAGGAGTTCCCGGTGAAGTTCGCCTGGCGGGCGACTGGGCGGTTTCTGTTGCGGGAACGTCCCCTGCCAGCAAGACGGTGGAAATTCCCAAACCGGATATCGTCACTGTCACCGGTGAGAAGTGTGACACATTGCCCGACTTTGCCGCAGAACACGCGACGACAGGCTGGATGAAAGGCATCCGGCTGAAGGGGGTGGTCGCGGCGGAGTGCACGATGAAAAGCGCGTTGGATCCCGCGAGTCTGGTGGTCTGCGGCGGGCCGGAGGATTCGGCGGTCATCTTCAGGCAAGGCGCGGACTACGATGCGGATTTGGAATGGGGCACCGTCTGGCGTTTGCCCAAAGGCGGAATCAAGGCGGACCAGCCCGTGTGGATCAGCTATCGTTATGGTAAGATGCGCATTGATTCGATCGTGCTCAGTGCCGACGGTGGCGTTCTTCGCAAAGCAGGGTTACCGGATATCGCGATGCCGGAAGCGCCAGCTCTGGCGCCGGGCGAAACCCGCCTGGCGAATGTGTTCGTGACGGGCAGACTCCAAGCGCTCACCCCGGATAACCTGTTCCCGATCCTGGAAACCGCCTACCCCGAGCCTCCCGCAACCGGGCCATCAGTTGCGGAAAGACTGCTGCCAATGACGCTCGAAAAACTCAAATCCGGCGCGCCGCTCAAGATTCTTGCGTGGGGCGACAGCGTCACGGGCTACAAGCGCTTCCAGACGATGTTCGTGGATCGCCTCCGCGCGCAATACCCCGCCGCAAAGATCGAATTGGTCACGGAAGCCTGGGGTGGACACAACACCGAGCAGTATCTGAAGGAACCGCCGGGCAGCGAACACAACTATCAGGAAAAAGTCCTGGCCCGGAAACCGGATCTCGTCATTTCTGAATTCGTCAACGATGCGGGGCTCACCGAGCAGCAGGTGGAGGAGCGATACAGCCTATTTCTTGAGGACTTCAAGAAACTGGGTGCCGAATGGATCATTCTCACGCCGCACTATGTCCGCCCTGATTGGATGGGGCTGACCCGCCAGCACGATATTGACGAAGATCCCCGGTCCTACGTGAAAGGCTTGCGCCTGTTTGCCGACAAACATCACGTCGCGCTTGCCGATGCGTCCTTGCGTTACGGCAGGCTCTGGAGACAAGGAATCCCGTATCTCACGCTGATGGAAAATCATATCAACCATCCGAATGTTTTCGGTCACACCCTCTTTGCGGACAGCTTGATGGCGCTGTTCCCCCGCAGCCGTTGACGGCACCTCCCCGAAGGGGTCAGCGGAGCCGTCATGGCGGTCCATGCCTTCGGTGAATACCTCGACTTCCACCCTCATCTCCACGCCTGGGTGGCTGACGGACTATTTGCTAGGTCGGGGATGTTTCATGTCATGCCCGAGGTCAGCATGACGCCGCTGGAGGATATCGCTTGACGAAATGACACTGGTTGCTGTATCTTCGCACAGTATAAAAAATATCGCCTCCCTCCACATCTCAGGCAACCTGGCTTGCTTCGGGGTCAGCTTTTACAAGCAAACGGGGATGGAGCTCGGCGAAACGCAAGCCGCCTCGATCTCCGAGATCGTCATCGAGTTGATCGATGAAGGTTAATGACTGTCGGGGCCGGAGCAAAAGTAGAATTCTCATCAACTCATGAACGACAAATCACATAGGAAATCCCGGTTAATTTACATGCGCCATTTGTTGTTTGCCTTGACCGGAACACTCACCCTGCAGGCCGCAGAAAATGCGGCAACCCAGGCGGTCCCATCCATGCACCCGCAACTGCGCTATCATCCCGAGGGCGAGGCGATCGTCTGCCAGAACGGCGGCAGCGATTTCAACCGGCCAATATACTCCAACCAGAAGTTCCCCGTTGTTTATATCGGCGACCGCCCGAGATGGGCCGGGCTGGACTACAACGGCGTTTTCGGCCACCTGAATCTCGCCCTGCAACGTGGCAACGACGCGGTGTGGTTGCATGACTTCAAAAACATCACGTCACGCTATCTGCCGGGGCGGATGCAGTGGATCCTCGCGGACGAGCGGTTTTCCGGTCTGCAAATCACCATCGAGACCACGACGCTGGCCAGCGGAGTGGGCTTCGCGGTGCGGGTGGCCGCCAAGGGCACTCAACCGCAGGATAAATTGATGTGGCTATACGGCGGCTATTTGATCGGCTCTGGTCTGGATGGTCAGGCGATGGTGGGAAAGCCGGCGGACGACGCCAACGCACCGTATGAAGTGACCACGGGCAACGACGGCTTTGATGCACAACTGGTCGATCCGGCAAAATTCATTGAGAATCCGCCGCCGCTGCGTGTTCTCGGCCGTTTCGACGTTCCGGTGGTGTTGAAGAAGCTCAGCTCCACGCTGCCTGCTGATGCCAGGGCATTGCTGACTGCAGTTGCCCAGCCAATGGACAAGGGCGTGTGCGCGACGATGGAACTATCCGATGCGAAGCCCGTGAACTTCGCGCTTCATGTGGATTGTATTACGGAGCGAGCCTATTCGCTTTGCACGCCTTGGTTGGGTTCCCAACACCTGACCCCGGCGCAATTGGATCCGACCACGCGCCAGTTTGCGCAAAGCATCACGAACACGCCAGCACAGGCCTTTGAGGCGGGCTGGGAGCACGCCACACAGATCGGCCGCATGGCGGTCGTGAACAGCCCGGATCCGTATCTCGATGCACAAGTTGCGGCATCGTCCTCGGCTGTTTATGGCCTGTATGTCGCCCCAGTGTTTACCCATGGCGGTTCACAGTGGCGCTGTCAGATGCCCGGCTGGCGCATGTTGGATGGCGCCACGGCTTACGGTTGGCATCAGCTCGTCAAGGATGAGGCGGCTTATTATATCAAAACACTGATCAAGAGTTCCACGAACACCGCTCCGCATGCCAACGCGGCTGGCACAGAGGAAGCTGCCGATTCGCGCTACTACGGCAAGGGACGCATCGGAATTGACATGGGCATGTATAACTTCCAGACGCAGTTCATGGACGGGTTGGTCCGCTCCTGGAGGCATACCGCCGATCCCGGGTTGGAGGCGATCCTGCTGCCCGCGCTGGAGCTGCATTTGGAATGGGCCAAGGACTGCTTTGATCCCGACAACGACGGCCTCTATGAAAGTTATATCAATACCTGGCCGACCGATTCCGTCGGCTACAATGGCGGCGGCACGGTGGAGGAAAGCGCCTACTCGTATTCCATGCACCTGGCTGCCGCGGAAATGTGCCAGCGCAAGGGTGACCCGGCGGGAAGTGCCCGCCACACCGCTCAGGCGGAAAAGATCAACAAGGCCTTGCATGCCATCCTGTGGCTGAAGCGCAAGGGTTACTTCGCCTCCTACATCGAGCAGGGCGGGCATAAGCGCGTTCATGATGACGCCTGGTTGTATAGCGAATTCCTGCCGATTGACTTGGGCATGACGACGCCCTTCGAAGCCATCCGCGCCCTTCACTACACCGAGTGGGGGCTGGAGCGCATCGCTCTGCCTTATGGCGGGGAGTTTTGCCAAACCTCCAACTGGTTGCCGTCGATATGGAGCGTCAGGCAGTTGTATGGTGGTGACATCTATCATCTCGCGTTGACTTACTTCCGGACGGGGTTGTCCGACGCCGGCTGGAACCTGTTGAAAGGAACGTTTACCGAAAGCGGTTTCGGCGATCTCAAACCAAAGGTAGCCTACGGGAATCGTTGCAATTTTCTTTCGCCCGGCGGCTTGAGTCATCCGAATTGCAGCGTTGATTTCACCGATATTGCCAGCGGGTTCTGCCGGTCTGTGGTTGAGGGTTTGTTTGGCTATTTGCCTGACTATCCGAACGCGCGCGTGCAGGTGCAGCCGTCGCTACCAAGCGATTGGGATCATGCAGACCTCAACACACCCGATTTCCAATTGAGTTTCAAACGTGTCGGTGAAGTGGATCGTTATGTGATCGGTCTCAAAACGCCGGCGGAAATGGTGCTGAGGCTGCCGGTTTATGCCAAGCGCCTGGTGGGCGTGACGGTGAATGGCCAAGCCGTGAAGGCCGAACTGCAACCTTGGTTCGGCTACGGCGTGGCGGTCATTCGTCTGCCCAAGGGCGTCAAAGCCGAGGTGCAAGTCACCGTGGCGGAACGGCAGGCGGTTCATGCGGAGCAAAAGCTGGCAGCGGTTGCCGGCCAGAAACTCACGCTGACTGCCGATGGGCCGATCCAACGAGTTGACGACGATCAGGGCTGCTTCACAACCCACGCGATCAACGGAAACAGCATCGTTGGCGAGTGTTCCGCCGACGCCGGACATTACGCGGTCATGGGGCTGGTGAATGCCGATGTCCCGTATTGGAAGGTGTGGAAACTGGAGTTAACCAATCCCGAACAGCAACGCTTGAGCGAAGCGAAAAACCTGCGCAGCGCCGACCCGGGAGCAACCTGGAAACCGGTGGACATCTCGCCGGCGGCCAATGGCGATATCCGCACCATTTTCAAACAGGACTATGCCTCGCCCAGGCCAGCCACATGCAGCGTGCGCCTCGCCCGCGACGGTTACCGGGCTTGGACCATGTTGCACTGGAAGAAGAACCCGCCAACGATCGGGCTGGAGAGCGTCGGCCTGAAGTCTCCTGCTCTGCAACAGAGCTGGGCGGCCAAGGATCCCAAAGCTTTTGGCTACCGTGATGAAGTGACCATCGACGCCTGGCTGGTTCCCGAGGCCATGCCGGAAGAGGGCGGACGCATCGTGGATCGCGCCATCCCCGGGACGCACGACGGGTTTCTTCTCGATACCTATCCAGCCAACAGCCTGCGCCTGCTGACCGCAAATGGAATGCTGACCGCGCCCAACGTGTTGACGCCCGGCGAACCGGTGCGGGTGACAGCCGTGTATAGCGCCAGCAAGCGGATCGCGAAGCTCTATAAGAATGGCAAACTGATCGCCAGCAGTGATGACGGCGCGTTCCCGCAGCTTTCCGTGGCGGAGCAGGGATTGTTCATCGGTGCGGACGCATCCGGCGGAAACCGCTTCGATGGTGAAATCCAGCGGGTGGTGCTCATCCCGAGCGCACTCACCGATGCGGAGGTGGCGGCGGATGATGGTGGGCCGAACCCCTCCCGACCAGCTGATGCCGAGTGGGTTTTGAAGGAGCAGACCGCCGCCGAAGTGGCGTCTTCCGTTGGGCAACAGGTTTTAGTGAGACTCGGTGAAGTGCCTGCCAGCAAACCGGTCAGCCTGCTGCGCGACGGTCAATTGGTGACCCCGCAAGGCGTGCCCTTCGTCGCCCCGACGGCAACGCGCAACGCGGCCTTTGCCTCGCTGTGGGACAACTGGCCCGCTCAAGTGACTGTGCCGGTGGATCAAAGTGCCGCTGCGGTGTGGGTGTTAGTCGCCGGCTCGACCCAGCCGTTGCAGGGACGCATCGCCAACTCGGTGATCCGTTTCCGCTACGCCGACGGCGTTGAGGAGCGCCTCGATCTGGTTCCGCCTTTGAACTTCTGGATGCTCTGTCACTGGGCTACTGACTACAATCAGGAATCTGATGCGTTTGCATTGGGTGACACCCCGCCCTTGATGGTTCAACTCGGCAACAACTGCCGTGCGATGCTTTACGGCTGGCGCTTGCGCGAGGGCGTGAAGCTCAAGGAGGTCACCTTGGAGGCGCTGTCGCAGGAAGTCGTGGTCGGGCTGATGGGCGTGAGCCTGATGAATCCCGAGGCGTCGAGGTCGAAGTGAACCTGTTATCCCAAAAAGGAAAATGCAGGGGCAGGGGTTCACGCAGAGCCGCTGAGCCGCAGAGAGTTGGAGGGAGATCACCCATCATCCGGAAGATGTGCGACCTATTTTTCGTAACTTCCTCTCCTCTGCGTCCCTGCGCCTCTGCGTGAGATTCCATTTCGGTTTTCGGGTTGCTTGGAGTCCGCAACGAGGCGAAATCGAAAACTCCGGCGGGCACGTGAAAAAAAATCAAAAAAATCGCTTGACGAAATGACATCGGTTGCAGTATCTTCGCACCGTATGAAAAATGTCCCCTCTCTCCGCATCGGGCTCGGTGTTCTCGCCGCGCTTTCCCTCCACATCTCAGGCAACCTGTATGGTGCAGTCTATGTGGACGACTTCAGCGCCAACCCCGGGGCGTTGAACGGTCGCACCACGGCTTCCGGTTTCGGCAACTGGACGACCAGTGACAGCGCGTTCCAGGTCGGCAGCGGTCAAATTACGATCGACTCAAACACTCCGGTCGACTACCACGCAGCGACGTTCGCGCTTCCCACATTGACGGGTAACGAAACCCTCTCGCTCACCATCACACTTCGCCCCTCTGGACCAATTTTCACGGGATTCGGGTTCACCCCTAATTCAGGCCAATATGTGGGAAATTCCGGATATGATTGGATCTATTACACGGGATTGGACTCGGCCAATCCACGCATTGAGGTTCTCACAGGTCAAGGCCCCACTGGACTGGTTTACAGTGCATCACTGACCAACCCTGCTCTCAATTTTGACGCGTCTCTGCCGACGACATTTCAATACACTTACTCCGCTTCCACCAAAAAGCTCACGATCAGCGCCACGAATGGAGGCAACTCGTCCACACTCTTGAACAACTTCGATGCGAGCGAGACTCCGCTGAGTGGCTTCAGCAATTTCGCCCTGCAGTTTCAAGGGCAGGCTTTGAGCTCGGAAACCAACCCCGCCTATGTTGACTATTTGAAGGTTGAGATTGTCCCTGAGCCCTCGACTTTTGCGATGCTGCTGTGCGGCCTTGGGGCGATTACGGCTTTGTGCCGCCGCCGTCGCTAGACCCAAAGACTTTGGGCAATACCTTTTGCGACCGCCGAATTGTGCTGCAACGATTCCCATTCCTCGCATTCAGCCGGACTGCTGCATGGAGCGCTCTCGGTCTCATGCTGGCCGTGCTCCATTTGACGCCGCCGGCCTTGGAGGCGGCCGAATACCGCGAGAACTTCGCCGGCGCAAACGGTGAATTGGATGGACGAAAGACTGCTGAGGGTTTTGGAGATTGGGTGGCAGAATCGAAATTCGTGGTGAAAGATGGCTCGTTGGTTTTGAGTTCCTCAGATCCTGAAAGCGAGAGCGCGTGGTTTTCACTTCCCCCGCTGGAAGGCAAAAGCCTGTTAAGAGTGACGATACGCTGCCATTCCCGGGGATCGAGCGATGGAGGCCATATATCATTTGGTTTTGCGCCTTCTAAAGGGCTTGATGAGAATGTTTTCAACAAAGCAGGGGCGCTTTGGGTCATCGATCCTTCGGGCACATTCGCGCTGATGTATTCCACCGGTCCGGGAGCGACGAACCAATTTGTTGGCGAACAATGGTATTCAGAATTTTACAGGGATCCGAATGAACCGACTGAACACAGTATCGAGTATAATCTCAAGACGGGAATGGTGACCGCGACGGTGAGCAACAACGGCAACACCCGCAACTTGGTTGCCGATGCGCCGGTCAATTGGGCCGGGACAGATGGCAATCCAATACCACTCGACAACCTGGCTTGCTTCGGGGTCAGCTTTTACAAACAAACGGGGATGGAACTCGGCGAAACGCAAGCCGCCTCGATCTCCGAGATCGTCATCGAGTTGATCGATTAAGGTTAACGATGCAGTGCTGCGCGGTGCGGAGCAACTAACAGTAGTTGCGTCAATATTTATGACAACAGGGCAAACGATTCCCAGTTACCTCGCCGGATTTTCCAACCCGTCCAACAGTTACCGTCCTCGTCCATTATTTGTCCTGAACGACGAATACGAGACCGGTCCTGGGGAGAAAAGGCTCACGGAGTTGCTGGAAAATCTCGCGCGCGTTGGATACGGTGGTGTTTTCCTGCATCCTCGGCCGGGGCTTATCACGGAATATCTTTCCCATCGCTGGTTCGAGGTCATCCGACATTGCATCGCCGAGTGCCGTAGATTGGGGTTGGGGCCGGCCCTTTACGACGAAAACTCTTATCCCAGCGGATTTGCTGGCGGGCATGTTCCTGCTCTTGCCCCTCAAACGACGGCCCGATTTCTCATCCCGAAATTTGGTGCCCTGCCCGAACGTCCACCCGGCGATGCTCTGGCAGTTTATCGCGTGGAAGATGGAATTCCGCGTGAGAGGGTTGAGCCCGGCGCGCTACAAGATGGGGCTAATTGGTGTGCGTTTTTAATGGAGCGGATGCCGCCGATGTCTTGGCACGGGGAATTTCCTTACACGAGCCTGCTCGACCCAAAAACGACGCAGACCTTTCTGGAAACCACTTACAACCGTTACCGGGATGAACTCGGCGCGGAGGACTGGAAAACCTGTGCTGCGATCTTCACCGACGAGCCGCAGCTCACAGCGGATTCGCACGGGCCATGGGGACCCGGGCTGCATTTCACCCGTTTTGTCCAGGCCGAGTTTCTTCGGCGTCACAACTACCCGATCGAGACTGTCCTGGCTGATCTTTACTTTGACTCGCCGACCAGTGCTGCGACACGATTCGATTTCTACGAGACCCTCCACGCTTTGTGGATGGAGAACTTCGCCCTGCCTCTCGAAGCTTGGTGCCACGAGAACGGCATCCCGCTCACCGGCCACTACCTTGAGCACGATTGGCCTTGTCCCTACGCCACCCCGGGCCACGTTCATCTCCTTGCCCACATGGATTGGCCGGGCACCGACCTGCTCGAATGCTTTGCGCTCGAAGGTCACGACTACGGCGATCCGCAGAACTTGGATCCGACGGAGCCCGGCACCGAGGCGCATGCCCTCTATTTCCTCAAGCAGGTCCAGTCGGTGGCGAACCAACTTGGCAAGAAGCGGGTGATGAACGAAAGCTGGGGCGCGGGCGGCCACGACTCCACTCCGCTCGATTGGCTTCGCATCGGACGGTTTCTTGCCGTTCATGGGGTCAACCTCTTCGTGCCCCATTACTCGACAACCACCATCCGTGGCGCCCGTAAGAAGGATCATCCGCAGTTTTTTAGCGAACAGAGCCCTTGGTTCGATGCGCTCGGTCCCCTCAATGACGAACTCGCGCGCCTTGCGTGGCTTGCCGCTCACGGCAGAACCCGCCAGAGAATACTCGTCGTCGATCCGCTCACGACCGGCTACTGCCTATCGGCCAAATCGGACTGCGTGGCAGATCTCGGAACTCCAGGTGGCCAGCCCGCGCATGACGCCCTGACCGATATGCGGACCGCTTTCGCGGGCACCCAGCGCAGTGTCCTCCCTTTGCGGCGGGCAACGTCGAAGTTTGCCCAGGCCCTGTCCGACGCTCAGGCAGATTTCGATATCGGCGATGAATACGTCTTGGCGGAGTCGGCGACCGTCGAGGCCGATCAAATGAGAGTCGGTGAGCAAGCTTACCAACTCGTCGTCCTGCCGCCAGGGCTTCAAAACTTGAGGTCTGCGTCCCTCAAGTTGCTCGTGAATTTCGCTGCAAACGGTGGAAAAATCCTTGGAGTGCGACCGGAGACGGCGTGGCTGGATGGTCGTCCCGATGCATGGCCCGAGCACCTCCCGGTGCAGTGGGCGGGTTCTGTGGAGGAATTGCTCGCTCTTGTTGTCGCCTTGGTTCCGCCACGTTTGAGGGTATCCACCGCCGGGATGTCGGGGATTGCCCATCAACGCCGTGAATGCGAGGAGGGGGTTTATTATTTGATTGTCAACTCATCGCCTTCTGACTGGTGCGGTAGGCTGTCAGCGGCCGAGGATACGAATGGCGGTCGGCTGCTTGATCCGCAGACGGGACTGATCCATCCTTTCGACGGGCAGTTGCGGATTCCAGCCAGCGAGGCGCACATACTCTTTTTTGCCCGCAAAGGAACAGCTTTGCCTCCTGCCGTGCCGTCGCGCACCTTGGTTTGTGCGGACAGGGGAAAGGAGTCGCCGGTCGAGTTTCTCGGGGCCGAACTTCTCGATCCCAATGTGCTCGTGATCGACACTTGCGCC
>Ga0194063_10001253_pt1 | contig 16723 bp, 15 predicted proteins | sample SepL3720m_MetaG_FD_155459 | JGI IMG/M metagenome (GOLD analysis project Ga0194063, IMG submission 155459) | Anoxic zone freshwater microbial communities from boreal shield lake in IISD Experimental Lakes Area, Ontario, Canada - Sep2016-L373-20m | ecosystem: Environmental > Aquatic > Freshwater... | reverse complement strand
TTAGCTACAACAGGACCCGGGGTAGCAGCACCTCCTGCAACAGCAGATGGATCAGGTTTAGCTGCAGGAGCTGGTCCGGGTTTAGCTACAACAGGACCCGGGGTAGCAGCACCTCCTGCAGGGCCTGCAGCGCCGCTAGTAGGATCAGGAGGAGCTGACGGGCCTGGCTCTATTGGTTCTGCATTAGCTACCTGCCTAGCAAGCTCATCAGGGTCGCCGCTAGACACGCCTTTGAATACGCGTTGAGCTAAACCGGCATGGCCCTTGCCGCGATGTTTCTGGTCGGACGCAGCCTGATCTTTTGCAGTTTTATTGGTAGCCGCTGTATCGGACTTCATCGTGTCACTGTGCAACAACGCCGCCTCTTGTGCGTTCTCGTATTGCTTGTCCTTCATGGAGGTATCCATAGTGCCCATGATGGAAGATGCTATGCCATGCGCCTGCTTTCTATTAACACCGATACCTTTCTTCACCATCGCCTTCTCGATGTTGCTTATCGTTGTGTCTCTATCTTCTCCAGCGCTGGCATGTAACGCCTCTACTGCGGCCGCAGCCGTAGCCTCGCCGCGCTTACCTTTGAGTTTGCCGCGCGTTAGCTGCGACAGCGCGCCGCCGACAACCTTAGTCAACTCGGGCTTAATATCAACATCCCACTGCTCGTTACGCGCCTGATTACTTATCGACTCGCCGTGCTCTTTGATATTTGCCTTAGTATTCATGCGCGATGCTTGCGCTTCCTCTTTAGACATGCCGGAGCTGGCTAACATTTTCGTATACTCGGCTTCCTTCATATACTTGTAGTCGCCCTTTGCTCCCATGCCGCCCTTGATATTCTTATAGTCTCGGTAATCGGCGCTGGCAGTGAATGCTTTATACTCGTCGGTCTCAGCGGCTTTAGGATCTTTCTTAGCCGCTGCCATAAGCTCATCGCCCTTTTTGGTGATGTCTCCAAGCGCATCTTTGCCGCGAAGGTTCAAGTATTGCTGATAGCCCTTACTCTTTTTATCAAGTAGTCCCTGCTTACCAACATCCATTAATGAAGCCATCTGTCCGCCGACAGTGCTATTCATTGCGCCGGCTGTAAGCATAGCGCTCTTCTGTGTTAGCGCGTCGACATCCGTATGCGCTGCCGCCAATCCTGTATCACTCAATTGCTGGTAGTGAGAGCGCTCGGCAAGTCCGCGCTTCATAGCTGCACGTCCTTGTCGCACATCTCCGCCCATTTGCTGCGCATACTGCCCGGCTTGAATCTGCATGCCTGCCGCTTGCTCTACACTCACTCCGCCTAGACGCGACAGCTGCTGGGTCTCTCTAATATGCATGGTACGCTGCTCAGCAGTCATACCAGAACCGCCCATCGTTAGGTTCTTAACTTGACCTAGCGCTTCCTCGCCGGACATATTGCTAAACTGTCCGCCGAGATCCTGCACGGCCCGGGCTTGCATGGTAGCGTCTATAGTTGACTTAGCTAGACGCTTGTCAGAATCTGGCTTCGAGAACTTGCCTACGCCGCCTAGCCCTAGACGTTGGGCTGTTGCGGTAATACCGCCAGCCTCGCCCATACCATAACCAGAAACATTCTGCATCTGGTCGCCACGCTGCAGTATGTTGTACGCGCCGACAGTAGTTTCTGCCATCTTCTCGCCGGCTGCCTTAATTTGATCTGGTGACAGATTACGATCCATAAAGCCGCGCTGTGTCTGCGCTACCATTCTGTGGTAGCCAGGACCGCCCATACCTACAGCATCAAACACAGCTCCGCCGAACTGCTGCGCCATAGGCATCATTTCATTAGCTTTTTGGCCTAATGCATCGGCAGAGGTGGGACTATTAAAAACTGAGCCTAGGCCCCACGACTGCGCTATCTTATTACCGCCCTGAACAAATTTACTTACTTGAGCTCCTGCGCCGGTCTCTACAGCGGCCTTAGCCGCGCCGTGCATAGTCATACGGTTCCAACCCTGCGCCTCCGCATTGTCGTTGGAGTTTTCGCGGCCGCCCCAGAAATTATTAAGCCGCAGATTATTACTAGAGGCAAAGACGTTTAGCCCGAGATCTGCTAGCGCATTACCAGAGCCGATAGCACCTGTACCCCAGGTGGGCCCCTGCGTTAAACCGGTACTCATTTAGCTTTACCTCGATTATTAAGCTCTGCCACAGTGCTGGCTATTTTTTTCTGGAATTCGGGATCATCTGGATCACCAAACGTGTCGATGTACTGTTGCTTCATGCTCCTAATAACATCTGTCAAATCAACCGTAGCTGCTGGTTCGTTCCAAGGTAGTATAGTTGAAGTAATGGAATCCCGCACTGTCTTAGCCTGATCAATGTGCAGATTAAATCTTTCTTCATCTAGATTGTAATTTAACAACGCCAGATGAAACTGATACAAATACTCCTCTAGCTTGCGACTCGCTTCCAACTCTAAGTAATCAAGTGTAAACCTGACCTTCTTCCACCAGCGGGGATCGGATGTATCTGCCTTGGCCAGGTCTATTACGCCAGTGCAGTGTGCCTGAATTAATAGGCATACTACCCGATCCCGTCGAAAAAAGGATCGTCTGGCGCTCTTGATTCTAAGTACTGCAAAATCTGCGCAAACTCCCAGTGCGACTTACTTACCGTATTACGCAAACTGAAAGCTGAGAATAGCTCATCATCGAGCCACGCTTTGAACTCTGGCAATGGTGTGGTATTAACGTCGGAGTCAAATTCGTAGTCGCCTATGGGCGCTATCTCTAGTGTTTGCTTACCTTTACGCTGTACACTCTCGATGCTCATCAGCATGCGGTAGTCTTCAAGCGTAGCTGTGTACAAAATCAGGTTGGCAAATTTATTGTTATGCGTGTCCTCGTCAATCTGCACTAGCGCTAGATTCTCCTCGGAGGTGAGCAGAGAACGGAACGTAACGATGATACGTCCGCCGAATAGCGATACCGTTTTACGGAAGCGCTTCTGGTCGCCCATAATGAGCGCTATATAGCCAATCTTATCTTCCTGTGTCGGTTCGCAGAGCGGTCCGTTAAGGTTATGCAGACAGCGCGGGCAGTGCGGTATGTAGTCTTGCGAACTAGTGACTACCTCAACCGCAGACTCCACTGCAACTTCTGGCTCCGGCACTATACGCTGCTTTAGCCGTAGTTTCGGTGCGCCGCCAGTCAGGCCCACGTCGTCAATAATATCTATCGACGGCTGCTGCCTGGTTGTTGCCATAGCTTCTAAATAGCCTGGTATGCTGGCTAACTCGGGAGGTACGGAATCTTGCGCCTTTTGGGCTTCGGCTGCGGCGCGTGCACCTTCCATCTTGCTATACAGTTCGCCCATCTCCTTAAATGCAGTCGCAGCTTTGGCAGCCTCTGCCGGCGAAAGGTCTTTTATATTACGCGCTGGCTTTATCACTAATGGAGGTGTAGCGGGGTCGATCGGTGTTTTGCCCTCTGTGTTAGTAGCATCGTAGCCTACGTAATCGATCTGTGCGCGTAGCTTCCGCCCTGCAGCCGTATCTGATAAATCAGGCACTGGGTCGCCGTCCCTGTAACCGCCACGCGCCAGCAGCGCTAACTCTTCATCTGTTAGTTCTGACTGCCCTTGTATACTAGAGAAAGGTACAGACCCCAGCACTTGTCCTGGCTGGAATGGCATTGTAGTGGGTGCCGCGGGTGCTTTATTGCTTGGCGGCGCGATTGGTTGCTTCTTGTGCATCATACTAAGATTTTCCGATGATTGGGTAATTACCGTCCAGTTTTACATATGACGGAGTATTAAGTGTAAGCGGTGATTCATAAACAGAGCCCCGGTCTTTAGCTTTTTGTGTGCCAGGGTCGTGCAGCTTGTAGCTATGTTGCTTGTATGTGTTGCTGGCTGTCACCAGGGCTTGTTTGCCTGGGAATGGGTAGGACATTAGTCCAGATACGTTAGTCCACACGCTGTTCTCTGTCCATTTTGTTTGACTGGACGAAGAAGTAACGCGAGATAGCTGCGCCCAGCGACTCTCGTATAGCGTGAATGATTGTGCCTTATAGTCGGCATCTACGCGCAGAGATACCCACTCGCTTTGAATAGTGTTGTCGTTACCTGGTCGGCCAATGGCGTACCACATATTGGTGAAATCAATAACATACTGGGCATCTACCCAGGTCAGTAATGCTGTAGCTTTGGTGTGCACCTCATCAGCTACAGAAGAAATACTAGACGACGAGGCGCTAGGTATCTTCTGTATCGCGCATGCTTTGTCAGAGAAAAATGCTCCGGCAGTGGCAACAACATTACCCTTAGATACGATATCCTTCGACCCTACGATGGTGTCGTCTACGCGCAGCGACTTGGTTAACAGCGTGCCAGTTGGCGTAAACATATTTGCGGCTACTGCTGATGTGGCCGCTGCTCCCGGCTCAAAGGCATGTACTATAGCGCAACGTACCCAGTGCTTAATGCTAGACGAACGTGTTGTGATATCTCCGCACCCTTCAGCATCCAGCGTTATGTCGCCTGGCTTGGCTATAGAATGCGCTCCAGAATACCCGGTGTATGTTCCCGCTATGTTACGTAAACAACTACGCAAGTAAATACTCTGGGCATAGCCGCATAGTTCTGTGCCCTTAGCCTGCAGGATAATACCGGCATGCTTTACGTTTTCACCTTGTGCTGTGAAATCATACTGCGCTGGTCCGTTGCTGCGGCACTCGATAAATGTGCCCCATATACCTTTATCGTTTGCAGACAATAACTGCATGTTGTGCTCAGCCTTGAGGCGCACGTCCTTCGTGTTAGCTGTGATGTCCACAGAGCCCCACGCACGTATGCAGTGGTCGCGCCCAGCCCAGCCAATGATGTTACGACCGGCTTCCGTGAATACGTCGCCGGGCGCTGTTAGGAAAATGCTGCCACCTACCATTCTTATTTCTTCACCACAGCCGCCGCCAATAAGCACACCGCCATCATCTAACAGAGTAACGTACGAGGTGTTGTTATAAATATCAACCTTATCGCCGGTGCGGTGGTCGATCTTGGTGCTTGTCTTGGTGGCTGGTGATAAATACCACTGCGTTTGGCTATCCAGTTGCGACCAGTACGGTATCTCCTGGTTAGTGCTAATAAAGCCAAACCCGCTCTCCTCTGGGATGTAGTAGTCTTTCTGGTGGTAATAGAAAGGATGTAAGCCCTCCCAGTTAAACATATGCGCATGCAGGTCCGTCACGGCGCATGCAGAGTATGGCAACTCCTCGCCAACTCCTACCGTAGGTCTAGTTGGTGTCGGCTGTACTTTATGGTCGGTTACAGACTTGCCGTCGGTATAGAGCCCGGCAGCCTTGTAATTACCAGCACCGTCGCCTGTAGCGTCGGCGACAACCTTCATGCGCTTTGGTATGGGTATTATAGGTCGCTTAGCAATGGTTATGCCAAGTGCGCTGCGCATGAACATATGCCCTGCCATAGTGATCTGCTGATCGTATAGGCCCTGGGCATTGTATCTGGTACTGTAGCGACCGACATTTACCGAACCGCCGCCGCTGGTAGTTGTCGGTATGCTTACAGTCTTCTTCTCGTGCTGCCCTAGGTATCCGCCGTACGTTTGGAAACGATGGAAGGCTTGCTGGTCATCGTTCTTTGGTTCTATACGCGCATAGTACGGCTTACCGAACTGTGTAACGTCGGCAGTATTCTCAGTAGTCAGCGTGTCGTTGGGATTGAGCAACATCCCGCGACCTTCCCACGGATACGGTGTAACTCCGTGGTAACTAGAACCCTCGCCCTCGTCGTCGTAGACTTCGCGCGTAGATATGGAGGTGATTTCTTGTAGCTGCTGTCCGGCGATGCGCGTTAGGCCATCCCAGTAGAAGAACCAGATGCCTGTCATCTCGTCGGCACGCAGGAAGGTCATAGCAGGGTCCATGTGCAACATTAGACCCGTCTCTGTAGACCAATTTAACTCGCCTATCTCGCAGCTATCCCATGGCGTGCGACCACCGTAATTAACGAAGCCGCCGTTCAAGACGATACTTCCTATCGCCCCGGCCATCTTGAGTAGACTCTGGAAGCCGGTCTCGATGTGAATACCGGTATTAGAGCCCTGGCTAACGATGTCAGAATACATCAGCCTGGGGTCGTAGTGGTGGCACGGCTCTGCGCCGATAATAGTACCGGATAGCGGTGCTTGTCGGTGCCGTATGTAGCGCACGTGACAACCTACGCCGAACGTGCTGCCGTCGTAGACGCCGGTAGCTCCGCTGGTGCCGTGCATAAGAGCCGTGCACTCCATAAGCGGGCCACCGCCTTCTGGCATTACACGGTATTCGCGGATGCCGGGTATAGCATCCACGATGTAGCCGTATTCGACACGGCTAGAAGAGCCTAGATCGGCTTGTACAGCATTGCGCACACCGCGCGGGTCCGATATTGGTCGGTGGGCTGGACCGTGAGGTACCAGACTACCTAACCACTCGGCCCCGCGACAAAGACGACCAATACCGTCAATAGCGGTTGCAAACTTAAGCAATGCTCGCATGTGATTCCTCGGTTGTGGGTCATTCGACCCTAGGTTGCGCTGTGCAACCAATACCAGCACACGCGCTAAGCATTAGGTATAAGACAACGACAGGAAGAGCACACCTATTTGCTCATTCACTATCATTTGCTCAGCCTGCACGCCACCGCCGTAGGATTGAATAACGCAATTCGACATCGTGATTGTGGAAGTTGTGCCAGTGTTGCTAGCTCCACCGCACGAAGCCTTTGTACTAAAGGATATGCTATTACTTGTGGCGTTACAGACACTTCCGTACGACGTGAAGAACGAAGCGGCTACTGCTGTCGGCCCCATTATGCGCTGTACGCTGGCCTGGCCCTGTGTACGACCAGCCACCAACCATACGTTGCTAGAGCCGATTTCGTAAACGCGCTGTACGTTCTGCTGGTACTGCCACGACACGCTCTGCGCGAGCAGGCCAATACCAGCCATCGAGGTAAAGGTTATTACAGCGGCGTCTGCAGCAAAAGCCCCGCCGAAGCCTACTGTACGACTAAAAATATCAGCCATGATTAGACCTTATTGGTTACGGAGAGTATTGCCAAACTCCCCAGGTTGTTAAAACCCTTTGTAGGGCGGCACCTGTTACGCGACTAACTTCTGTGGAATCACAATCGTTCCACTTGACGGCCCGACTCCGCGTGCTATCGGCAACGTCAAATTAAGGCTAAGCACTACACTATCTTCTAGTACTACATGCCTGCGTACTGATGCTACCTCGCCGGCCACCAATTGCGGCCCCAGTCTAGGTATTACACTCAACATTAGTCGTTGTAGCGCGCCGTCGACTGTATTCTTCAGCACTACATGAATCATGGAATTCGATCGCACTGCGTGCAATACCTCTGACACCTGCGCGCGCAGCACTTTGTTAATTGTGTCCATGTTCGTTACAACCGACTCGTTGGACTCTGCGCCGTTCTGCGGATCGGCCGTAGTAATAGCGTTTCGCGTCACTGTGACGCCGTCGATATCGGTCACAACCCACACACCTAACTCTGCCATCATATCCAATTGCTGCTTATCGAACAATGCTATTGCATCCGCCAAACCGGATAATCCGGCCAGCTGTACAGCGATTAAGTCCTGATGCGGAGCCACGCCAGACCGTAGTCCGGCTAATGCAGCGCACAGATAATAACCTGGTATAGTCTGAGTGCCGGCAGAAACCTGATCCGGCCATACACCGCGGACACGCTTATCGCCGATAGCTGCCGCGGCCGCGCCTATCGCATGCGCGCGGTCGGCTGCAGTTCGTTTCCGCCAAATCCTAAGTTGCACTACTCCGGTAGGTAATACGCCGCGCGCTGCAAGTAACAAAGTCTCCTCATTCATCACAGCGTCAACCACGCAGTCGACATCATTTACTGATGCCATATCGCCAGCGCGCAGACCATCGGCCATGAACGTAGCGCCAAAAGATTCAGCAATGAATCCTCCGGCCGGCAGTGCATTGATTGTCGCTGAGCGCTCTGCCAGATCAGCTACAGACGACGCCGACAGCGTACGCCACAAAACACACTCACGGCCTGTCTCAGCCATAGAGCGACGCTTAACGACCTCGTAGGCCATCTCCAGCACCTGCGGGTCAGAGGACAGCGGCACTATGCCGTACGTCTTCCTAACACGCGATAGCGCAACGCGCCACGATTCCATATCGGTAGGATTAGCTACAGCTATAAACTCAACAGCTGAATTGCCGGCGTTCTTATGCGCAAGCTCTACGCCGTAACGTAGTGGGTTATCCGGATGACATGGCCCTGCAATTTTCATCACGTTTTCAAAATCTGCCGCTACGTAGACTTTATCGGAGTACTCAGATAGCCACGCCCTATACGAGACTTCCACCACTGCGTCGGTAATGCGCAACGCTACAGGAGCACCATTCTCGAACCATTGGCTATTAAGCGCAGTCAGATCAACTGGCAGTTTAATACTATCGCCGACAACCGTAATCTTATTAGTCGCCAATTCGATAGCCTTACGGGGCATCTTCAACTCGATTGTCAGGTCTTTGGCCTCGCGCAGATCTGTAGGCAGATTACGCTGCAACAGTATCGTGCGTATTGGCGCTACTGACCAGTCTTGCTCTTCCGTGTCAGACGTATTCGGCGCAGCGGCTAGGCCAATGATAGGCGCATTAGCACTACAGCCATCACCGGTTATGTATACAATGTCTCCAAGCTCGCAATTACGGCTCTTAAGCGCTTTATCGCGAGGAGAGTGTCCTGGACCAGAACGTAGGTTAATCGGCCCTGAGATTCGATCTGGGTAGCCTGGAACGGTATGAAAACCAGAGCCCTTATAGTAGCTAAGCATCGCGTAAAGGGTTACGCGCACCGAGGCTGGATCTACAATAGCCCCTTCTGGAAGCTTGGGAAGTTTCAGCGTTACTTCTTGCCCAAGGTACTGTCCTGCCACAGCTGTTACAACATGCGCATGACCACCTACGATACAAGCACGAACATCATCTAAACTATGCGGTGCCAGAAGCTGTGCCTCTGCATGCACAGTCTCTAGCGGTACTACAAAACTCATCAAGCTCTCCTATTCATAATCATTACCATAGTAAGTTCGGAAAACGTCGGATAAGCGAACATCCTTAAGTGTTGCGATATTCTCCTGTACTGTCCAGCTCTCCGACCAGCCGTAACCAATAGTGATTGGCACAGCATAGCAGTCTGGGGCCTCCTCTACGAAAGCGGGCGCCCCGATCTCCAGAAGTTCAAACATCAGGAGACCAAAATAGTGCCGAAAAATCATGCCGAAATGCATAAAGAATCGGTAAACTTCGGCGGCTAACACTTCGGTCTCGCCGCCCTCTCTGCCTATGCAGAAGATAGTGTGACTGCCGCGCATCAACTTCGTGTATTGTATATTACCGAATTCATCGACACCAGACGCGCTATCTAGAGTAAAGTGCTTCTCGTGCTGCCAGGCGTTGCGCTTAACAACGATACCTGGACGCTTCTGTGCGCGCAGCGGTGTCCACACTGTAGCGTCTTCGATAAGTAGCTGGCCTGAGCCATCTGGATCCGGAGCGTCGCTAAATAAGCGCTCGCGGAAGATGGAGCTGTCTATGTTATCCGGCGACGCAAAGTGCTGCCGTATCAGCGAGATAAATAGCCCAGTCATCAGCTGCGGTCTAGGACCTAAACTGCAGAAGTTGCTTTGGCGAAAACGTCTATCTTCTGGCATATTAGCCGTCCTTTGAACTAGAGCGCGGGTTTATTACCTTACCCAGATTCTTTAACAGGTCAGGGTTAGGTTTCCAGTTACGGATGCTAATAGTATCAGATACTTTGATTCCGCCAGACGGTTTGTTTGTCGGAGACGATTTGTCCTGAGCGTTGGGCTGCGATTGTTCCATCATCTAAACCTATTGGTACTGAGTAGATTGCGTCCGAGAATGGCGCTAGTCCTAGTTTAAGACCTACCAGTATCGGAACGCGGTTGATTTCGTTTTCGGGGTTAACGCCCTCAATGTAATAGCGACGACCGCTATGCGCATCCACCCACACATCTTTACGCATCGGTAATGGGATACCCACACAACGTCCCTGGACTACCGCAGCATCGTTTACTGTGCCGCGTGAGAGTTGCTTATCGACTCGTGTGTCCTCGCCCTCCGGCGATATATCAAACACTTGTAGCGGTGCGGCATTCCAGTAGCCCTGTAGCCGACCTGTGCCGGCGCAAGCAGCGCAATTAGAGTTTAATACACCTTTTGTTATTGGGTCAATGCAGCCGCAGTACGCGCTCTGTAGTCGACGCTTTAATAGCCAGCCCTCAAAAGAATGCATTGACTTAGCTTTGAGCGGAGCCCTGCGCACTATAGCTTTTGCGCTTAACCACTGATGCTTAGTAAGATTGCCAAACACCTGCGCATTGTCAGATATATGGGTCGTACTATCTGACAATGTCATTACTACGCGATAAGTGATTCGTAGTCCCCTGCCAAACTGCCGCTGTTTAGTATCCAGCGCATATAGCTGGTTTATCACAGGAGCGCCTACATTAACCCAGGCATCAGGCTCGTCGGCGTTGACGTTGACCTGTAGCTGGAACTTCATAACCATAGGCTCGACGAACGACGGTACGAGATCCCACGATACCCTGGTAGTGCCAACTACCATGTAGTCAACTGATATGCGATGAAATGGTCCCATTAATGAACTCCACCGTAACGACCAGCAAACATACCCCAGCCACGATTCATATTCATAGACGCCTTAGTGTGCATCACAAGAGTATGGAAGCGCTGGTAACGATCTTGGTACGCCTTGTTGTAGTTCTCTTCTTTGGCTTTATCGTCGATCTGTGTTTGTCCCGCGGAATAAGGCAGCCGGTTACGTCGATAATGCTCCTCGGCTAGCTCGAATAAGTAGAGCTGTGTGCCCAGTAACATAATCTCGGGGCTTGGGAAGTTTTGCGTAGTGGCTGGGAATATAAACGGCGGCTGGCTATTCCAGTGTTTAGCCGTGCGCGTCACAGCATAACAAAGCTCTGGTAGCCCAAAGTCGTAGTTCTCTATGAGCTCATTCTCGGCTGGATCGCTATCGCGCAAACTCAAACGCATTTCGTCTAGGGCCGGTATAGCTCCTCTGCTGCCAGCCCAGGCAGATGGCTCGTTATAGATGTAACACTCGTTAGAGTATATGGGCACGCCTCGTGTGTCCATGATGGCTGATTCAGCAAGGTATACGGCCGCTACGTTTGTAATACCTTCCGGTATCTCGCACATTATCAAACCTTTGGGCGCGTCAAGGACGCCAGCTGTGACTTGCAGCACGGCAGTGCCGCCGACTGCTTCGCTGTAGCGCGTAAGGACGCAAGCTTGCCCAGTCATATCGGGTAATGCGCACTGGCTATTGTTGAGCGCATACATTAAGTAAGCGCTACCTGTGCCAGTCTGAATATTGTATTGCGTAAGATCTATAGCCGCCCCGGTGCCGTCTAGCAGCGGCAGCTTCAGATACGAACGCTGCCCGGCTTTTGTACCTATAGCGCGCTTCTTACGCAACAGCGGAGTGTCATACATTGTTGACACTTCAGGTACGTGATAATTCAGCTGCTCAAGGTTTGGATCTGGCATAGTAGTCCCCGTTCAACAATAGTATACCAAAAAAAACGGCGAGCTGCGTGAGCAACCCGCCGTGGAAGGCTTTTGTTAATCGCCGTTAAACAGCACTTAGATATTTGGAAATCGTTCGGTACTGTTGGCGCCGGCGGCAGTGTGTGCCACATCGGTTGACAGCCGCTCGTACGAAGTGAGCCGGCCGTGGCCAGTCATCATGTCGTGCCAGTAGCCTGAGTTTACAAAGCGCGGATCTTTCAGGTAATTTTGCGAATCAGTATCGCAAGATGCCTTGCCGACGCCGCCGATTGCCGCAGAGGTAATCGCAGTCTCGTCACCAAATGTCCAGCAGGGGTCAGCTGTATAGAGTATATAGCTGCTAAGCTGTAACATCTGAGTAACCTTGTTAACGCCGTCGTACAAGTGAACCGCAGGGGTTTTAACAAGTACAAGTGAGCGCGGAATAACACGACCGCCTGTGCCAGCTGAGTCCCAGGTCACGAAACCAGAGTTAGACTGATTCTTTGTCAGCGAGCTCTTAAACAGCACGCCAGCGCTAGAACCAACGCCACTCTGGAAATCTACCTGGTTGCTACCGGCAAGCGCACGCTCGAAAGAGCGACGATGCCGCTCTTGCGGGGTTAGCTTGTGCATCCAGTCCTGGATATTACCCCAGACGGTTAGCTCTTCACCGCACGCCAGCAATTTGCCGTGCGGAGGCAAAAAGCCGAAAAACATGCGATTGAACGTAACGTTACGCACAGTCGAGTACAGGCATTCGGTTGCGGCCGGTACTTCATTCAGGGGAGGAAGAACAGTATTTGCCATTATGGCGTTACCTCGTATTGAGGGTGTAAGTCGGTGTAATGGTCAGTTATTGCGCGAGCTCGCCGCCGCCAACAACATGTCCGTAAATTAGCGCAGCGGTTTTAGCCAACTCGTTTCCACGAATTAGCTGCGACGCGTTGTACGCGATGCTAGTGTTGAGATCAACACTGGCCTGCTTCGGCATAGCGCCCTGCAACAGATAAGCCAAGAACGGGTTCTCGGAGTCTGCCGCACTTTTAATCCGCCCGCTGTCCTCAGCTTCCGCAAGTACGGCGCCCAGTTGAATCAATTGCTTGACTTCCGCTTGATTGCGGGGCTGGATGCCATAACCGGCGAGCTTCTCGAGGAAAGCAGGCACATGAATCTGGTCGATCATATAGGACTGAGCCTGAATAGCTTGGTCCTGTGTTGGAAGTTGATTACTCATTTGATTTATTGAGCTTCCTCTTGATAGCTAAAAGAAAGAAAGGGGTGAGTGGCTGCCTTTTGGCAGCCACTCCTGTAGTTTAGTTATACTTGGTTGTTTGGTAAAGGGATCTTTTTATGCGCCTTCTTATTACACGTCGGACACAGTACTCGAAAGCCTGTAGGAAAATTATTGCGTTTAAGCCAAAGGTAAAATCCGTTTCCACTTGTAATCTTTTCAGCCTTTAGATGTTTGCGCCCACCTCCGGCTATGTGATCTATTTCAAGCACATTATAATCGGCGCTGCCGCAGCCGCTACACGTTGGTCCACCATAAGCATTAATGACTGCGGCTCTAAGTGTTGCTTTATACTCGGCGTCAGTGTCTCTGCATTGCTGGCATTGTTTATAACCCTCTACAGGCTCCTTTGTTCCGCACGACGGACATAGTCCAGCTGTCTTAGCAATCTCGTAGTGCTTCATTCGACAAACTGACATGTTGCGACTGCACTTACTGCAGACTGTTTTATTACGCATCGCAACGCGTTGTCCACAATTCTGACAAATACCTTTTTCTTTACGCACTACTCGCGCCTTGTTCATCGATGCAAGTCCGATATCAAGGCATTTATCACATTTAGTAGATGAGCGCGTGCCAACTGCTTGCCCACAATTCAAACACGCCCCAGACTCTTTATTCTTAGCGCGCTTAACTGCGGCGCGTTGTTTGCATTTATCTTTACAAACATCACACAAAGGGCTTTGTGTTTTTCTAACGTTGCCGCACATGCCACATAACCCGGCAGCAACTTTTTCCGCATAAGTCATCAAAACCTCCTTAAAGCAATATGTAACTTATATGTCACATTATAATGCCACATTAGTAGGCATTCTTCAGCTTTAGGAGTTATAGCATTATGTTTAATACAACACAATGCACAAAACGCATAAAAGTCCCAATTTATCAAAGAACAGGTAACTACTGGGGGTCAATTTTGGCGACCCCCAGTAGTTATAAAAAGAACACTACTATGCATTACGCAAAATCAACACGTGCTAGTCCGCCTGTGTGCCCTATTGAGCCGCCAAGCGTCTCATAAGCGAAGAACTCGATCATGAAGGCTTCCCTTTTTATATGCATCGTGGTATCCTCAAGGAGGTACGACTTGCCAATAAAGCGAGGATCACCGAAGAAGAACATCGAATCGTCAGGCACCAAGTCACGCTTGATGGTCACGACCCACTTGACGTTACACAGATCAAGTTCGCTCCAGCCCTTCTTGAGGAAGTCGCCGCTGAGGTCGCCGCCAGCTTCGTCATAACCCCACTTCAGGAGTTCGCGAACTGTGACGTTGTTGACCAAAACCGTGTTGACTTCCAGATGGCTGGGAGTCTTGGGCATGATCTTCAGGGCTTCCTCAACCGTATCACGGGAGATACCGCCGAACATGGTTTCCCATTGCACGACGCCCGACAGTGGGACCACTGTATTCGGGTTGACGAGGGCTGTGTTGACCGCTGTGAGGAATTTGCTGTCCTCTTCGGCCAACATGTCCTTGATGGCGTTGTCGCTCAACACCTGACGAATGTCCATCTGCCACGTGCGAAGTTCATCAATATCCTTGACGAAACGCGGCGTCACAATGCGGTCAAACATAACGCGGTAACGAGGACCACGAATGTAGACGTTGATAGGCAGAGTGGCGAACGGGATGCTGATAGCAGCCGGCGAACCAGGCTCTTTGTCCACAACGATAACCGGCTTGTCGGTATCAACCTGACGATCGAGATCGTCGTTGCTTACCTGGACCGGTGGAATAATTTTACGGTAGAAGCCGTCTTCACGAACACGAACACGAGTAAACTCGTTGACCGCGTCGAGAGCGTTCTTCTCCATACCCGGGGTTTCGAGCTGACTAAACAGCTCTTCGTTCAAAACTTGAACGCTAGAGGGCGAAGACATTTATAAAACTCCTGTGAGTCATGTCGCCCGGCATTTCCGCCGGGCGTTTGTTGGTTAATGGAAACGACGCTTACACGCCTGATGTTTGCTTTGGTGTTGCGCCTGTGACTGGCATATAGACCGTCCAAAACGAGATCACGGACACGCCGTGGGCGTTGTTGCCCATAGCAGAGTTAGGGGCCGTATTGGAATACCAGCTAGTCGTTGGCGACAGGTAATTGACAGGTCCCTGCGTGAACGGCGAACAAATGCCTACAATAAGATGCGATCCGGGGAAGAGGATCGTAGCCGAGTAGCATTCCGTTGTGAGCAAGCCAACATTCGGGTAGTTGGCTGTAAATCCGCTAAGCGTAGTCGAGCCTGCCCCATACGACGCAGTGTTGGTGGAGCAATGCTTGCTGCTAACGGCCGTCAACGGCGCATTCACCGTGTACGGGCTTGCAGGCGAGGCATAGAACTCAGTAGTCTGAAGTTCGTAACCGCCGGTGGCGACAAGCGCCATCGAGACACCGGCTGGCATAACTGGAATCCAGTTAGCTGCGGTGCCGGCAGTATTGTAACCGTCGTTAAAAACGTCGGCGTCGCTGGTACCGGCCCATAAGAACATGGGCATTGCAGTGCCGGTGTAGCTGAGAAGCCCGCCGGGGTATGCCGTGGCGGTTGCGCTACCGTTGCTGCAATAACGATCAGCTGTGAAGTTACCGGCGTCGTTGCAAAATACAACGCGTCCAGGATTAACAGTAACACCGTTGCCCGTAATCGAGGGATCGAACGGTGCGGACTTATCTAAGGCAGAGAGCTGGAACCAACCCTTGAGTGGGTCCAACGCGTGCGTGTACATCATATCTACACGAGCCATGGTTTAATCTCCGTGTCTGTGTTGTTTGTCTTTGGCCTAATGGACAAAGTTTGTTGTTGTAAAGGAAACTTGGTTATTTACCAAGCAGCCGCTCGCGAAACTTGCGCCCGGCCTCAGTCTCATCAAAGTCCGCTACCTGCGCACCTGTTACAGCGCGAAAGTTAGCCGACTTTTCGGTTTGTCCCACTGGCGTACCAATCGAGCCTAGCTCGTTTGATGTGCGATGCGCCGCGAGATCACGAATAAACTCAAGGCAAGCCACATGACTAGATGCAAGCTTGCTCATGACTGCTTCTTTCTGATGCTCAAAGATGCGCTCGTGATCCACGCAAGCCTTTACGGCTGTGGCAGCCATCTTCTGTGCAGCTGACAGCGAGGCCGACTGCTTTTCCAGTATGTTCTGGTAGCGCTGCAGGCCCTCGTTGGCAACGCGCACAAAGGCAAACAGTTTTTCTGCCTTAGGGTTATATGCCATTTATTTAATCTCCATCCGGTATGTTAATCTGTCGGCGCATTTACGCAAACAGCTGTTTGTTGAAATTACCCCAAAACACATTGATTAGCGTCGTGACCGTAAGTAAAGTTCGCGACAGTAACCCTTCATGTAGTCCCGAACCTTGCGCTCGGCAGAGCCTTGCTTGGCTTCTCTGAACTCGAACTGACCGGAACGCTGGAAATCAATAACCGCGGATGCAATCTTAGCGCCATGCTGCGGACTAGCTGCAGCCAACGCATGAGGATCAATGTTAGCTTCAAGTAACGCCATGCCTAACTGCTGCATAGCTTGCTTGTCGCCCATAGCTGCCATTTCCGGAGGAGGTCCGCCCGGAGGAGGTCCGCCAGCACCCATGTCGCCACCCGGAGGCATTCCACCCATCTCCGCGCCCGGAGGAGGCATTCCGCCACCCATGCTGGGATCACCACCCATGCCAGGGTCACCACCACCGCCACCAGCTGCGCCTTGCAAGATTTGCTCAAGTTGAGCAGCCAGCTGCGGGTCCTTCTGCAACGCCTCAATGAGCATCTGGATCATCTGCGGGTCCATGCCGCCTCCACCGCCACTAG
>Ga0194063_10001252_pt1 | contig 16729 bp, 8 predicted proteins | sample SepL3720m_MetaG_FD_155459 | JGI IMG/M metagenome (GOLD analysis project Ga0194063, IMG submission 155459) | Anoxic zone freshwater microbial communities from boreal shield lake in IISD Experimental Lakes Area, Ontario, Canada - Sep2016-L373-20m | ecosystem: Environmental > Aquatic > Freshwater >... | reverse complement strand
CGATAGATGTATTCCGCGCCCCAAGGATCGAGCGGGGCGGATTTCATCAACTGCTTCCACTTTCTCGGTTTCGGATCCGCCGTCGGCATCTGCACAAGCGCCTTGAGCCCCTGCTCGGTGGTAGGCTTGCGAAAGTTGAGCATCTCGTACGTGCGCAGCTGCATGGAGATGGCTTGAATATCGGATTCAACCCGCTGCTCCTTAGCCACATCAAGATTTCCTACGAGCATGTAGATCGCCGAGCTCACGAGCACCGCAATAATGCCCAGCACCAGCATGATCTCAAAAAGGGTGTAGCCCTTCTGTCGGCGGCAAGTGCGGCGGGAGATCGGGATTTTCACTGTGCGGGCACTCTCCTCCGTGTTCCGACGATTTTCAAGAATTATTCCCAGCGCAGGCAATCTCTCGAATTGACTCAAATGAAATGACACAGGGGGCAATGTCATATCGCAATGGGGTCAGTCCCACATAATCGACGATGAGTGCTTGACAAAGGACCGGCGAGCAGAGAAAGCAGGGGAATGCCAAGGCAAATCCGACGGGAGTATGAAGGTGCGATCTATCATGTGATGAGCCGAGGGGACCGATTGGAGAAGATTTATGACGACGACGAAGATCGGAAGATCTTTTTAAAGACACTTGGAGAGGCCTGCGGGAAGGCCGGATGGGATATTCACGCGTATTGTCTGATGAGCAACCACTTTCATTTGGTGATGGAGACGCCGCAACCGACGTTGGTGGCGGGAATGAAATGGCTGCTGGGAACCTACACGCTGAGATATAACGGGAGGCATCGGCAAAGAGGGCATGTTTTTGCCGGGAGGTATAAGTCGCTGCTCGTTGACGGGAAGAAGGGAGAGTACCTGAGAGTTGTGAGCGATTATGTGCATTTGAATCCCGTGCGTGCTGGTCTGATACAAAACGGGGAGCGATTGGAGGCCTACGAATGGAGCAGCTACCCGGAATATTTGAAAGCGGCGGGGAAACGCGTGCCTTGGTTGAGGGCGGATCGGGTTCTTGGGGAGCATGGGATATTGCGGGATAGTGCGCGAGGAAGGCGGGAATTTTCCCAGATCATGGAGGCACGCGTGCAGCCGGACGAGGAATCGCTCGGGAAGATCCGGAGAGGGTGGAGGTTCGGGGAGGACGATTTTTTGGAGAGAATGGGAAAGTTGGAAAAGGGGACGACGAAGAAAGAGAACTATTTGGGGAGGGAGTACGGCGAGGCGATGGAGGTCAAAGGGCGAAGGATCATCGCGGAGGAACTAAAAGCGCAAGGAGTGGAGCCGAGCGCGTTGGGGAGAATGAATCGGACGTGCGCGATAAAAGGGACGATTGCGAAGAAACTCCGGGCGGAGACAACACTGACGCTGAAATGGATCGCTAAAGAACTGAGCGCTGGAACAGTTGGGACGCTAGCGAATACTATTCGCAAGCTGAATGCAGGGACGGTCTAATGTGTGGGACTGACCCCTTCGTGTCGTCCGTCGTCTATTCGGCGCTGGCAATGTGCTGACGGGTGCGGAAAAAAACTTTTGAGCTGGTTATCGGGCGAGGAGAAATTCGTGGTTCACAGGAACCTTGACCTGGCTTCCCGCCGCACCGTGAAAGGTGGCCGAGCCTGGAGCGAAGGTGACCTTGCTGACGTCGCAAAATCCTTGGGGAACGCTGACGGCACCCTGGATGTAGCGCACTTCGAGAGGGTGTTTGGCATGGATGTGGACGCTGGTTGGAATGCCTTGGCTGTTGATGGGATTCTTGCGGCAGGATTCCGCGATGCCCCGGTCGAAATACATGCAGCCGTCCTCGATGCCGAGGCAGCTGTTGCGCCCGTTCCACGGGAAGCCGTGCCTTCCTCGGTTCTCGATCCAGAAGAGGCGTCCGGGCATGAGCGAGGGATCCTTGAGGGCAAACCACATCGAGCTTTCTTCCGTGTTGATCGCGGCGACCCAGGAGAGCCCGGGATTTGATGCCCGCTCGAATTGCTGGAGCAAATCGCAGAAGCCTGGCCGGGTGGGAAAGGCGCTGCAATCGCCTGGAGGTTCGTCCTTGAAAATCGAGGGCACGCGCGAGAGCGAGCGGAACCCTGCGTCTCGGGCGAGCCATTGATATTCTCCCGCCGCCGGATTTGCGAGCGCGACAGGGTAAGTGCGCCCGATGGAAAACTTGCTCGTAGAGATCCGCAATGCTTTCTCGCGTTCTGGCATTCTCAGGACTGCGTGGTGTGCAAATGGGGTGAGGCCCGAGAATCCTTCGATTCGAGTTCGGCAATAGACGGCATTGTGTCCGTCGAGGAGCGTGAACTCGCGGCGGACGGTTCCGGGCCGGACTATTGTTTGCATGCGAATGGAAAGAGTGGTGGCCTCGCCTTCCTTTTTGCAGCCTTCGAGCTCCCACTGGCTTCCGGAGGTTTCGCCATGTGGCGGGTGATTTTCTCCACGGTAGGGCTCTGCATTTGCCCCAAAGGGCAGGCAGAAAAAATCACCTCTCAGGGGGGCCAGCACCGGGGCGAGATTTTGGGCTTTTTCGTTTTGCCAGGGGCTAACGTAATAGGGCTGGATCGGGCGAGGGGCGTTGCGCCCAAAAATGACCGGGGCCATGTGTGCCCCCAATTCGGTCACGGCCAGCTCGACGTTCTCGTTTTGGATCAGCCACGATGGCTGGGACTCAACCCGCCGGTTTGACAGGTGGGATTTTTTGGTTTTCATTGCCAGCGCTCGGCGAAATCGTCCTCCAGCATGAGCGAGAGGCAATGGTAAATAGGAAGATGAAATTCCTGAACGTGTGGCGTCCGGGTGGTTGGCACGCAGATGCAAACATCCGCGAGTTCCCGGAGCCGTCCGCCTGCAGCGCCGGTCAGGGCGAGAACAGGGAGATTTCTGGCGCGGGCGACCTCTGCGGCCCGGCAGACATTCGACGAATTGCCGGACGTGCTCAGAGCTGCCAGCACGTCTCCGGGCCGGCCCAAGGCGAGCACCAGCTGGGCAAAAAGGTATTCCGGCTCCACATCATTGCCAAACGCGGAGGCAAAAGCCGGGAACCCAGTGAGCGGGATAGCTGGAAACGCCCATTGCAGGCGGGCGGCCATTTCCGGCGGCAGCCCCTGGCGGGCCTTTGCGGAAAGCGGCCTCGGGTGCTCGAAGCCCTTGAGTAATTCGCCCGCCCAGTGATCCGAATCCGACGCGCTGCCCCCGTTACCGCAAAGCAGGAGCTTTCCGTCGTTTTGAAATGCAGAGGACAGCAGCTCATAGGCTCGCTCGATGTCCGGGAGACACGGTTCAAGAGCAGGATAGCGTTGGATGAGGGTTTGGATGTGAGTCGTCATAATTATTTTTGTAGCTCCTGCAGCAAGGAGAGGAAGAAATCGCGGTTATGGGCGCTGACGTAGCGCATGGATCCGCCCATGCGGCTGAAGGTCTTGCAGTAGCGCAGGTAGTAGGCGGGGGTGTCGGCCGGAGGCTCGCCATCCTGCTGCCAGTTCCAGGAGCTCTCAGCCAGATCGACGATGACCATGTGATGCTTCGTGATCTTCCGGCCTTCTTGTAATTCGAGGTTCTGAGACATCGACAGGGATTTTTCGAAGATCATAGGCGACATAACCGCCGAGCCGACCGAAAGGTAAACGCCTCCCTCCAAGTGATGGACCTGCTCCGCAAAGGTGAGGAAATCCCGCAGGGCAGCGCGTCCGATCGCGGCCCCGTGATTGACCGGGTGGTTGTAAATAATGTCGTGTCCGATCATCGGATGCGCCGTGAACGGAATATTCAACCGATAGGCGGCAGCTTGGGCGCTGTACTTTTTGTAGGGGTGGGGGATGGAAAGAAATCCCGGTTCCAGATGGCGCAGCTGGAGAGTGGCCAAAAGGTCGAGCGCGGCGGCGGCGAGATCGGGGTTTTGCTCCGCTTGCTCGCTTGCGGTTTTTAAGAGGTGCTCGCGGGAGGGGATGTCGAGGCCTTCCCTCTCAATCATCTTGCCGACCGACTCTCCGTATCCAAGCCCCTCGTAGGCCCCCACGACCAGAGCGAGGTTCAGATAAAAGCCGGTTTCCTCCCAGATGCCAAATTGCCCTTGGTCGACATTTGCGCGCACGTCTTCGCTGCTGAGGCCCTGAAAGGAAAACTCCCAGTCGTGAATGATCCCCGCCCCATTGGTGGCCAGGAGCGTGACCCACCCCTGCTCGATCAGGTCGATGAGCACGGGGGCCAGCCCGTTTTTGATCGTGTGTGCGCCAAAGGCCAGCATGACCGGGCGGCCGGCATTTCGGGCATTTCGGATTTTTGTTACGCACTCTGCAAGCGCCTCGGATGCGGCAGCAGATAACGGTTTTGGTTCCGCAGCCGGGGAGACGGCATCGCGCTCGATTTCCACCTTGCTCGGGCGGCATGCCAATCTGCGAACCTGCAGTTTCGATCGGTCAAGTTGAGGATGGGTCATATTTTTAAAGGGTAGGAAGGCGGAGGAATCCCCAAAGTTTTTCCCATTGAGAAAAATCAGGGACGATGGTTTGAGCGCCCGAGCGAATCAGCCGCGCGCGTTTGTCCAGATTCAGCCCGAAGCGTCTCATCTCATCGCTGGCGACCCCGACAGTAAACGATCCCCGCCGCATTGTCTCGCGCATTTCCACAGGGCCGTCGCCAAAAGCGATGAGCTGCTCGTAGGCACCTCCGACCTCGTTCATGATGCGTTCGATGACGATTCTTTTGGCATCCTTGGTCACTTCGCCGATCGAGCCGTAAATCCCTCCGTCGAACGCATCGGCATACCCCAGGCGCTCGGCCTCCTGCTTGACGTCTTCTTCGTCGGTTCCGCTGGCGAGGTAAAGCCGCACGCCCGCTTTTTGCAAGGCCCGCAAAAAGGGAACCGCGCCTTTGAGCGTGAAATCGCTGATGGCAAGCTCTCCCCGGTCGAGCTTGGCCAGGCGGAGGTTGACAAGGGCTTTGAGCTCCTCGTTGTAGATCGCCTTGTATTCTGCGGGAGTCAGGGTTTTTTCCTCAGGAACGAGCGCAAACTCCCGGACCAGATCGACCAGGCCATGCATTTGGGTGATCGTCTGGATGCCCGTCGTGCGCTCGATAAATTCGCCGACCCGGTTCTTGACGCGATGGAAAAGCGTCTCATCTTCGCTCCCATAGTGCGAGCCCATGACGGCCTTCATCATCATCGGCTCCATGATCGTTTCCCATCCTTCGCGAAGCGTCGAGATCGTGCCATCGTGATCGAAGATCGCGTGCCGGATGTTGAGGGCTTGGGGCGGTTCCGAGATCCATTCGATTTCGGACGAGGCGACATATTTTGCGCGATGGGTGGATTCCGCAAGCTCCGGGTGGTAGGAGAAGTCGGCATTGGAGCCAAGCTCCAGGATTTCCTCGGGGGTTGCCGTTCCGGTTTGAAAAAGCTTCTGTGCGGTGACAGCGGCGGCCACGTTGGCGACAAAGGCGGCGGCTGTGATGTTGGTGCCGGTTGAGGTGATGGCTGCAAGCGTGGAAACAAAGGTGTCCCCTGCTCCCACCGGATCGGTCCGGCCAGGAAGCTGCACGCCGAAGATCTGCCGCGGCACCTCTCCATCAAAGACGAGGCACCCGCGCTCTCCGCGAGTGACGATGAGAGGGGACTTCCATTTCGTGTAGAGCTGCCCGACATGCCGGACGAGGTCATCCAAAGAGATCACGTCGTCGGCCTCGACCGGAAATCCGCAGGCCCGCACGACTTCTATGTCATTGAGCTTGTGGACGGCCTTTTCGTACGCCTCATGGTATCCGCGCGAATCGATGATAAAGGTCACGTCGGGGTGGCTGCCCATCACGTGGGCCAGGCGCTTGCGGAACGTTTCCGAATCGTGGATGCTTCCGATGACCTGATGGTTGACCAGCACCACCGAAACTTTGCCGAGGATGTCTTCCAGCTTAGCAAAAAATGTCTCCTCGGTGGCTGGCGACATCCGGTTGAAGTTTCCGTGGTCGATCCGGTTCTGCTCGTGGTTGTCTGAGTAGGGCTTGATGTAGGTGTGGGTTGCCCAGCCCTCGTTTTGGATGAGCAGGCCGCTGTTGTCGACGTGCCGGTTTTCCAATAGCCGTCGCAGCTCCCGGCCGAACGGATCGTCTCCCAGCACGCCGATCGGGAATATCTGCTGCACCCCGAGGGTGAGAAGGTTCATCACCACATTGCCTGCTCCTCCTGGCGCGTAGCGCTGGGTTTTCACGGGCTCGGTCTTCAATCCTGTTTCCACAGAAAGCTCGGACGCCGACCGGTCGAGCGTCCAGTAGACATCCAGACAAAAATCTCCCAGCACGGCGACCGAAGCGTGCGATAAATTGTCCAGGGTTGCGGCGATCTCTTGCCGCGTGAGGTGATCGAATGGCTGAAGGTGATGGGATTTCATAGAGGGTGTTTGGATTCGTTGCGCAATGAAATATCCCGAATGCCTGCAGTTGTCAAAGACAAAATGTAAAGCATTGCATTTTTTTGTGATGGGAAGGTTTTTTATTCGTGGAGCCGCCGGTTGCTGCGGATTTGACGGCCTCCTATGAAGCCGGTCTAGAGCACAGGCAGAGAGCCTCTGGGGACGAAGCTGGCCTCAAAGACGCGGGATCGGTTTCGTTTTCCCAAAGCGAGCTCGACTGCGCAGCCGGCCATCTCGTCAAGCGGCTGGCGGAAGCTGCTTAAGGGAGGCGAGGAGAAATGGGCGCCCGGGACGTCGTCAATCCCGACGACTTTAATTTTCTCTGGGACAGGCAGATGAAGGTTGTGGCAGAGATTGACAGCCAGGAGGGCCGCTCGATCGTCCACGCCGATAATGGCATCCACCGGATGGGATCTCAGATGGCGGTCGAGCGCTGCCTGGTCGGGGGGCCAGCCAGGAAGGCATGCCGTTCCAGCTCCAAAATATTTTGGAGCGAGTTCGGCGAACGCCGTCTGGCGCTCCTCATGATCTGGCTCGGCCGCCCGGGATCCGAAGAAGAGGACGTTCTGGCATCCTGCGGCCTTGAGCCGCTGGAGGGCATTTTCGATCCAGCCCCGCTGGTTGAGGCGGACTGATTTCCACGAGGGACATTCTGGAAGGCTTCCCATGAGGCAGACGATCGGCTTGTGAGAGTTTTCGAGGGATTGGATGAGCGGGTCATGATGGCGCGGGTAGAGGAGGATCCAAGCATCGCAACGCGAGCGTTGCAGGGTGCGGTGCGCATGCTGCACGGCGGCGGGCTCCCCTCGGTTGACCGGACAAATGAGAAGGTCGAGGTCGTTTGTGACGAGGTGTTGGGAGAGGGCAGCCAGGATGCGCTGGGCAAACGCGGCCTCGGCCCCCTCGACTTCCAGCGGCCAGATCACCCCGAGCACGTCGTAGCGTCCTCGCTTGAGCGCGCGCCCGCTTGGGCTGGGATAGTATCCCTGCTCGTGTGCGAGCGTGAGGATTCTCTCACGCGTGTCGGCCCGCAGCTTGTCGGGCTCGTGAAAGGCGCGCGAGATCGTTGCGGTTGAAACGTCTGCCAGCTTGGCAAATTCGAGGATGTTCATGGTTTCGTTTTTACAGGCTTTCCGGTTTTCAGGATAATCGATGCCTCCTCGATCACTATTTATTAAAATGCTCTAGCGGATGCGCAGAACTCCTACTTTCTCCAAGTGGCTCGCGCCTGCAGGCGAGCCCGTCCAGAAGGCTTGCGACTTGCGGCCGCCGGCGTCGTCAGCATCATCGACGGCCACGTCAAATCCGATTTCGTCGGCCATTGCCGGAACGATCTGGAAGCTGCCTTCGATCTGGTAGCCTGAGACGGATTTTTGTGATGTGGCGGTGAATCCCGGCGGCAGCTTGTCGCCCGGGGCCTGGATGCGGCCATCGGCGGAAATGCAGGGTTGGTATTTGTCTGCAGCAAGGCCTTTGCGCCCAAAATCCAGGAAGAATTCCACGCAGTCTCCCGTCCAGACCGGTTTGTCGGCGGGAGCTGGGGCGATATGATCATCGGTGACATCAATGTGGAATTTCACTTTGTCGCCCTCGCGGACGAGCTGCATTTTGAGGCTGCAATCTTGAGTGCCCGTCCATGCGGCAGGGGTGAGGACACGATTTTGGAGATCGATGGTGGCGGCTCCGATGCGCAGCTGCTCAGCCTGATTGATTTCGAGCTGTGCAGGTTGTCCCGAGGCCACGTTCAAACGTTGGTAAACCGGTCGGTTCATCCCTAGGTCGAAGCGTTCGGCCAGCCCGCCGGTGGCGATGACTTCCAAATCGAGTGGGCCGGAAAATGCCGAGGCATCGAACGTGAGCCTTTTCTTTTCTCCCGAGTCGAGGGTGACTTCCTGCGGGGTGCCGAAGACGTCGGCGCTCGAAAGCGCCAGCTTGAACGTGGTCTTCGATTTCGAGGGGTTGAATAGGGTGACAGTGACGCCATCGGACGAGCCTGTTTGAGCGGATTGCATCGAGACGATCTCGTGCAATTGGATCGGCTTGTCTGAGAGGAAATAGACGGGGGACGGCGTCATTTTGAAAAGGGTCGTCACCCCTTTCGCTAGCGGCGAGGGGTTGCCCATGCGGTCGATCGATTGGAAGTGCTTTGCTCCCGGGCTCTCGACGGCCAGCTCACCCCGGCCCGCCATGGCCCAGGCAATGGTAAGGTATTGTTTGCCTTTGGCGAAGGCGTAGGCACGGTAATTGGGGGAGGCGGGCTCGTCGCGGAGGAACTTCACGTCCGACAGGATCGACGAAAGGAATGCCTGTGCCGCATAGGCTGGCTTGGGCGACAGATCGCCGTTCGCGATGCCGATATCGCCGATGAACCCATACCAGAACGTCCTCGCCACGCCGACCGAGAGGCTTTGCACGTGGAGTTTGATCAGCTCGTTGGCTTGGTCGCTCTCCGAGATGTAGGGGACGTTGCCCCAGCCTCCGCTCTGGCCGACCGGGCCGCTGTACATGCTGGTTTCGCTGTTCCAGAGCGGCTTTTTGTCCTCGCCGACCGTCTTCAAAAATCTGTTTCCCTCTTTGACGTCCTCACGAACCCGATCCCAAGATTGCCCAGGCTCTGCGGTGCTGTAAAAATGGAAATCGACGATATCGAAATAGGGCTGAGGGCTGAGGGCATAAAAGGCCCCCGCCGGCCATGCGTTGTCTTTTTTATTGAAAGTGGTCTTGGGCGAAAGACCGGCAGCAAATCCTCCCAGCCCGATTTTCGCCTTCGGATCCGCCGCCCGAAGCACCTCGGCGCTCTCTTTCAAAAGCGAGACGTACGCCTTGGGATCAAATGGGTAGAATCCATTTTTTGCATCGGGTTCGTTCCAGATTTGATAAGCAGGAATGCGCCCTTTGTAGCGGGTGCCCATGGCGGTGAGAAACTGTTTCCAGGCCTCCCGGTCCAATGGCGCCGAGCCCCCGGGTCCCATTAGTGCCCAATCATCTCCAGGCGCGCGGGGCGTTTTTTGAAATACTTGCTCGCCACCGGTGATATTCACATAAAGTTTCAGGCCGTTCTTTTCCGCTTCGGCGACGATCGCATCGAGGCCTTTCCAGTTGTATTGCGACTTGGTTGTCTCGATGGCATCCCAGCGCAGCCATAACCGCCACCAGGCCACCCCGGCTTGTGATGCCCTTAGAAAATAGGGTGCGGCCTCTTCGCTGCTGTGGTCGGTGATAGCGAATGTTGCTTGGATTCCGCAGGGGTTGGCGAGCGCCGCCTCTTGGCCGATGAGCGGTGGGCAAATGACAAAGGATCGCTTAATGTCCAACTGCGCGCCGTCCGCCTTGAGGCGAGCATGGAGCTCGTACCAGCCGAGAGGGAGTTTTGGCAATTTGAGTTTGCACCCTCCGGCGGTCTGTTCACCCAGGGTCGGAGTTGTCTCCAGTCGCTTGCCTGACTCGTCGGTGATCCAATAGGAGGCGGTCACTTTATCCCCATTGTTTTCCGGAAACGTGAGCCCCCATTGGTGAGGGCCGGACCCAAAGAAATAGCCGTCGTGATTGCCCCCAGAGAATGCAGCAACCAGCTTCGGCTTGAGAACCCGCAGGTTCATGCGGAGAATTTTGCCTCGGAAAATCGAGTCGCTCGCCGATTCGCCGCCGATCCAGAAGGTTCTATTTTTTGGCCAAAAGAACGGTTGGCTGAGGCGCTCCTCTCCCCGCTTCTCGCCGTTCCACCAAAGCTCCAGCTTCTTAGAATCCCAACGGGCGCGCGCTTCATAAGACTGCCCCTTCACAAACCTCAGCTCGGCTTTGCTGAGGGTTGTCGAGATGGAGGTTGTGCGCGACGTGAGGCGGGCCATTAATTGGGAGGATCCCCAAAACATGAGCGACATCGAATTGGGTTCTGCAGGTCCGGACATATTTCGGCCCAGGACAAAAAGAGCTGCTTGAAGATCCTTTGAGTTGTCAAAATCGGGGCTGAACTGCACGTCGACTTCGTAGCGTAGGGTGGGGCAATCGCAAAAGGCATCCGGAAGCACGAAGCCGACAGGCACGCCGGCGGGCCCCACGCTGACGGCTGGCAGGGTGCCGCTTGGGGAAGCCAGCTCGGGCTTTGTGCCAGGGTCATTTTTGAATGTGTAGGAGGCGATCTCCTGGTAGGCATCCTCGGTAGCCACCGGGGCCTGCTGCACCGCGACAGCCTCCGTCTTGAAATCCAAATCCGCCACGTCGAACGTGCCTTCCTGCTGCTGCAAGCGCAGTTGTACAATGGCTGCGACGGCGCCCTTGGGCGGGGCCAGCTCGATGAGTTTTTCACGCCATGTGGGGGCGTAGCCAAAAAAAGCGTCTTGCCTTCCCATCGGCTTGTCGTTTTCTCCCTGGTACGAAATCAAGAGCCACGCGCCGAGATCTCGCCCGGAACTTCTGACCGTGGTGCGAAAGCGTAGGGAGAGCTGGGCTTGCTTGTCCTTTTCCAGCGCGAAGCGAGGGGAATTCATAGAAACCATCCCGACTTTGGAATGCAGCTCGAGCCGGGTGAAGGGTTCTCCCAGCGGAGAGTGCATGGCTCGGACGCCATTCGAGAGGTTCCAGCCTCCCGTCGACTTATCCTGTGCGAGCGCGGCCCCCGCCGTCATTCCAACCAAAAGCCAAACGCCGGTTGATCGGCGCAATTTCAATCCAAGTCGACAAAAAGCAGGGGGGATTTTCATAATAAGCCTAGAAAAAGAAGTTAAAGATTCAGCCGGATTGAGGATAAAAATAATGTCAAATATGCTTTTGGAGGTCAACGCCCAACGGCCTCAGCTCCAGGCCAGTCCCATAGACGTCCATTCCATAAACCAGACTGCCTGCGGTGGCTGGTCTTGCGTCCGAGACGTTGACATACCATGCGCCGGCTTTGGTGATTTTGTCAGATGGAATTGTCACGGCGAACGTCATTTCTCCAGCAGGTTGAGCGGCGATTGGCTCCCAAGGGCTTTTCATCCAACTCTCGCCGCCAGGGGTGACGAATGCGGTCGCCGTCACAATCGGGAAGGCGGATTGCACGGAAAATGAGATTTTCTTCGCTCCATCGGGAAGGTTCTCGCACTTCTCGACGGTGACGTTGGGGAACGGTTCGCCTTCGCTCTTCAGCCAATAAGCAAAGTAGAGCAGGGAGAGGTTATCCGCCTCGGGGATGCCATTCAGGTTGTGGTTTGCCGGGGCGAACGCTTGATTGCGGGCTCCCGGGATGGCACAGAGGGTTGAGTTCACAGCTGGCGGCCAAAAAAAGCGATCGCTGGCGGCTGCGGCGATAAAATATGGTGCCTTAATGCCTGGGGCCCGGCGGCCGGCATCGAAGTGATGGAGCCAGGCTTCGCACTGGTCATCAGGAAGATTCTTGAGATCTGGGCTCCACTCGCTTCCGCGATCATAAAACCCGCAGCCGAATATGGAATAGGCCGCGCGCACCCGCTTGCCGAGCAGGCCGGTGATCATGGTCGTGGAGTAGCCGCCCATCGAGATGCCGTACACCCCGATGCGATCCTTTATCACCCCGGGCTGTGCGGCGAGGAGGTCAAAAGCTTGTATCGCCGCCACCACGGCATCAAACGTTTCATCGGCCGTAGGATCCGGCTTCCCCCTCTTGCCGAGCTTGGCAAAGCGGACGGCCCACGGACCAACGGAATTGGGGCAGAGTTTTGGGTCGGCAATTCCCGGGAGATCGGGAGAAATTGCCACATATCCGGCCTTGGCAATGCGGATTGCCGTAGCGGCCTCTGCGCATCCGTAGCCGCCATGCAGCCAAAGCACGCCAGGAAATGGGCCGTCGCCCGGAGGCCGTGCGATGATCGCATAGACATCCTGAGTTTCGCCGCCGACCGTCATCGATCGGAAGATGACCTTGTGGACCTGCACGCCATCGACCGTCTCCGTCCCGAGATCTTTGACGGTTGATGGTGTGATTCCTTTCAGGTAGGGGGAGAAAATATTGCCATCCAGCGGCGAGCGTTCGCCATCCGGGCTTAGCTTTTCGCCCGGCGTCGAGATGTATTCCAGGTCAGCCATGGCAGTGGGGGAGATCATCACCAGCGGTAGTAGCGGTAGGGATTATCGCCCAACGGGAAGTCGCTTCGATAATCCGGGCAATAGAAGATGTCCGGGGGCTGCTCATGTTTTTGGCCGGACAGTTCCAGAAAAAGCTGGGAATCCAGACCTCTGAGCCCGCCGCTGCCACCGTGGTCGAAGACCCGTACCGCGATGACTGCTTTGCCTGCCTTAACCAGCTCCGCCGGGATGGTATAGACCCGTGGTTTGATCCAAAACTCCGGGGTCTTGATGTCCATGGAGCCGACCTTGACCCCGTTGAAATAGGTTGAGTCGAAGTCGTCAACCGGGCCAAGGTTCAATGTCAACGCCTTGCCGCTCCAGGCCTCCGGGATGTTCACTGTCTTTCGGAAGACCGCCTCCCCGTCCGCATTCTCCCAAGCGCCGCCATACGATTCCCAAATTCCGGGAACGACCACTTTATCGAATCCGGTTTCCGGAGCATCCGCCGTCAGGAGCGGCATGGCGGTGTCGCTGATCCCGGGATCGGGATGTTGGGAGCCATCGGGCAGGGGGTTGAGGCGCAGGGTCAGCCGCGCCCGCCATTCGCCTGCCAGCGGGAGGCTCTCCCCTTGAGCGGCGGCGACATGGAAAATTCCATTGTCGGACTGGAAGGTCGCGCCGAGGTTGGCCAGCAACTGGGAAAGAGCCCTGGTTTCGCGCCAGCGGGTGAAACGCATGTACGTCTTCACATCCGCATCCAGCAGCGACGGATCGAGCTGGCAGTAGACGATCTCGCCTTTGCCGACTTGCTTGCGACCGAGCAGGCCGCCCGCAGCGGTATCGCAGCCGCCAGCGAGCAGGTAGGCCGAGCCAGTGGTCCGCCAGCGCAGGTCGGAGGCGCTAAGGCCGCGGCAGACCGGCCAGTCCGGAACTTCGAGTGAACCGCTAAACTTATCGTTCTTGCGCAGCGTCACGCCATGGGAGGTCTGTCCCTCCTGGCGGGCCGCCATGATCAGCGCCCGTCCGCCATTTCGCGCGAAGTTGTCCAGCGCCTCCGGGGTCACGGCCGCGTCGGCGGAGAGGACCGCCAACGTCTTGCCGGCAGGGAGAGCCGTCGCCTTTTGATAGAGCAGTCCGGACTTTTTCAGCAGAGCCTCGTCGTCCGCGTTGCCGATGAATGTGGTTGCCCGCCGTGGTTCGATCACCGTGTCGCGGGTGTATTGGATCACTTGGGCGAGAGCCTGTTTCGCCGCCGGGTCAAGTTTGGCATGATCCTCCAGGTCGAGGCCGCAGAAGACCAGCAGACCTTTGCCGTAGGCCAGCTGCATGAGCGGGGAGTAGGCCAGATCAAACTCGCATTCCAGCAGCGGAGTCCAGCCGCCAAAATGCGGTTTCTCGACGGCGCAGCTGCTCACTGCCCCTCGCCCGCCCCAGCGCCAGCCAAACTTGCGGGCGTGAAGCATCTGATCCACGTTCTTGATCGCCGTGTCGGTGGGCGGGAGCAGCTTGCTGCCGCCGCGCCAGTCGCGGAGGGTCTCCGCGTCGAAGCCACCCCAGGCCGTGGAGGCAGAGGCGAGCGGGAAGACCCGCCGCGCCATGTGCAGAGCCACCCGCCAGCCGATATTGTCGCGCAACCACTGCGGGTCTTGCGCCATCAGCAGCACCCGGCCGCCATTGCGCACATGTTGCTCCAGCCGCGACGAAAGGCCCGGGTCTTGCTCCAGCGCCCGGCGGCCAATCACTACCAGACCGGTTTCGTTACGCCACGGGCGCAATTTCCAACCGGCCTCTGACAGCATGGCGCTGGTCTCGCCCGCCGGGTCGGCGACCCACAGATCGCCTTTCGGCAGGCCGGTCGGTTTGAGGATATCGAAACGGAAGGTGTCGGTATGGCTCTTCCCGGCGATGCTGGCCTCCAGGACGATCTCGCCGGTGCCTTGTGGGACATTCAGTCCGGCAGGAAGTGTGAACGAAAATTGCCGTAGCATGGTCTGCCCGGGTTCGATCATTCCGTTCTCGCTGGCCGAGTCGATCACCTGCCCGCCGCAGAGAGTTTTGGTTCGCCAAGTGTAGGTCTGCGGATGGCGGGTGTCATTCAGGAGGGCGACCTGCTTGACGACCTTTTCGCCGGGCGAGAAGAGGTGGGCCTTGTCGGTAAAAGATTCGCCCGATCCGGCGATCCAGGCAAGGGTCTCCTGGTTGTTGGCCAAGAGCGTCTGGGCGGCTGGACTGGTCACGGTGCTGGCGCTCTGGTGCGGGTAGATGCTCTGGCGTGGCAGGGAGCTATGGTAGGTGCCGCGCTGGCCCGGATGAAATGGCGAAAGGCTTTTCTCCATCAGGAAAAAGCCTTGCCAGGGCTGGGTGGTGGTCTCCACCGTGAGCCTGGGATCTTCGCCCATGCACCAGGGAACCATGCCGCCGGAGATTCCGTAGGTGCGCCAACTGCGCCAGGTGTTGCGATTGAATAGCTCCGTCAAGGCCGACAGAGTCGGGGTTCCGCTGGAGCTTAGCGGCGTATAGAAGTGAGTGCCCCCATATTGGAAATCCTTGATGAAGCTGTCGCGGAGGAAGTCGCGGTAGGTCTGGTCTTCCAGGCGGTAGGCCTGAGGGCCGAAATAGATGGCGGCGTATTCCGTGGCCAGAGGCTCGGATTCGGGGGCCCCCCTGCGGCCGCGGAAGAAGGTGCCGGAGAACGGCAGGCCGAACTCGCAGGCCATGTAGGGCATGTCGCCGTGCTCGGCCCAGGAGCTGAGCCAGTCCTCGCGCTCTTGAAGCGGGGTGAGGCAGAGGTAGTTGTTTGCGGTGTAGAGGTCGCCGACGAAGCTGCCGGCGTGGGAGAATGCCGGACGGGTGGGATCGAGCTCCTTGAGGGCTGCCATCGCGGAGAAGGGGCTGCGGAGCGAGCGCAGCCATGTCTCGCCGCCCAGCTTGCCGAGCGCGGCGCGGTTGCCGATCAGCTCCGGGTTCTGGTCCTCGCCCAAGCCGAAGTGGTTCCCGGCGAAAATCCACAGCACGATGGACGGATGGTTGACCAGCCTGTTGAGGCGGCTGCTGACCATATCTTTCCAGACCTGGATGATACGGGGGTTCACGAGCTTGTTGGTGATGAGCTCGTTCGCGTCCAGGGCGGAGGTGGCCAGCAGGATCCCGACACGGTCGGCCTCGGCCGCAAAAATCTCGTCGAAATCGAAGGTTCCCCGGTCATGTTTGTCGTTCCATGGGAGCTCGGCGAGGGTGTAGCCTTGGGCCTTGAGGCCTTGCAGCTCGGCTTTGATTGCCTCCACGCTGCCGCAGAGCCATCCGCTGTTCGTGGCGCTGGGCCGGAGCCGGATCGGCACGCCGTTCAAGAAAAACCCCTTACCCTCGACCCAGAATTCCCGGAAGCCGAAGCTCTGGCTCAGTCGGTCCGCGACTCCTGCGCCGGACACGCGCAAGTCCATGTGGTAGAGATATGGCTGATCGATGTCCCAGAGCGTCGGGTCGGTCCACGGCCAGGACGCCTGGGCCTTGCCATCGGGGCCGACTTTCACATTGGCTGTGAACGACTTTTCCAGCGCGCCCGTGGCGTTGCGCAGGTCCGCCGTCACGGCCAATTCCGCGCCGGGAGCAACCCCTTTCAGGGTCAGGTCCAGCGTAAGGTTCTTCTTCCGGGTCGAGGTCTGGATTTTTAGGATGTCGACATGGCCATTCGCGGGCAGGGAGCGCAGCAGGACGTCCCCGATGATCCCCTTGGAGGTGAGGCTGGCGCTGCCTTTGGTGATCTGCTCGGGGGCTGGCCCCATGTAGTTGACGACCTCCGTGTTGAGCAGCTTGGCCTCCACCAGCATTGTCAGGCGCGAGGTCTTGCCGGGGGAGCAAAAAGCGGTGATGTCCAGCTCGCCGCCGGGCCATTTGAGTTGCCCGGCCCGCTTGCCGTCCACATAGACCAATGCGTCGGTGGAGATGCGTTGACAATCCAGGACAACCCGCCGACCTGCCCATTCCGCAGGGACGTTGATCTCGCGTTCATACCAGGCGTGGAAGGACTCCGGCCATTTGGCGGACCAGCCTTGCCCGCTGGATTGGACTCCCGGCATCACCCCCCAGCCGATCCAGCTGCCCGGCACCCGGATCACGCCCCAGTAGTCGGGTTTCTCGGCTGCCTTCTCCGGAGCGAAGCGCCAGAGGCCGTTCAAGCAGATCGTCTCCCGGATAGGGGACTCACGTTCGACGGGCTCCAGGCCCCAGCCGAGCTCTACGGCCTTGGGGGCCGTCCCGGCGACCGGGAGCTGCTCCGGGGGCGTGGCGGAGGGAGAGGCAGGCACGTCG
>Ga0194063_10001251_pt1 | contig 16730 bp, 13 predicted proteins | sample SepL3720m_MetaG_FD_155459 | JGI IMG/M metagenome (GOLD analysis project Ga0194063, IMG submission 155459) | Anoxic zone freshwater microbial communities from boreal shield lake in IISD Experimental Lakes Area, Ontario, Canada - Sep2016-L373-20m | ecosystem: Environmental > Aquatic > Freshwater... | reverse complement strand
GAGCTATTGCACGCGACGGTGGTGCCCAGTGTCCGAGGGGCAGAGCACTCGCGGAATTCTCCAGGGCAACTGTTGTTGCTGTTATACCAGGGGCGATAATACCACCCAGGTATGCACTACCTAAAGAAACAGCGTCGACCACAATAGCCGTGCCCAGGCTGATGACTATAACTGGTGTGCCGACGAGATCAGCCGCCGCAACGGCTGCCATGAAGCGATCTGCGCCCAGTGTCTCGGGGGTACCGTATTGATTCTGTAGCGGTGCCGGGGTATTGCCGTTAACCACCGTCAATGAATAGCCAGAATCCTGCGCCATTCGTCGCCATGCGGGCAGTAACTCAAGGGTGACCGTTGATAATCCCAGCGCCAGCGGAGCAACGATCCCCTCTTCTTGTAGAATCTGCCCCAGCATCTCTGCCGTTGCACCCCTGTCAGTAGCAACAGACCAGTTGTGCTGCAGCCGTCCGGCACGAAAGTAGCCGAACTTGGTGGTGGTATTACCTTGATCTATGGCTAATAGCTCCATCTGTTATAACATCCCCAGTAACTGTGTCAGTGGATCGCCGATTTTTAATGGCGTCCGGCAGATATATGGCTCACCATAATCCGCCTGAATCATGCTTCCATAATAGACACCACGCGCTTCCATCATGCGGATGTAGTCGTGCGTGCCGATGAACTTATAATCTGCAGGCATATCAGTATAAAATTGTGAGCGATAGGCTTTCACCGCCTCCATTTTTTGTCCGTGTACCGCAGAGACATCGACCACCAGGGTGGGGCGTTCCATCTCATGCATGGGAAATACCAGTGACAGGTCGGGAGCATGTGCGGCAAGTTCGATCCCGGTTTTCTGATCTATTAATACTCGGTTCTTCATGCGGGCATAGAAGATTGCCGCCTGGATCATGCGCCCGGCAGCATCATGGTCGGGGTGACGGTCGCCTGCATACGGGATAATTAGCAGTTTTGGGGTAAAACGGCGTATCTCGGTAGCGATTATGTCGCGATTTTCCAATGTGTCCATGAGTCTGCCATCGCCCAGGTTCAGGTTGCGCCGTGCTGTCACGCGCAGGATAGCGGCGGCGGCCGCAGATTCAACATCACGCTCCTCTGCGGTACCACGGGAGGCCATCTCGCCGCGGGTACAATCGACGATGGCAGTACGCGCACCGCGTGACTGCGCCAACGCAAGCAAGCCGCCGCAGCCCATCTCGACATCATCAGGATGGGCACCGAAGGCGAGGATATCCACCGGAATATATGGTTCATCCATAGCAATCACCATTGTACCTGAAGTTATTCTGCAGATGGTATGATATTACCTGCAAAAAGAAATCATACAAACGTCGTTAAAGTCACATGAAAGTATGATGCAAATGTGACATTTCTACCTTGACGCGTGTGGAGCATGAGCACTATACTTGTGGCATGAAACAGTTAGACAAGGAAAGTAATAACCGTGAGGTGATAGAGGAGTGCTCTGCATTGGTGATGGAAACGATTCCACGCTTGATGCGCACCATCCGCTGGGAAGTGAAAAGCCAACGTCCGATTGATCTGTCAGCGTCGCAATTCCGTACGTTACGCTTTCTGAAACATCACCCCGGCACTTCGCTGTCGCAACTGGCCGAGAATGTTGATGTCTCGATGCCATCGATGTCAAAAGCAGTGGATATCCTGGTGGTACAGGGGCTGGTAAACCGTGAAAGTGCGGTGGATGATCGAAGGCGTATACTCCTGACCTTAACAATCGAAGGTGAGGAAATGCTGCAAGAGATGCGCACAGCTATGCGTGCATGCCTGGCAGAACGCTTAAATAGTTTGAACGTGAACGAATTGACGCAGATAATCGAGGGAATGCAAATTTTGCGCTCGATTGTAATAAAAGAAGAAGCAAGTATTACACAGGAGGAAGAACGATAATGCAGAACATATTGAAGCCGGCCATAATTGCGCTGGCATGTTTAGCTGCCCTGGGTGCATGTGCCCAGACCGCGACGATTACACCGCCGGTAGTAACTGGCACTGCTACCGTCGCTGCTCCGCTGGGACAATTCTCGCTGGCGGATTGCATAGCGTATGCTACCGCCAACCAGCCGGACTACCAGGCGGCATTGCTGAATCTGCAAAGCTCGGGAGCGCAATTGACGCAATCGCAAGCCAGCTATATGCCGACGGTATCAGTGCAGAATAATGATCTGCATATAGAGGATCCGAAAAACAATACCGGGCATGGGACTTCATTGCAGGTGACGCATACATTCTATGATAGTGGGCTGCGTGATGTACGTAATCAGCAGGCACATGCTAGTTTGAGCAGTGACGAAGCAGGTCTGCGGCGAACCAAGCAGACGCTGGATTTCAACGTAACCAGCGCATACGTCTCGTTGCTGCGCGCACAAAAACTGCTCACGGTATCAAATGAGCAACTAAAGTATGTGCAAGACCAGTATGATGTACTGAAAAAGCGTGTTGATGTGGGCGATGCTGCCCGTGTTGATCTGCTGCCATTAGCAGCACAACTTGCCAGTTCGCGAGTAAGCAAGATCAATGCCGAAAATAACATCCGCAAGGCCCGAGTTGCCTTAAAGAATATCATCGGTTTGTCACTCGCGGCTCCATTTGAGATTACTGAGATAAAAGAGCCAGCGGCTTTTGAAATTAAGAATGTCGACGATTATCTGCAAACGGCCAAAAATCAACGCCCGGAGTTACTCCAGGCGCAGCTTAACCAGACCACTGCCGAACTCAATTTGAAATCGGCGAAGATCAACCGTGGCCCACGTTTCCAGGTAAATGGGAATTACGGGATGGATATTGACTCGAAAATGGCACGCAATTGGAGCGTCACCGGAGTGATAAGCTACAACATTTTTGACGGCAACCTGCTCAAGGCAAAAGAGGATGAAGCGGGGAGCAATCTGGATGCGACGCTGCAGCGGGCAGCATCGACGTTCAATGGTGTGCAGAGTGACGTATGGAACGCCTATCTGAATTTGCAAAATGCCAAAGAACGCCGTACCGCAACAGACGCAAGCCTGCTCGCCGCACGGGCAAACAGTGATGCACAACTGGCCCGCGCAAAAGCCGGACTGGGAACATCGCTGGATATTACCAATGCTGCTGTGCAGTTGGCTTCAGCGGAGAATGACTCAATTGCAGCACAATATGACTATATCCAGGCATTAGCGCAGTTGAACTACGCGCTTGGACAGGAAGGGATCCAATAATGAGTACAAAATTGAAGATAATTATGGCAGTTGTATTAGCCATCATCGTGGCAGGTGGTTATATAACTTATAACCAGATACAGAGTAAGAAGAAGGTGAAACCGATAATCAAGACGGCCACTGTGAAGAAGGGTACTGTCACTAACGCTGTGACCGCTACCGGCACGTTGCAACCGCTGACAACCGTAAGCGTCAAGTCAAATGTCGGCGGGCAGGTTATAAAACTGAATGTCGTGGAAGGCATGAAGGTGAAGATGGGGGATGTTATTGCATTGATTGATCCTTCCGATTCCAAAAGTGCTTATAATCAGGCAGCCGCCGATATGGATTCAGCGAATGCAAAAATCCGGCAGGCACAACTGCAAGCAAATGCCCAGCCTGCTCTCACCGATGCGAATCAGGAGCAAGCTCGTCATAGCCTTGATTCTGCACAGGCAGCACTGGATCAACTGAATAATGCCAACATTCCACAGCGGCAAGCGGCGGCAAAGCAGGCACTGGATCAGGCGATTGCCGACCTGAATGTTGCGCAAAAAGAGAGCGATCGCCAGCATGAACTGTTTAATTCAGGATATACACCGGAGAAAACAGTGCAGACTGCTGATGCGCAATTAATCCAAGCCCAGGGTCAGGTTGATAGTGCGCGGAAGAAATTCGATACCCTGAACAGTGAAATTGAAGGTGATAGAGAGGCAGCACAATCACGTGTATTGCAGGCACAAGACGCGCTGAATCAGGCAATCGCCAACGGGTATCAGAACCAGACAAGTAGCGACAATGTGGTCACGGCCAAAGCAGCGGCGACGCGCTCAAAGGCTGCACTGGATAACGCCAAAACTAATCTGGACTATTGCACAATTATTGCTCCTCGAGATGGCGTGGTAATAAAGAAATATGTTGAAGAGGGCGGTATGGTCGCTGCCGGTAAAGCGTCAGGGGGCGCTACTGGCCCGGGTATCTCTATCGTTGATATTGCCGATATTTCGCACATGTACGCTACGGTCAATGTTGATGAAACCGATATCGGTAAAATCAAGGTGGGGCAAAAGGTTGATGTCAGTGTAGATGCCTATTCATCCGATGTGTTCTTCGGGCAAGTTACGAAGATTGCACCGCAGACGGTGGTGACGCAGAATGTAACTACGATTCCGGTGACAGTACAGGTGGACTCAGTTGATGAACGCCTGTTGACCGGTATGAATGCTACCTGTAATTTCATCATCGATCAAAAGAAGAATGTCATAGCTGTTCCTAATGAAGCAGTAAAATCCGACTCCACTGGATCATATGTACAGGTTCTAGTAGGCGACGTGCCGACCAGGCGTACGATCGAAGTCGGGATGGCTGGGGATGCTAAAACTGAAGTAATCTCAGGCCTGGCGGTCGACGAGAAAGTAATTACCAGTATAGTTGATCCATCGAAGATCAAGCCCGGTGCTGCAGCGGGCGCAACCGGTACTCCTCCCGGTTTAAGTGGCGGTGGTGGCAGACCTCCGGGACGATAGGGAAATTGGAAGGAGGAGAAGTAGATGATTACCGTAAAAGATATACGTAAAACATACCAGATGGGTGATTTCGCAGTATTTGCACTGCGTGGGATCAACCTGAGTATCGAAGCGGGGGAATTCGTTGCCATCATGGGGCCATCGGGGTCGGGCAAGTCGACCTTCATGCACATTCTCGGTTGCCTGGATCGCCCAACCTCAGGTTCATATCTTTTAGATGGCACCGAGGTGGCGGGTATGGGGAAAGACGAACTGGCCTATGTGCGCAACCAGAAGATTGGTTTCGTTTTTCAGGGGTTTAACCTGATCCCACGTCGCCCGGCTTTCAAACAGGTGATGTTGCCGATGATGTATAACCCGCATTCGGCGAATAACGAGAACCGGGCAATCGCTGCTCTGGAGCGTGTGGGGCTGGGTGACAGAGTTCACCACAAGCCGAATGAGCTTTCCGGTGGTCAACAACAGCGCGTGGCGATTGCCCGCGCATTGGTGAATGACCCGCCGATCATCATGGGAGATGAGCCTACCGGTAACCTGGATACTCGCTCTTCGGAAGAGATTATGAGTATATTCCAGGATCTCCATAAAGAGGGTAAGACGGTAATACTCGTCACCCATGAAGAAGATATCGCCCATCATGCGCAGCGTATTATACGTTTTAAGGATGGGCACGTGGTATCGGATAGCAAGGTTGAAAACCAGATTGATGCGCAAGAGGCGCTGAAGAATATCCCGCTAGTGGATGAGGATTAGCTATGAATCTATGGGAGAGTATCGGTGTTGCCTTTGAAGGCATCGCCGCGAATAAAGTCCGTGCATTCCTCACCATGCTGGGGGTGATTATTGGCGTCGGTGCCGTAATAGTCATCTTCGCCATCACCCAGGGGGCGCGACAGCAGACATTACAGCAGATACAGCAAATGGGATCAAACGTCCTGTTCATCATGCCGGGACAGCAACGTGCTGGTGGCATTGCGCAGGGGGCTGGTACTAACCAGTCACTCACGTTAGACGACTGTGATGCGATAGCCAAGAATTGTCCATCTGTGCTGCACGTAGCACCGCAAGTATCGCAGAACTACCAGATAAAATACTTGAACCAGAACACCAATACCGGTGTCACCGGCGCGACGCCAGAATTTCTGGATGTGCGTAACTATTCAGTTTCAGAAGGTGATTTCTTCACCGAGACTGACCTGAAGATGCGCAAGACAGTGGCCACAATTGGGCCTACAACAGCGAAGAACCTCTTCGGCGACGTTAGTCCTATCGGCAAAAATATTGCCATAAAAGGTATCCAGTTCACTATCATTGGATTGATGACAGAAAAAGGCTCAGCAGGTGGGTTCGGCGACCCGGATGATCAGGTCTATGTACCGATAACGACTGCCATGCGCCGCCTGATGGGTGTTACCAGACTACGTCAGATAAGTGTGCAGGCAGTATCGCTGGAATTAATGAACCAGGCGATAAGTGAGATCGATACTGTTTTTGCCAAGAGCCATTTAACTCCAAGTGGCGATAAGAACTACACTATCCGTAATCAAGCGGATATCATTGCTGCGGTGGGGGCACAAAACGATACCTTAACGATGCTCCTCGCCAGCACGGCAATTGTTTCACTACTGGTCGGTGGTATTGGCATTATGAATATTATGCTGGTATCGGTGACTGAAAGAACGCGCGAGATTGGAATCCGCATGGCTGTGGGTGCGCGTGGGATTGACATTTTACTGCAATTCCTGGTGGAGGCGCTGGTACTTTCCTTAATGGGAGGTATGATAGGCATATTGGTGGGGGTAGGGGTAAGCTGGGCATTCGGGAGATTATCCGGGTGGACGCTCCAATTGGATCCAGTTCCGATCCTCATGTCATTCGGTTTTGCAGCATTCGTTGGCCTGGTATTTGGGGTCTGGCCAGCATTCAAGGCCGCAGCGCTCGATCCAATCGATGCACTGCGGTACGAGTAAGTACAGAGGCAACTGCAAAACCCTGGCTGGCGGCTCGCTTGATCTTTTTCCGCCTGCTCACCAACTAGATATAGCGTCTACTTCTAGTAGAGTTGCTATATCTAGTTGGCGAGCAGACGAAAAAATCTATAAGCGATCCACTCAGCCATAGTTTTGCAATCACCTCTACACAAAAGGAGAAAGAAAATGGTTAAGAAAATGGTTATTGTGCTGTTAAGTATTATGGCACTGAGTGTGGGATTGCTGGGGTGCGGTAAAACCGAGTCCACTCCCACAACGAGTAAACCTACCGGGACTGCCACGGCTGCCAACCCTGGTGGTGCAGCACCTGATCGTGCAGCTATGACGAAATATATGGAGGAGCATAAATCTGGCATGCAACTTTCGCAGAAAGTGAGAAATATCGCCAAACTGGAGAAAGATGGCAAGGCGAAATTGAGCGCTGAGCAAGCGAAAAAAATCCTCGATGTGCTCAAACCCTTGCGCTCAGTACAAGATATTGACGAAGATACTGCTAAGGATGTCAACCGGCAAGTGTCGGCGGTACTCACCAGCGACCAGAATACCGAGATGGCGGGGTTCCCCACAGGGCGTGGTGGCCGTGCTGGTGGTGCCAATTCTGGCGGTAATGGCGGCGCTGCAGGTGCACCAGATGCAGGCCCCGGCGGTCCTCCTGCAGGTGCTGGCGGGCAAGGCGGAGGCCAGGGAGCACCTGGCGGCGGACAACGTGCAGGTGGCAATCGGCCGCCAATGGATATGGAACACTTTAATCCATTCTACGTGAAGCCTGACGCTGCGGCAGATGACAAAGGTGCACATCGCTGGGATGAATTCTTCAACGGACTGGAGAGTAAAGCCAAGGGTAGCTAGCAAAACATAGCAGGTAGCAGGCTCACATCCTCACGTTGTAGGTGAAGGTGTGGGCCTTTTTGGTGTAATTGTACGACAAAGTGCTTGCAATCACATTATTTACGCGGTAGTATAGATGTAACAATGCCTACACCAGTAATACAATTAGTAGATCTTACCTACGAAGTCGATGGGCGCACAATCCTGGATAAGATTTCATTAGAGATCAATTCGGGTGAAGTTTTCGCAGTTATCGGGTTATCCGGCACTGGCAAGACGACGTTACTTCGTCTCATCACTGGCCTGATTCGCCCGACTTCCGGTAAAATATATGTACTAGGAGAAGACATATCACGGATGAAAGAACCAGAGTTGAATCTGGTGCGTACTAGTATCGGCCTGGTATTTCAATTCGGTGCACTGTTTGATTCGCTTTCGGTGCGTGAGAATGTTGGCTTCCGGCTATATGAGCAGACTACCCTACCAGAAGAGGAGATTTGTGCGCAGGTGGCAGAGAAACTACGCCTGGTTGGTATGAGTGGCTCTGAAGACCTGTACCCGGCATCTCTCTCTGGTGGGATGCACAAACGTGTAGGGATAGCGCGTGCACTTATCGGTGAGCCGAAGATGTTGCTCTATGATGAGCCGACCAGTGGGTTAGACCCGGTGATCGCAGCAAATATTGATGAACTGATCTCGAAGTTGTGCCAGGAATTGAAAGTTACTGAGATCGTGGTATCACATGATGTTGTGAGTGTGCTACGTATGGCGCACCGGATGGCGATGCTATATGATGGCCATGTGCTATTAGTGGGAACGCCGGAAGAGTTCCGCGCCAGTGCGGATCCGGTGGTAAAGCAGTTCCTGGAGGGCAATACGGAAGGCCCGATTCAAGTGACCTAACGGAGAAATACCATGAGCAATATAAAAAATGAATTACGCGTGGGGTTGATGTTTATCATCGGTATTGTGTTGATCGTAATGCTGATGGCCTACCTCTCACATTGGGGAGCATCGCGCAAAGTTTATAACTTTATTATTCAATATTCGCAAGCGCAAGGGGTAATGTCTGGCGCTACCGTTCGCGTGTCCGGGGTAGATGTGGGGAAAGTGAAAGGCGTAGGACTTGATCCGGTTTCTAACAAAGCGAATGTGTATGTAAGTGTTAACAATGGCGTCAAGCTCTATAAGAGCTATTTTTTCTCGATCAATAGCGCTGGGCTGGTAGGTGAACGTTTTATCGAGATATCCAAAACAGACAAACCGGGGACGCTGGTAACAGAGGGTGACATCGTAGATGGCAGTACCCCTGCTGATTTGAATGATATCATGGCTAATGCCAACAAGCTGGTGACAAATTTGAACCAGACCGCTACTTCATTGAATAACATGCTGGGTGATGAGGGAATGCTGAACGATATGCGCGGCACCATGTCCAGCATGCATCAGACCATGGTCGCCTCCGCGGAGTTCACACAGGCACTTAATGGTTTTGTACGCCGGAATTCTTCTTCACTCGATGCTATTATCTACAGCATGACTGCGACTGCCAGTGATATACAGAAGTTAAGCGCTGACATTACACCGAAGCTGATGAATTCAAAGACCTTTCACAATCTGGAACTGGCATCGGAGAATGCAGCAATACTCACCCAGCGGATGGTATCTATCTCAGATGCAGTGGATAAAACGGTGAACGATCCTGAGCTGGCCAATGCTCTCCATGCCTCAGTGCGCAGTATGCAGGCATCGACGGCAAGCCTGGATGCGATACTGGCAGATGCCCGCCAGGCCAGTGCCTCATTGCCACGTATCGCCGCTAACTTTGAGCGCGCCAGTAACGATATCCCGGCGATCACCGGGCCATTCCGCGATATCGCACCGGAGACGGCGGAGAACATTCGCCTGATCTCGTCTAACTTGCGCGATACCGGCAGTAGCATCGGCAAGATCGCTAATAGCCTGACAGGGGTTGGTGGAGGTGGCAAAGATGGCTTTCAAGTAACGCCGGAGATCCGCTTGATGGGGCTGAATGATAATAGCCACATCTCCCGCTCTGACCTATATGTTGATCTTCGCGGCAAGAAAGATTTTTATCGTGTGGGCATCTCCGACGTTGGCAATGCTAACATGTTTAATCTGCAATTCGGGCAGAACACCTCGCCAAACCTGGCGATTCGTTATGGATTAGTCGACGGTAAAATCGGCGGTGGTGTCGATTATCGCTTCAATGATGAAGCGAAGATTAGTGCCGACCTGTTTGACCCGAATCGGACGCGAATGAACGCTTTGGTAGACTATCGTTTACGCCCGCTGGGGAATGACTGGTCACTTTCCAGTGGATTCTATAATGTCTTCGATCATCCGACATTTAGTTTGGGCTTAACGTACCGCCCGCGTACTGATGTGAAGTTAAATACAGGCGGTGATGTATCCGAGGATATCTTGCCACCGCGGTAACTTACAACTGCATACCGAGTTGCTCTTCCGCCGGCCCGGTTATAGGTATTAACTGTGGGAATGATCGGGCCAGGTGCGAGAATTTTGCGTAGGGCAATTGCAGACCCAGGTTGGCGGATAACTGTACGGCGTTTACTAGTGCCTTGCCACCGGGGTGGTTATTGAAAAATACAACGGTGCCGCGTTCGGTGATACTTTCTCGCAGCTTGTCGCCAATATTGCTGATTTCATCTGCAGTGTAGAGATAATCGTAGCGTGCATTGCCAGCACCGCGCTGGTGCCATGCAGCGGTATTGCGTCCGTGCAGACGGTAGTAAGAGAATGTGCCGGAATCATCTGCAGCAGCCATGTTACTGTAGATCGGTGAGTCAATTTTTACCCGTGTTGCATTCATGTCACGCAATAATTCGGTTGTGGTCATATCATCCCAACTGGGGTGGCGTAGCTCAACTGCAAGAGGATACTCACGAAATGTCATCATCGTTTCCGCAAGTTTGTCACGATGTTCTGGTGTTGCGATATGAATATCTGGATATTGCAGTAGCAGCGCCAGCAACTTGCCACTTTCAGCAGTCGCATCCAGGATGCCCCGCATCTGCGCGACGTCGTGCGGGGTAATCTTTTCCTCATTGCCGGAAGTATGTTTATACATACCAGGATGAGTAAATTTCATGAAGAGCTTCACAGCGAAGCGAAATCCTGCCGGTGTTCGTCTTGTCCAATCATATGCTGTGGCAACCTCGGGCAGGCGATAGAAAGTGCTGTTTACCTCCACTACTGGCAAGCGTTCGGAATAGTAGGAGAGTTCATCCACATGTGGTGGATAGAATACCCCACGCCATTTGTCTGCTCCGCTAGGATATGACCAGCCGGATGTGCCGACAGATATCGAATTCATATGTGTAGTTTCCCGTACAGGCGGTAGATTGTCAATATTATTCGCAACCAATTTGTGAATGTTTTGTGTTCAGGTGATGACGATGATAGTTATGCTATAGTATCCGCGGACAGTTTTCTCTATAATATAGACGTGAAATACAGCCAGAAAGTACGGATTATGCATAATTTATTGTTTATCCCTCAACCAGCAAATATCGAAAATACAGGTTTCAGTCATCAGTTGTCACGGAGAACCATCATTGTACTTCCAGAGCAGGCTGACGATGACGACTATTTTGCTGCCCGGCATCTTAAAGCAGGCATTAGAGAATATCTTAAGTTTAACGTCGACGTGAATCGGCGCTTCGCCGATGATCTTCCCACACCGCATATTCTTCTACTGCGTGCCGACCGTGATGTGAAGTGGCTCCAAGCATATGATGTGCCAGAATTGGTTAATGAAGGGTATTTCATTAGCGTTAGCAGTGACCGGGTATTGCTGGTCGGGGCAGATGCAACCGGTTTGTATTATGCGGTGCAGACACTTCGGCAGGTGATCGACCAGCAAGGTATTGTGCTTTCCGGACTGACTATCACTGATCATCCTACCTTGCCGGTTCGCGGAGTGATGCTGGATGTCTCGCGTGGGAAAGTACCGACATTGAAAGACCTGCTGGGGACGGTGGAGTTACTCGCCAGTTGGAAGATAAATCAGTTCCAGCTTTACATCGAGCATACCTTCGCCTGGCCTTCACATCCGAAGATTAGCAAAGGATATGGCCCGCTGACGCCCGAGGATATCCTGGTGCTGGATGCGGCCTGCGCAGAACGACATATTGAACTGGTGCCGAATTTGCAATCATTTGGGCACCACGCGCATTTGCTTAATCACCACGAATATGAACACCTGATGGAAAGTCCTGCCCGGTGGACGTTATCACCCGAGGTACCAGAAACCTACAAATTATTGGATGAGCTGTACGCCGAATTTTTGCCGAATTTCCGCTCGAAACTATTTAACATTGATGCCGATGAGACCTGGGATCTGGGCAAAGGCAAAAGTGCAGCGCGGGTGGCAGAAGTAGGTATAGGGAGGGTGTATCTGGAGCACCTGCTGCACGTGCGGGAACTGGCGGAGAAGTATGGCCGAAAGATCATGTTCTGGGGTGATATCATCCTGCATAACCCGGAGTTGATACCGGAAGTGCCGGACGACGTTATCGCCCTGCAATGGGATTATTGGCGCGAGCCAAAAGAAGAGCAGGTGCGTCTCTTCGCGGAAGCGGGCAAGCGTTTCTATGTCTGTCCTGGTACCAGTTCCTGGAGTTGCTTCTTCCCCGTGCAGCAGGTAATGCGCGAGAATATCAGCAAGATGACAGAATATGCGGTAAAATATGGCGCATCAGGACTACTGAATACAGACTGGGGAGATGGTGGGCACTATAATCTACAGGGCGTAAGTTACTACGCATACGCCTACGGGGCGGCACAAAGCTGGAATCCTGGTGCGGTGGAGCAGTTTGACGATGCCTTTGGGCGACTGTTCTTTGGTATCGATGGTTTCAAGGTCATGGCTGCCATGCATCATCTGGAGAGGGCAATTGAACCAGCTCCACAAGTGTATATCTGGGGAGCACAGACGCTGCACCAGAAGTGTTTGCAAGGGCCATTATTCCGTGAGCGGTTGAAGCTCGAATACACGGAGAAGATGATTGAGAATGCCCGTAGTGCGTATGTTATTCTGGCACAACAACCATTGCAGACACGTCAACCGCTGGTAGTACAGGAGTTGCTGCTGGCGGCATATCAGCAGCGCCTGCTCTCGATGAAGGCCCATTCCATGGTCGAATTCCACCAGACATATCGTGAAATCTATGAGCGTAGTGATGTCAATGCATTTATTTCTCTGGTGGATGTTCTGCATAAAGACCTGAATAATATCGCGAAAATGGCTGCCCAGGTACCAGAGATGTTTGCACCCTTGTGGCGTGCACGTGCACATACTGCCGGGCTGAAGTGGGCGCAAGAGTACCAGATGGAGGTCGTCGAGGAGATAGAGGTTACTATCGAAACACTCAATACGATGAGTGAAGAAGCAAAGACAACTGGCATAGTACCCGAGTTACCACCAATAGACAGTAAATGGCAGCCGAAAGAGATGATGGTCCAAATGGGTACGGTCGCATAATTTTCAGCAAGCGGGACTGGTTAAAGGTATGGAAAATGAGTTAGAGATTGTTCCTTCGGGGAAAAAATTCCGCGAAGGATTATATGATCTGGCAAGTAAGGTGTTCTCGATACGCGGTAATTATTTTGGCACACAGCAGTTTTGCCGCGATGGTTATATCGGCTATAGTCACTATGATAGTGAGGCCAGTCGTATCGGGATAGTTGATGGCCAGGTAGTGTCACACTTCGGGGTATGGGACTACCAGATGCGCGTGGGTGGAGCGCAACTGCGCGTCGGTGGTATCGGTCTGGTGGCGACGCATGGCGAGATGCGCAATATGGGGCTGATGTCACGCACGGCATCAGCAACAATAACGGCAATGCGCAATGCTGGTTATGATATAAGTGTACTTTTTGGCATTGAGAACTTCTATCAAAAATTTGGTTATACACGTGCCTGGATAGAGAGTATGTATTTTTGTGATGTAAAAGATCTACCTGATACGAAGCTACGCCTGACATCATTTACACCTCGGAATACGGCTGAACTGGCACAGTTGTCGAACGAGAGCAACGCAGGACTAACCGGGACTGCTATCCGCCCGACCTTCTCCCGCTGCGGCATGGACAAGATACCGACCGCCTGGCGATGGCGCGACGCTGCTGGAAAAACAGCCGGATATATTATGGTGCAGCAGAATGGTCAGCGGATGTCACTGGTAGATTTTGCCGGCGACCCCTTAACTATGCTAGCTGCTTTACGGCAATGCGCTGCTGAAGTTAGCTGTAACGAGGTATGTTTCCCTTCCCTGCATCACCATTCACCATTGGCACGTATGCTCCGGCGCGGGAATTGCCGTATAGAACAAGATATGCGCCGCAACGGCGGACCGATGGCGCGGGTGCTTAACCTGGCCAGCACACTGTCGAAGATGGCAGGGGAGTTATCTGCACGGCTGGCGGTATCTACCATGCGCGATTGGGATGGCATTCTCCAATTGCATGGTGCCGATGAGCAAGTATCATTGCAAATTTTCGATGGGCAGATTACAGTAATTGAAGCCACCGATTCACTACACTCATTATCAGCCGGTGATAACATCGTTCAACTTCTATTAGGCACTGATGAACCAGGTGAGACTATTTCTGCGGGCGTGGAGACCCACGGCGATGCTGCGGAATTGGTACAGGCGCTCTTCCCGGTACAGCATCCGATGCTTGGGTCCTGGGATAGATTTTAAATTTTTAAAATGGACTGTCTGTACTAGCAACTTTTTTGCGCCCCTGTACGTATAGATAGTTGCATGCGAAACATCGCATAGTGCTAACTTATTTAGGAGAAACCGTGAAAAACTCATTTCGTCTGCTGGCCATCGGTATCGGCCTGCTATGTTCCCTGTCAGCTTTCGCTGCTTCACCCGCGCCTCTGCCACCTGTTAAGGTTCCTGGTGCTGGTAATTTGCGGTTTATCGGTGAGGCAGAGAGTATCGTCAAAGGCACTATCACTGAGATTAAAGAATTAGATGCAACCGGCGATAGCAGTAACCCAAATCTGGGTATGACACTTTCATTCGGTGCGCCCGGTGGCGTCGTGATGAAAACATTAGAAATCAAAGTTGCCGTCGACGATTGTGCGAAAGGAAATGTCCAGAAGGATAGCGTCGTAACTTACAAGATTACGCTTCAACCCAAATTTGAGATGGTAACTTCTCCCACCACTGGTGATAAAGTAATGACGGTTACTGGTTATCAGCCTGAGCTAAAAGTGAAGCAGCAGGCAGTCTTCTTTGCACGTCGAACCCAGGATGGCAATACCATCCAGTATCCGATGCAGGGTGTGCAGCCGGTAGATAGTTTTGACTCCATCGTTGAGACGGCGAAAAAATTCTCCGTCAAAGTAACGACTGAGATGAAGGGTACCAATTTCGAAATAGATAAGCCTGTCGCTGTAAAGGTCAAAGTAACTAATGACTGTGATGAAAAAATATCAGTTACCAATATCATGTTGGATGGATTCTATCTAGCTAAACGCATGGATAGCAGAATCTATAGCCAGCCAGTGCCTGCTCCCAAAGGTGTTACCGTTGACGCATATCCGACGTTCAGCAAACCGATAGATATCGCCGCCAAAGGTACTGCTACCTTTACCCTGTACTTCAAGTGGAGTGTACCGCAGTCCTGGAAGCTGTTCGATAGTAGTAGCTTCTTACAGGCACCAGCAGCTTTGCGGGCAAATGTCTCCGTGACACAGAAAACCGCAGATGCAACAATTAATATGCTGACAAGCAGCGAATTAACCAAGGTTACCATAGGCTTCGCTATTCCTGCAGATATTGATCTGTAGACCATCCTTGTAATATCGAGACCAATATTCCCCTATCTGCATATCATATGCACAAATATGAAGCCGGTGGGGGAATATTGCATATTGGTGTGCACTGATGAACCAGGCGAGATTATTTCCGCAGGCGTGGAAACCCACGGCGATGCTGCTGAACTGGCAGGGGCGCTCTTCCCGGCACAGCATCCGATACTCGGGCCATGGGATAGATTTTAAATTTTTAGAATTGGGATGTCTGTACTAGCAACATTTTTGTGCGATTTATCGTATAATAGTTGCATGCGAATATTCGCATAGTGTCGCTATAAATAGGAGGAAACGTGAAAAACTCATTTCGTCTAATGGCCATCGTTATTGGCCTGTTATGTTCTCTGTCCGCTTTCGCCCAGCGAACCCGGCCTGCTCCAGGAGATCCTGCTCCTGCTCCCGGTGCTCCGACCGCGCCTAAACCACCGACTAGACTCGGAGGTCCTGAAAACTTGTGGTTGATCAGCCAGGCAGAGAGTATCGTCAAAGGTACTATCACGGAGATTAAAGAGGTAGAAGTTTCCGCTGCTGGGAAAGACGGCAGTAGCCCCAATTACACTAATATAGGCATGGCGGGTTCGTTTGGCGGCGCTGGTATGGCCACGATGAAATCCGTAGAAATCAAAGTGACAGTTGATGATTCTGCAAAGGGTTCTGCACAGAAGGGCAGCGTTGTTACCTATAAAATGATACTTCAGCCAAAATTTGAAATGGTCACATCAGCTACAGGTGAGAAGACCATGACAGTGACCGGCTTCCAGCCCGAACTGAAAGTTCAGCAGCAGGCTGTTTTCTTTGCGCGTCGTACCCAGGATGGGAATACCATTCAGAACCCAGTACAGGGAGTGCAACCGGTAGAGAAGTTCGACTCCATTGTTGAGACGGCAAAGAAATATTCTGTCAAAGTAACGACCGAGATTAAAGGTACCAATTTTGAAATTGGTAATCCAGTAGCGGTGAAAATCAAAGTTACCAATGACAGCGACGAGAAAGTCTCAATAACCAATGTCAACTTGGATGGATTCTATCTGGCCAAACGCATGGATAGCAATATCTATAGCCAGCCAGTACCAGCACCTAAGGGTGTTACCGTTGACGCTTATCCGACGTTCAGCAAACCGCTCGATATTACCGCCAAGGACACGGCAACCATTACTGTGTACTTCAAGTTGAATACACCGCAATCCTGGAAGCTGTTCGATAGCAGCAGTTACTTACAGGCACCGGCTGCGCTGCGCGCAACTGTCTCCGTGATACAGAAGACCGCAGGTAATACTATCAGTATGCAGTCCAGTAG
>Ga0194063_10001250_pt1 | contig 16731 bp, 11 predicted proteins | sample SepL3720m_MetaG_FD_155459 | JGI IMG/M metagenome (GOLD analysis project Ga0194063, IMG submission 155459) | Anoxic zone freshwater microbial communities from boreal shield lake in IISD Experimental Lakes Area, Ontario, Canada - Sep2016-L373-20m | ecosystem: Environmental > Aquatic > Freshwater... | reverse complement strand
GCCCGCCGGGGCGCCGAGGCGACCCAGGCAGATCTCGTGGTCTTTCTTGGCGTGTACTTCATGGCCGAGGCCGCGGACATCCTTTCGCAGCCCCACCAGCGCGTGATCCTCCCCGACCTGGGCGCGGGCTGCCATCTGGCCGAGTGCGCCGACATCTTCACGGTCAACGATGCGTGGCAGCAGATCACGGCACAGTTCCCCGACCGCACAATCGTGCCGCTCACCTATATGAACTCCGGCGCCGATCTGAAGGCCTTCGTGGGCCGCAACGGCGGCGCGGTGTGCACGTCGGGCAATGCCGAGCGCGCCTTCCGCTGGGCACGCGAGCAGGGCGACATGGTGTTCTTCTTCCCCGATGAGCACCTGGGCCGGAACACGGCCTGCCGTCTGGGATTGCAGCCCGATGCGCCAGTGGTATGGGATCCGCGGAAGGCCGAACTCGGCGGCATCACCGCCGATGCGCTGGCCGCCAGCGAGATCGTGCTCTGGAAGGGCTTTTGCAATGTGCACACGGGCTTCACGGTGCGACAGATCGACGAAGCTCGGGCAGCGCATCCCGGGCTGACGGTCATCGTGCACCCCGAGTGCCCGCGGCCCGTCGTTGAGACGGCCGACGAGGACGGATCCACCGAGTACATCATCCGGCGTCTGGATGAGCTGCCGGCAGGGAGCGCCGTGGCCATCGGCACCGACTGGAATCTGGTGGACCGCCTGCGAATCCAGCATCCCGACAAGACGGTCTTCTGCCTGAACGAGCACCTGTGCCCGTGCGTGACCATGAACCGCATCACGCTTCCCAAGCTCACGTGGATACTCGAGAGTCTGGTCGCCGGAGAGGTCCCCAACGTCGTGAAGGTGGACGACGACATGGCGCGCGACGCGCGTCTTGCGCTCGACCGCATGCTCGCCCTCTGATGGATCTCGAGGCGCTGGTCAGCGCAGCGCTGGCCGAGGACCTGGGTGACCGTGGCGATGTGACGTCGCTGGTAACCATCCCCGAGGATGCGCGGGCGCGCGGGCGCGTCGTGGCCCGGTCGGGTGGTGTATTCGCGGGGCGCGCCTTCGGTGAGGAGGTGCTTCGCCAGATGGGGGTGGATGGCACCTGGCAGGCAGTCGACGGCACCGTGCTCTCCCCCGGCGAGCCCGTGCTGGGCGTCGATGGACCCGCCCGGGCGGTCCTGTCGGCCGAGCGCACGCTGCTGAACGGCATGTCGCACCTGTCGGGCATTGCCACCCACACCGCACGGTTCGTGAGGGCCGCCCGGCCCGCAGCGGTGCTCGATACCCGCAAGACCACGCCAGGCTGGCGAGTGCTTGAGAAGGCCGCAGTGGCCGCCGGCGGGGGGACCAACCACCGCATGGGCCTGTTCGACATGGTGCTGGTGAAGGACAACCACCTCGCTCTCGGCGGCATCGACCTGCGCGCGGCGGTTGCCCATGCGCGGGAGGAATTGCCCGGCGTACCGGTGGAGGTGGAGGCCGATGATCTGGCTGGCGTGCGCCTGGCGCTGGAGGTGGGTGCCGATCGGATCCTGCTGGACAACATGGATGAGGCCACCATGCGCGAGGCCGTGGAACTGTGTCGCGGCCACGCCATCACCGAGGCATCTGGCGGGATGGACCTGGAGGGTGTGGCCCGGGCGGCCGACTGCGGCGTGGACTGCGTGAGCGTGGGAGCATTGACGCATTCCTCCCCCGCTCTCGACCTTGCGCTCGACCTCGACTGACGCCGCGCGCGCGGACCTGATCCGCATCAGGGTCGGCATCTTCGCCGTCGACGCGCCGTCGCACCCGGATTACCTCGGGCCGACGGGAGTCACCGGTACAGTTTCGCCATGACCGAATCTGAGCAGTCCCCCGACCAGGCTGGCGGCGTCTCCCGCAAGCGTTTCTTGCAGGCAGGCGCTGCAGTCGCCGGATCCGTCTATCTGGGTGGCATGGCCACCAGCGCAGCCTCAGCGGCTACTGCGGGGCCGAGCGCCGTGCCTGTCGACTTCGGCGACATGAACGTCGTGATCTTCATGACCGACCAGGAGACCTACCACGACACCCTCTGGCCGAAGGGCTGGCTTGAGAAGAACCTGCCGGGCTATGCACAGATCACCAAGCACGGCATGAAGTTCGACAACGCGTACACCAACACGTGCGCGTGCTCGCCGGCACGTTCCACAATCATGAGTGGCTACTACCCGGCACAACACGGTGTGAAGTACGTGCTGGAGCACGACCTGTGGGGGCCGAACTACCCACAGGTGGACCTGCTGCCCGCGAACAAGATGCCGAATATCGCGAGCGTCATGGCAGCCGCCGGCTACTACACCGTGTACAAGGGCAAGTGGCACTGCAGCAAGTACCCGCCGGCAACCGCGCCGACCTTGCCGCAGCCCCCGAGTCAGCAGGACAACCCCAGCTACCCGCCAGACGTGAATCGGAGCGACTACCCGCCGAGCCCCATCACAGGCTCTGACCCGGTCGACATGCTTGAGCCCTACGGATGGAACCGCTGGGACGCACCTGATGCCGGCGCCAACCAGGCCATCGATCAGATGGGTGGTGGCATCGCCAACCACGACGGCCGGATCATGGCCTCGCGTGGCCCAGTTGAGGTGGGCGACGAGGGCGTGCTCGAGTTCATCAGGAACTGGCCGGAGATCAAGAAGAGCCTCCCCGCGAACCAGCAGAAATTCTGCCTCGTCATCTCGCTGGTGAACCCGCACGACGTACTGGCGTACCCCCGCCGGTATTCAGCCGGCGGCTACAGCAACCAGTGGTTGCAGGGCGACATGAAACTGCCGGACACGGTGGCGGAGCGCCTTGTGACCAAGCCGAAGGCGCAGGCCATCTTCAAGGCGCTCGTGGCCAGCGGTACCGGCCCGCTCCCCAGCACCAAGGCCAAGATCAACTACCTCAACTTCTACGCCAACCTCATGAAGGTGTCGGACAACTACCTCACCAACGTGCTCGCAGCAATGCGGGCAGTGGGGTACGACGCCAAGGAGCCGGCCAACTCGCAGTTCGGGCTGTTGGGCGAGACCCTCGTGGTCCGCACCGCAGACCACGGCGAGATGGGGCTCACCCACGGCGGGCAGCGCCAGAAGTGGTTCAACATGTACGAAGAGACCATCAACATCCCGTTGATCTTCTCCAATCCGATCGCGTGGCCGAAGCCCGTGTCGAGCAAGGCGCTGGTGTCGCACGTTGACCTACTGCCCACGCTCGCCAATCTCGTTGGCGCGCCCGCGCGCGCGCAAACCCAGTGGCCAGGCAAGGACTACTCGTCGCTGCTTCGCAACCCGAAGGCCAAGCCGGTACAGGACTACATCGTCTTCACCAACGACGACTTCCAGGCCGCGTCGCAGAACATGTTCGTGCCGCCGCCCAACCACATTCTCGGTATCCGCGAGACGCGGTGGAAGTTGGCCAAGTACTACGACATCAATAATCAGGTGGAGCCTGAGTACGAGATGTACGACCTCGTGCGCGACCCCAACGAGACCACGAACCTCACGTTCAAGCGCTACACGCGCAATGCCGTTCAGGAGAGGAACTTCCAGCGGCTGAAGGCGAAGCTCGATGAGATCGAGGGGACGCTGCTGCAGCCCATCCCCGGCGTGACACCGACGTGCCCCATGCCCCCGGCCGGCTGGGGGAACCTCGGACCCGGCCAGACAAGCACCGGGGCTGGCTGGACCGGAGGCTGACGCCGCGTCACCGCACCCCGGGGATGAGCCCCGGGGTGCGGTGACGGTCGTGCGTCTTACTTGCCGTCCCTGACGCGGACGAGGCCGGGCAGAACGCCCACGAACCCGTCGCCGTTCGGCGCGATGTACAGCGAGGCGTAGCTGTTGTTGAACAGCGGCCCCTCGCCCACCAGCTGGCTGTAGACCTCCTTGCCGGATCGGAAGTCCACGGCCGTCCAGTACCAGCCGAGCGTGTTCTTGCGGTGGGTGTAGGTGTAGATGAGCCCCGTCTTCGCCGAGACCTTCGACACCACGCTCGGAACGACCACCTTGGTGTTGGTCCACTTGGTCGTGCACGTGCCATCCGACGCCACATCGATGCGCGTCATGCCGGGCACAACCTTGTTGGCATCGGTGAGAGGGTCGGTGAAGCCCGAGTTGTTCTCGGCAATGAGTGAGTTGCCCACCGAGATGAGCGAGTTCTCTGTGGCGCTCGCACCCGCCCCGAATACCGCGACAGTGCACACCTCTGCCCCGGTGGCGTTGTCGTACACCACCACGTTCTCGGGGTCCCAGTTGTCGACGATCGCCACCCGGTTGCCGGGGATGATCGTGGGGGTGGTGCCCGACCCCGGGCTCTTCTGGCCGGACTTGACGAGATTCGTGTTGCCGTACGGCGGTGTCTTCCAGGTCTCGGTGGGCATTCCCCCGACCGAGGTAAACCGGTACATCGCCTGGGTGCTCACGATGTACACGCCGCCGCTCTCATCCATGGCGAATGAATTGCCAATGCCCTCATAGAGCTTGGCGGGTGCGGGCGGACTCCCCTGCCCCGCAATCGGGTTGTCGACCACCCCGGTGAGCTTCGTCACCTGCACGAGCGGCTGGTTCTCGGCTGGGCTGTGGTTGACCACACCCACCACGCCGAGCTTGGTGGCAAACCAGATGTTGCCATTCGAGTCGGGAAGTGCTGACTGGATGGAATCGTCGGTCGCACCGATAAACCCGCTGAGGTCGATGTCATACATCACCTTGAAGAACGTGATGCCGCGGGTGGTCACCGGCTTGTAGGTGATGAGGTGCTGGGTGGCCGTCGACACCACCGCCTGCCCCTTGTTATCGAGATAGAAGTACCCACCTGCCAGGTCGGTGTAGCCGCCACCGGACGGAGTGGCCGGCGCCGGATAGTCGGGCAGTGCAGGCAGCTCGGCCTGCGTGATGATCTTCAGCGTGTTCGGGTCCATGAGCGTGAGGAACGCGCTGGTGAATGGCAGCACACAGATCGCCACGATCTGGCCCTTGGCGTTGAACGTGATGCTCGCGCATTCACCACCCATGCTCTTGAACGCGACGTTCATGTTCCTGCCGAGCGGACCGGCCCACCGGTACGTGTCGCTCATAAAGGTGTCGTTGTGGATGTTCGACTTCCCAGCGGGCGCCATGAATGGATTCACGGGCGCAGGTGGGACGAGCACCGGCTTGGCCACCGCAGGGTGCCCGGTGAACGTGGGGGTGTATGCCGAGGCGGCAGTGGGCAGCGCCACGCAGAGCGCGGCGGCAGCGGCCAGCGCGGCCGGACGACGGAAGCGGGACATGCAGATCCTTTCGGGAGGAATACCAAGTGGTGCGAATAGGCATGAATCGTACCCTTCTTGGCTTTCCGTCGGGTGCCATCGGGTGCCGTTGGGCGGCGTTGGGTGCCGCCTGCAACGGGCAAATGTCTCTTATTGCTGTGTGGCACGGGCTCTGCGGGCCTCCCCGCTGGAGCGGGCGTATCCTCAGCCTTCGAAGTGACACCAACGGACCCCACAATTCAGATCGTCCTTCCGGTACTCGGCGAGTCCGTCACCGAAGGCACCGTGATCGAGTGGAGGAAGTCCGTGGGGGACTCCGTCGACGAGGGTGAGACCCTTCTCGAGGTGACCACCGACAAGGTGGACGTGGAGATCCCGGCCCCCGTCGCGGGCGTGCTGACGGCCATCGCGGCCGACGCCGGCACAGTGGTGGAGGTGGGCCAGTTGCTGGGTGAGATGGCGAACGGCGTGGGTGCATCCGCGCCCGCCGACCCGACGCCTGTTGCCCCCGTTGCCGACGGACCCGCCACGTTGGTGCCCATCCAGTTGCCGGATATGGAATCGGTGACCGAGGGCACCGTTGTGGAATGGCGCAAGGCTGTGGGCGACGCCGTCGCAGAGGACGAGATCATCGTGGAGGTCTCCACCGACAAGGTGGACCTCGAGGTGCCCTCCCCCGCCGCCGGCACGCTGGCCGAGGTCGCCGTGCCGAATGGCGAGATGTTCCAGGTGGCCCTCCCGCTGGGACAGATCGCCCAGGGGGCCGCACCCGCTGGGGGCGCCACCGCAAAGACACCTGCTGCTCCGGCGTCCGCTGCGGCAGTCGCCACGCCCCCGCCGCTTCGCGACGTCGCGGCATCGCCCATCGCCCGCCGCGTGGCATTTGAGAAGGGCGTTGACCTCGGGGGCGTCACCGGCACGGGGCCCGGCGGCCTGATCCGCCGCGGCGACGTGGAGAACGCGGGCAAGGGGGGCGGTCCTGCCAACCCGGCACCGCCAGCAGGCGAGGAACTGGTGCGGCTCACCGGCCCCGCCGCGGCACTGGCCGACTACATGGACGAGAGCCGGTCCATCCCCACCGCCACCACCTTCCGCACGATCTCGGTGCAGATGCTCGACGCCGAGCGCAAGCGCCTCAATGAAGCCCTGTCGGTGGCGGGTGGCGGCAAGTTGTCGTTCACCCACATCATCGCCTGGGCCATCATCCGTGCCGTCGGCCTGACGCCCGGAATGGCCACCGCATTCGCGCGGGTTGAGGGCAAGCCGCACAAGATTCCGCGCGACACCGTCAATCTGGGCATCGCCGTCGACGTGGAGCGCAAGGACGGCAGCCGGTCGCTGCTGGTGCCAGTCATCCGCGACTGCGCCGCGCTGGGCTTCCAGGGCTTCCGGGCCGCGTTCGACGACCTCATCCAGCGCTCACGCGTGGGCAAGATCAGCCCGGATGAGCTGCGTGGTGCGGGAGTGACCCTCACGAACCCCGGTGGATTCGGCACCAATGCATCCGTGCCGCGGCTCATGAACGGACAGGGCACCATCGTCGCCACAGGCGGCATCACGTGGCCGCCCGGTATGGAAGGGGTGCCAGACGAGCTGCTGCGGGTGTGGGGGGTGTCGAAGGTGATGACGGTGACCTCCACCTACGACCACCGGGTCATCCAGGGGGCCGAGAGCGGCGCATTCCTTCGCGACATCGCCGCCCTGCTCGCAGGTGGCCAGGGCTTTTATGACGAGATCCGCGCTGCGCTGAGCCTGCCCGCTGCCGCGCCGCTGGTGTTTGAGGCATCGGCAGAGGCACCCACGGCCGCGCCGGCACTCGAGGCCACCGCCGACGAGGCCACGCTGCGCGCGCTGGCGGGCGCCATGTCGCTGCTGCGCTCGTTCCGCACCTACGGCCATCTGGCCGCGCATCTGGATCCCCTCGGCTCGGTGCCGCCGGGCGATCCGTCGCTCGACCCCGCATGGGTGGGCCTGACTCCCGAGATGATGCACACGGTGCCGGCATCGCTCCTGGGCGTTGCAGTGCCCGGCGCCACCTTCGCCGAAGCCTTCCCGGCGCTCCAGAGCACCTACTGCGGCACCATCGCGTACGAGATCGAGCACATCTCCGACCATGACCAGCGCCAGTGGCTGCGCGAGTTCATCGAGTCGGGGCAGGTACGCGAGGCACTGCCGCGCGATGAGCGCAAGGGACTGCTCGCGCGACTTGTCGACGTTGAAGTGTTCGAACGTTTCCTGCGGCGCACCTACCTGGGGCAGAAGACCTTCTCGGTGGAGGGCTGCGACGCCCTGATCCCGATCATGGACGAGACCATTGAGCGTCTGGCCGATGTCGGTGTTCCCGAGGTGATCATCGGAATGGCCCATCGCGGCCGGCTTGCGAGCATCACCCATACCGTCGGGCGCCCGGCCGAGTCGATCCTCGCCGAGTTCGAGGGGCACATGGAGGCCGCTGGGCCCGAGCACGACGTCGGTGAGCCGTATGCGGCGGCTGGCGACGTGAAGTACCACCTGGGTGCAGAGGGAACGTTCACGTCACGAGCCGGTCGCTCGGTGCAGGTGACGCTGGCGGCCAACCCGAGCCACCTCGAGCAGGTCAACGCCGTGGCCGAGGGCCGCACCCGCGCCAAGCAGACGCTGCGATCCGAGGGCACAGCAACACACGACCCCGACCGCGCGGTGGCGCTGGTGGTGCACGGCGACGCAGCATTCCCGGGGCAGGGCGTGGTGGCCGAGACGCTCAACCTGCAGGGGCTCGTCGGGTACTCAACCGGCGGCACGATCCATGTGATCGTCAACAACCAGGTGGGCTTCACCACCGACCCCGAGGACAGCCGGTCGACCCGGTATGCCAGCGACATGGCCAAGGGCTTCGACATGCCCATCGTGCACGTGAACGCCGACGACATTGACGCCTGTATTTCCGCCGTGCGTCTGGCCACCGAGTTCCGTGCGCGCTTCCGCCACGACGTGCTCATCGACCTCATCGGATACCGCCGTCTGGGTCACAACGAACTGGACGAGCCCGCCTACACGCAGCCCGTGATGGCGCGCACCATCAAGGACCACCCCACCGTCGCGAAGATCTTTGGCGACCGGCTCATCGCCGACGGCGTCATCTCCGACGACGACTACGCGGCGATGGTGCAGGCGGCTGAGGATCGGATGTCGGCTGCGCACAAGCGCACGCAGTCGGGTCTGGAGCAGGGGTCCGATCAGGATTCCACCCGCGACAAGCGCCGTCAGTCGCGTACCAAGTCGATCAAGACCGCAGTGAGCGCCGCCTCCCTGCGCAGCCTCAACGAGCAACTGCATATCGCGCCCGATGGATTCACGATCCACGCCAAACTCACGCCGCAGATGGACCGCCGCCGCAGCGGGCTCAGCGAGGAAGACGCCATCACCTGGGCCCACGCCGAGGCCCTCGCGTTCGCATCGCTGCTCACCGACGGGGTGCCAATCCGCCTCACCGGCCAGGATGTGGCCCGCGGCACCTTCAGCCAGCGCCACCTCGAAATGCACGAGGTGAGCGACGGCGTTGGCTACGTGCCGCACAAGGGCCACACCTACGTGCCCATGCAGCACCTGCTGCGGGCGAAGGCATCGTTTGAGCTCCACAACAGCCCGCTGTCGGAGGCCGCCTGCATGGGCTTCGAATACGGCTACTCCACGCAGGCACCTGAGACGCTGGTGCTGTGGGAGGCCCAGTACGGCGACTTCGCCAACGGTGCCCAGATGATGATCGACCAGTTCGTCTCCACCGGCGAGGCCAAGTGGGGCGTGCGATCGCGTCTCACGTTGCTGCTGCCCCACGGCTACGAAGGCAATGGGCCTGAGCACTCGTCCGGTCGTCCCGAGCGGTTCCTGCGCCTGGCAGCCGAGGGCAACATGCGAATCGCCAACTGCTCGACGGCCGACAACTACTTCCACCTGCTCAGGCGCCAGGGCCTGCTCGATGAGATCCGACCGCTCGTGGTGTTCACCCCGAAGAGCCTGCTGCGTGCCAAGGCGGCCTCGTGCAGCATGGATGACCTCAGCAAGGGGCACTTCCAGCCGGTCATCGACGATCCACGCGTGACCGACCGCGCGAAGGTCACCCGCCTTCTCCTGTGCACCGGCAAGATCTTCCACGAGATCGATGGACACGCCGACCGGGCCGCGCACCCCGAGCTGGCCATCGGCCGCATTGAACAGCTGTACCCGTTCCCACGCGAAGAGCTGGTGGCCCTGTACGAGAGCTACCCCAACCTTGAAACCATGCAGTGGGTCCAGGAGGAGCCGCGCAATATGGGTGCGTGGTCGTTTATCACTCGTCGTATCGAGCGCCTTCTGCCCATTGACCAAGTGGGATACGTCGGCCGCCCCGCGCGCGCGTCGGTGAGCGAGGGGTACCCGCAGACACACCAGCTCGAGCAGCAGCGCGTGCTCGAAGATGCCCTCGCGGGCAGGGAGATGACCTTCACATGAGTGATGGACCTCGCGTGGTCGTTCTTGGCGGAGGCCCCGGCGGCGACGTCGCCGCCCTCCGCGCAGCCCAGATGGGAGCGCAGGTCACGCTTATCGAGCGGGCGGAGCTCGGAGGTACCTGCCTCAACTGGGGCTGCATTCCCACCAAGGCCCTACTGGCCGCGGCCGACCTGCTGCGAAAGATCCGCGAGGCAAAGGACTTCGGGATCCTCGTGGGCGAGGTTGGATACGACTTCGCCGCCATGATGGCCCGCAAGGAGGACATCGTCACCAAGATGCGCGGTGGCGTGCAGGGCGCATGCGAGCGCAAGGGCGTCACCGTGCTGAAGGGGCAGGGCGTAATCGATGGTGATGCCGTGGTGGTCGATGGCACGCGCGTCGAGTACGACCACCTGGTGGTGGCCACGGGCACCGAGCCCGCGGGCCTTCCCGGCATCGACATGGACCACCCCGCGGTGCTCACCAGCAACGACATCCTTGTGCTGCCCGAGGTGCCCGAGACGCTGCTCATTCTTGGTGCAGGGGTCATCGGCTGCGAGTTCGCCAGCCTGTTCCAGCCGCTCGGCGTGAAGGTGACGATGGTGGAGATGCTGCCGCGGATCCTCGCCGGTATCGACAACCGCACCGCCAAGCAGTTCCAGAAGTACCTCGCGAAGGATGGCGCCGAGATCCATCTGGGTCGCCGCCTCGAGGAGGTCACCTCGTACTCCGATACGGGTGTCACCGTGAAGCTGGACGACGGCACCGAGATCTCCGCCGAGAAGATGCTCATCTCAATCGGCCGCAAGCCTCAGACCCGCGATATCGGGCTGGAGGCGGCCGGCGTGCTGGTGAACGAGCGCGGCCACATTGAGGTTGACGAGTTCCTACGCACGGCGAACCCGAAGGTGTGGGCTGTGGGTGACTGCATCGGTGGCATGCAACTGGCGCACCTGGCATCTGCCGAGGGCGCACGTGCCGCCGAGAACATCCTGGGCCCGCATCAGGTGCCGATGGACCGCACCGTGGTTCCTTCCTGCATCTATACGCACCCTGAGATCGCCACGGTGGGCCTGAACCGCGACACCGCCGAGGAGAAGGGCCTCAAGATCAAGGTGGGGCAGGCCCGCTTTGCCGGATCGGGCAAGGCACTCGGCGAGGGTGAGAGCGACGGGTTCGCCCAGCTCATCGCCGATGCCGATACCGACCTGCTGCTGGGCGCCACCATCATGGGGGCACATGCCGTGGAGATGATTCACGAGGTGGGTGTGGCAATCAGCGACGGCTACACCATGCGCGACCTGGGCGAGATCATCCACGCGCACCCCACCATCAGCGAGATGGTGATGGATGCCGCCCAGCAGGGCGAGGGCGTGGCGCCCTACCTGTCGTAGGCCCGATGCGCGTCGTCCGGCCGGGTTCGCAGTCGGTACCAGATGCCCTGGCACTGTCGTTGCGAATGCTGGCCGATGCAGATGGCCCGGCACTGGTGGTGCACCAGGTGGCTCCCGCTGCGATCACCTGCGGGCGGGCCCAGCTGAAGACGGTGGACACTGACGCCATCGCCCGGTCGGGGCTGCAACTGGTGCCACGCGCATCGGGCGGCGGCCCGGTGCTGTGGGACGACGATCTCATCGCCATCGACGTGATCCTCATTCACGGTGACCCGCGCCTGCCTGACGATGTTGTGGCCGCCTACCGCTGGGTTGGCGAGGCAGTGGCATCAGCGCTCCAGGGCCTCGGCATCGCGGGGGCGCGAGCCGTGCCACCCGACGAGGCGCGCGCATGGCCAGTGGGTGCCTCATCGGGCCTGTGCTTCGGTGGCCTCTCCCCCTGGGAGGTGGTGGTGGGCGACCGCAAACTGCTCGGGCTCTCACAGGTGCGAAAGCAGGCGGGGGCCATCATTCAGGTGGGTGTGCCGATGCGCCTCAACTCCGTACGCCTTCTGCAGGCGGTGGGTGCGCCGGAGGGTGCGGCACACGACATCGCGTCCCGCACCGCCGGTGTGGCCGATCTGGTCCCGGGTATTTCGCCGGAGCACGTCACCGATCAACTGCTCGTCGAACTGATCCGCTCCGCGATATAGCCCGGATGCACGGCTAGGTTCGGGCGTCAATCACCGGCACGTCGTACGTGCGAAGCGCGGCGTCAGGAGTGAGCAGTACCAGTCCCTCGACCTGCGCCTGGGCGACGAGCATGCGATCGAATGGGTCGCGATGGTGCATCGGAAGTGCCCCCGCTCTGACGGCATGGTCAACCCGGATGGGCAGGTCGTGCATGAGCCCAGCCTCCATCCACTCGGCGACCTCCCCCTCCACCCGCAGTTTGCCGATGCCCCGCTTGAGCGATATCTCCCACACCGACGCCACGCTGACAAACGCCTCGGTGCCGGGGTTCTCAATGATCCGCGCCGCCTCCGGGCCCAGCTGCGGGTCATCTGCAAACCACCAGATGAGCGTGGCACTGTCAATGAGGACTCTCACTCATCGCCCCCGTAGAAAAGGCGCTCCAGCTCCGGATCAGGGTCCCAGCAGTCCTCGGATGCCCAGATCATCCCTCGCGCGAATCCGCCCTTGCGGCGACGCGGTGGCTCGACATACGGCACGATCCTCGCAACTGGCGATCCGTTGTTCTCCACCACCACGTCGTCGCCGTCATTCGCCTGACGGACGAGACGCGAGAAGTTGGTCTTCGCCTCGTGCATTCCCACCGTGATGCGCATGCGGGTCTTCTCCTTCTCCGATATGGACTAAGTCTAGTCCGTCCTTCTCTCCCGTATCCACCCGGCGCAGGCAGGTCGCCCCGGGGCGACCGCTAACTTCATCCCCGTGAGTTCATCGCCACGAGACCGGCGCCCGGCGCCAAGGAATGCCCGGCGGCGCAGACGCAGGCGGCGCGGCAACCCGCTGCTGATGATCAGCCTCCTTGTCCTCGTGGTGATCGTGGCCGCCATCGCCTACTCAGACGGCGAGGACTCCCCGGCGCCGTCAAGAGCCGAGGCCGCACCCGCTGCCAAAGCCCCCACGGCGGAGAGCGCGGCGCCTGTGCAGGGCACCGCGAATGTGGCCATCACCTCGGTGGGCGACGTGGTCATGGGCACGCCCGAGTTCGGGCTGCCGCCGGCAGGCGGATCAACCCTCTTCAGCTCGGTCGCGCCGCTGCTGAAGGGCGACGTGGTATTCGGAAACCTCGAAGAGGCGCTGGCCACCGGCCCGGGGTCGAAGTGCGGCGGCGCGAGCGGTGGCGGGTGCTATGCGTTTGCCAGCCCACCCTCGTACGCACGCAACCTCAAGGCCGCGGGTTTCACCGTGATGGGCATCGCCAATAACCACGCGCTCGACTGGGGCACGAGCGGGCAGCGCAGCACCGTGGCCGCGCTCGATTCGCAGGGGATCCTCCACGCCGGACGGCCAGGTGAGATCGCAGTGCAGAAGCTCCCCGGCGGCGGATCGGTGGCCGTCATCTCGGTGGCGCCCTATTCGTGGTCGCAGAACGCCCTGAACATCCCCGCCACTGCCGCCCTGGTGCGAAAGGCCACGACGATGGCACCCATTGTGATGGTGAACATGCATGTGGGGGCAGAGGGTTCGAGCGCGACGCACGTGCCACGCGCAAGTGAGACCTTCCTCGGCGAGGACCGCGGTAACTCGCGTGCCCTCGCCCGCGCCATGGTCGATGCCGGCGCCGATCTGGTGGTTGGCCAAGGCCCCCATGTGCTGCGCGGCATGGAGTTCCGCAACGGGCGGCTCATCGCCTACAGCCTCGGCAACTTCCTGGGCTACAAGACATTCGCGGTGGGCGGGGTCAGCGGCCAGAGCGGTGTGCTCGCAGTGAGCCTCGCGCCCGACGGCGCGTTTACCGCCGCACGCTTCTCCCCCACCACGCTCTCCGGGGACGGCGTGCCGTCACCCGGTGGATCGGGCATTTCGATCATCCAGTCACTGTCGCGACAGGACTTCGGCCCGACGGCCGCACGTCTCTCATCAAGCGGTGACATCACCCCACCGCGCTGACCACACGAAAGGCACCCCATGTCCATGCCCGCACGTATTGCAGCAGCACTTGCCCTCGCCGCCGTACCGGTCATCGTCCTCACCGGATGCTCATCCGATAGCACGACCACCGTCACCGATACCGCGACCACCACCGTGACAACTCCTGCTGCAGACACCACGACGGCCGCCGTGACCACGACGACGGCCAGCACGGTCACCGAGGCGAGCGCACCCACCCGGTGCGCCAATGGCGATCTCGACGTGAGTCTGGGCCAGGGCCAGGCGGGAGCGGGGTCGGCCGAGGTCGTCGTCGTCCTCACCAACAATGGCATGGGCCCGCCGTGCACCCTGGGGGGCTATCCCGGCATGGCGTTCTACGCCGCGAACGGCACCGAGCTCGCTGGCACTGTCAAGCGGGGCGGCACCACGCTGTTTACCGACCCGGGCCCCAGCACACTGACGCTCGCACCCAATGGGTCGGTGTCGTACAGCCTGGGATTCACCAATGCCCAGAACGATGGCTGCGAGAACACCGGCTATGTGACGGTGACTCCCCCCGGCGCCACGCAGTCGATCAAGGTGACCACCACGGGACAGAACACGATCACCGTGTGCGAGGGGCAGCCGATCACGGTGTCGGCGCTGGTGCAGGGCAGCGGCGGTGCGCCCCAGTAGACCCGGCTACTGCAGGGCGTCGTCGAGTGGACCACCCACCGGAGGCGTCCTGCCGCTGACGCCGGCGACCAGCACCGCTGGCCCGGCATCCGAGCGCTGAATCAGGTCATGCATGGCCGCATCAAGATCTGCAGCATCGTCAACACGCGCCGTGCTTGCACCAAAGCCATGGCAGATCTCCGCCACGTCGATCCTCGGTGAGTCGAGCGCAAGCCCCGGCCAGCCGCCATCTGGCACGCCGGTAAGGCCTTCCATGCCTGCGCGCAGGATCTCGTAGCCGGAGTTGTCGCCAACCACGAGGGCGAGCCGTGAGCCCTCCGACGCCGCTGTCCACAACGCATGTACCCCGAACATGAGTGAGCCATCCCCCTGGATGCACACCACGCGACGGGATGGATCGGCAATGGACGCACCCACCGCCGCGGGGAGCCCCCATCCCAGGGCACTCCCCCGGTGCCACAGGCACGACCCCGGCCGCCGCGTGCCGAGCGCCGTACGCAGATCGCGAGTTGAGGTGATGCCCTCGTCCACAACCAGGTCGTCGGCCTGTACCCCTGATGCGATGGCCTGCGACAGCCGGGCACCGGTGATGTGATCACCTGCTGCATCGGCCCGCGCCATGTAGGCGGCCACCTCCGCACTGCGTGCCCCGGCCACATGCCGTGCCACGGCGCCGTGGCGTGACGGGTTGGCCGGTACACGCGCCCCAAGGGCCTCGAGCACCACGAGCGGGTCGGCCACCATGCCCACCTCGGGTGCGTACGTGCGCCCCACTTCGCGGGGGTCGACATCCACATGGATGAGCCGGGCGCCATCGGGGAGCGGCGGACCCGGACTCCAGCCGAACAGCCGGAACACCGGCATTCCGAGCGCAAGCACCACGTCGTATTGCTGCAGGGCCCCCCGGATGCCCGCGGCGAACCGCGGCATCGGACCCGCCCACATCGGGTCGTCCGTGGCCAGAGGCACCGTGGCGCCAAACGGCTCGCCCATCACGGGTGCACCGATCCGCGACGCAAATGCCGACAGGGCCTCGCACGCCCCGGCGTGCGTCACGCCATCGCCCGCAAGGATGATGGGAGTGGTGGCACCTGCAAGCAGCGCGGCGGCGGCATCGAGCGCCGCGGGATCCGGCGTGGGCAGTGCACGGCCCGCGCCGGGGGGGACGGCGAGCGCGGAGCTTGGACCCGCCTGCGATTCGAGCGGGATGCTCAGCACCGCCGGGCCCATCGGGGGCCCGAGCGCAGCCGCCACGGCGCGTGACAGTGCGTTCCCAAGATCCGCGGGGTCACGCACCTCCTCTGCGTGGGCTGCGATCGGGGCCGCCATGGCCACGATCTCGCCGCCCAGAAATGGTGCGCCGGGGAGCATTGACGACAACTGCTGACCCACGATCACCAGCAGCGGCACCCGCGACCGGGCGGCGTTGAGCACGCCCGACATTGCGTTGGCCATACCCGGCTGCACGTGCACCAGCGCAACGCCCAGATGCCCGGACGACTGCGCGTAGCCATCGGCCATTCCGATGACCGTTGGCTCGGTGAGCCCCAGAATGAATCGCGGCTGCCCGGGAGCGGCCAGCGCATCCATCAACGGCAGCTCGGTGCTGCCGGGATTGCCGAAGATGACCGTGACCCCCTGCTCGGACAGGGCCTTGAGCAGGGCGTCGGATCCGGTCATCGGCCTAGCGGCTGGTGCCGCCTCCCCCAAAGATCTGGAGGAAGAACAGGAACACGTTGAAGATGTCGAGGAAGATACCGAGCGCGATCGGTACCGCGACGTTGCCGGTGGTGCTGCGCTTCAGGCGCTGGAAATCGAAGGCAGTCCAGAAGGCAAAGATGACCAGACCGAGGATGGCCCAGATCAGTTGGCCACCGGGGATCTGGACGAAGATCATCGCGATGCCGACCACGATGAGCCCGATAAGCGCCCAGAAGAAGAACCGCACGTAGGGCGCCAGGTCGCGTCGGGTGGCGTAGCCCCAGGCACCGAAGCCAGCGATGAACAGCGCCGTCGCACCGGCCGCCTGCCACAGCACCTGTGCACCATTGGCCGCCACGTAATAGTTGAGCGTGGGTCCCACCGCGAGGCCCAGCACGAGGCCGACGGCGAACAGCAGCCCCATGCCGAGGGCACCACTCTGTTTCCTGATGAATCCGGTCGCGAGGATCATTCCCAACGCGACGATCCAGAAGATGAAGCCGGTCCCCGAGGTGAGGTCCTTGCCGACAAACGCCCCGAGCGCGGTGAATGCGCAGGTGACGCCGACCAGGAACATGACGCGTGAGAAGAGGATCTTCTGCGTGACCTGCTCGAGCTCCGCTGCCTGGGCCTGCCCGGCGGCGGTCGCCTGGTCGTACC
>Ga0194063_10001249_pt1 | contig 16733 bp, 14 predicted proteins | sample SepL3720m_MetaG_FD_155459 | JGI IMG/M metagenome (GOLD analysis project Ga0194063, IMG submission 155459) | Anoxic zone freshwater microbial communities from boreal shield lake in IISD Experimental Lakes Area, Ontario, Canada - Sep2016-L373-20m | ecosystem: Environmental > Aquatic > Freshwater... | reverse complement strand
ATTTTATTTAGGCTATACCCCTCCAATTGGTAAATTCCTAGCTGTTCTCTTTCTGTTCGGCTAAAATGTGTATACGACATATCAGGGGGGGTAAAATGATAGTTACGCCTATTCACTTTACCCCCCCTTATGTTCGCTCTCTATTGTTTCCCCTGTTGCACTTCGAATTGAAACTTAGGATTCTCTTCATGCCGTATATTTTTTCCTTGTCTCTTATTTTCTCATGGTTGGCAATATCGCCATTACAAGAAAATTTTGTATAAATTGTTCTTTTCTTTTTTCAAAATTGGGGTTTTCTTTATGCGGATCATCAACCAGTGCCGCCTTTTCTGCGGCATCTTGAATAAGCGCCATTACTTCTGAGTTAATACCTACTCTTGAAGTTTGCCCTAATGCGCTAACAAGCGAATTTGCACTTTCTCCTACTCCCTTTGCCCCTCCCAATATTTTGGGCATAATAGTTTTGTACAAGTCTCTCGCAATGCCCACTACTGCTGGTGAGTACATATCTACGCCCTTTATTGTTATTTTTGGAGTTCCTAGGTGACTTATATCTTTTGCGAGGGTTGGATTTACTTTACTCAATCCGGCTCCGATTATTCTATTTGTAGCACCAAAAGCTGCCCAAAATGCCATGGAAGTGCCTATATTTTTTGCATAAGTTTCTGCAATTTCTCCTTTTGTATTTCCCAAGGTATCAAACCCATACGCCAGCCCCGTACCGGTGGTATGTGCCACACCAAAAGTTGCCCCTCCTGCAACAGATTCTACTGCCAATGCACGCATTGCTCCTTTGGCGGCAAATGCACCAATACGAGCGGCTCTTAAACTCCAGCCCACTGCGGCAGTAGCAGGAACAAGAGAAATGGCAGTAATAACCCCTTCTTCTACAAATTGTTTGGTAGAAATCCCCGTTCCTAAAAAGTTTTGAGATGACCGAATACTGGTATATTGGTCTCTGGCTTCGTTCAGGGCAGTAGAAAAATCAGTGGTAAGAGAAGATTTATCCACGAAATATTTTTTCCATTCTGAACTGGTGATCATCTTATCCAGCGCACCGTGTTGCAGTGCAGATTTTCTGGAATTTGTCATACTCGCGTTCACCAATGCGGTAAGATTGCTATAATATTGTCCAGTTTGAGGATTTTTTATTTTTTGAGCTTTGGCATCAGTATCAATTCCTTCTTTTCTTAATTGCTCTGTAATTTCTTCTGCAGAAGGAAGTTTTGCCTCAGAAAGAATCTCACTTTTTAAACCTTCGTCTAGCTTTGTATCGGGGTCTTCCAGCATTTTTTTCCCTTCTTCGTTGGAGTACTTTAAAAAGACACTGGCAAAAGTACTGAGAGCTGTGGGTTCCAATGCATCAATGTCTTCTGCGCCTATTCCAAACAGGTTATACGCTTTGGGAGCCCTTTCCGCGTAATTTTTCCCCATTTTTAAATACGCCAAATCGGTTTGCTGTTCAATGCCCTCAAATGTTGTTGCACTTTTTAGTCCTCCTACTTCTTCTGGAAGATCTAAATACACTTGCTGGAGTACCGCCATATTTTGCTTTTGTACCTCGGTTTTTACAACTGCGGTATCTTCCGTATAGGCTTTCATAGCATCTATAAGATTGGCTTTTTGAAGATACTGCGGATTTTTTAAAATTTCTTGGAGTGCCGAATAGGCACGGTCTCTTTTATCCAAAATATTATCATCATCTTTTTGGAAAAAATGCACAGGAATATGCATTTCTATCATTTTAAAGAGTTGTTCATTTTTTAGCTGGTTTTTCTCAAGCAAAAGCCCACTAAAAATATTTTGTTGAACGGGGGTTCTCTCTGATGGCTTAATAGCGAGTATATCCGCCACTACCGCGTCATATCCTTTAATACTCGATATATCTTTGTTTTTCGTCAGTTTGTCCATTTCTGTTTCAATTTCTGTGGCATCGTTTCCTGTTTTGGCTTTTGCCATTGTTGCCAGTGCATTTTGAAGAACAGGATTTTTTTGCACCATTGCGGTTGCTCCGCCATCCAAAGCCACTTCTACTCCGCTTATAAAAAGTGTAGAGCCGTTTTGACGGGTATCTACTGTGGTGGCACGGGGGTTGGGAGTAATTATTTCTCCAGGTTTTGGTGGTTCTGTTGTTGCTGGTTCTGTTGTTGTTGCTGGTTCTGTTGTTGTTGCTGGTTCTGTTGTTGTTGCTGGTTCTGTTGTTGTTGCTGGTTCTGTTGTTGTTGCTGGTTCTGTTGTTGCTGGTTCTGTTGAACAATATATCCCCTCTTTCCCCACATAATCCGAATGCACCCAGCCTGTTTGAGCACCTGCTGTTACTTGTAAAAAGTGGTCATTTCCATCATTTTTGTGCTTTCCTGTAGCGGTAACAGTATCACCACTCTTCAAACTTCCAATAATCGTTTTCAAATTTTCAGCCCTCAGTCGCAGTAGTCCTGCACTACTGTTTTGTACTACCGTTTGTACTTGTAATGTTTCCTTTTTTAGACTGTCTAAAGTACCAGAAGTATCGTTTTTTAGATCATCCCCCATTTTATCCGCAATAGATCCACAAATTTGCTCTGCAGTACTGGTGTCATAGTCAAAACATTTCCTGTTCTCTAAAAAGTATCCTTTACTCGAGAGAGAGAGAGAGAGAGAGACGAAAAAGCCATTCCCACGGTTTTGGTGTCCATACATATACAAAAAATAAAAAAATTTTCGTATCATTGTAGCACAGTGTGGCAGAAAAATGCAATACTGGGTTTTTACCAAATAATTTCTGGTAAAAAACTTGAGTTTGTGATGTGCGTACTCAAAAAATTGTTTGCAAAAATAACGGTGTTCCCCGCATAATGCAGGAACTTCTTCCCCTTTGCATGGTTCGTTTTTTTCTCTTTTTTTTGGGTCTTTTGGGAGCCATAGGAATTACTTCCTCTGGTGCATTTGCCGAATGGAATATGGGGAATATTCTTTTAAAGCATAATTACCAGCATTTTTCTGTTTCTGTTGGGGAAAACGGTTTTATTGGTGATACCAACACTCCCAAACAAGGCACTTCTGATTTTTGTCTTGCCCAAGAATCGGTTGCCACCAATGCTCCTGCTCCAACGCCTTCCGGAACGAAAGCGGTTCAATCTTCAAAAATTGCAGACTATCTCATCCAAAAAATTGCTCCACAAATCAATAAAGACCCCACTGCCGTTACCATTTCTAAAAACGCCGAAGGAAAAATTGTTTTTGATGGATACGGACAATTTGGGGAAAAACTCAATATTGAGCTTTCCTCTCGTCTCATAGAAAAGGCTATCCAAGAAAATATTACCGTGGTGACCCTCGTTATTGACCGCATTTCACCTCCTGTAACCGTTACGGACCCGGACTTAAAAACCCAGGGTATTACAGAACTCATTGCTATTGGACAATCTAATTTTACCGGATCTTCTTCTAATCGTCGTTTCAACCTTACCTTGGCAGCCAGTCATTTTAATGGGCTTCTTATCCCCAAAGATTCGCAATTTTCTTTTAATGGCGCATTGGGTCATGTGGGATTTGATACGGGATACAAAAGTAGTCCGGTTATTATGGGAGATTCTGTAGAAGACGGAGTAGGAGGAGGGGTTTGTCAGGTTTCTACCACAGCATTTAGAGGTGCCATGCTAGCGGGAGTGGATATTTTAGAACGCTGGAACCACCGATTTGCGATGAAAATGTATTTCCCATACGGGACAGATGCCACGGTATATGAAGGCGGAAAAGATTTAAAATTCGTAAATAATACTCCGGGGGCAATTCTCCTTCAAACTCGAGTAGAGGGAGACGAATTGTATTTTTATTATTACGGAACTCGAGATAGTCGAACGGTGAAAATTCTTGGTCCTTATAAATATGCGACCGTGGGAGCGCCCAGTGCCCCTGTTATTAAAGACACTCCAACGCTTCCTGTGGGAAAAGAAAAAGTGGAAAGGGCTTCTATTGCAGGTTTTAAAACCGCATATTCTCGAGTTGTCACCTTTTTAAACCGGGCAGAACCTGAAAATAAACAGTTTGGTTCTCATTATGTTGCAGAACCAAAACTCATTCTTCGGGGGGCTTCTCCCACTCCCTCTGGATCTCCGGCTCCTGCCCCTGCAGGAAATGCCACTGGAGAGGTTCCCAGAGGCCAATAATGTTATTCTTATTTTTCATTCCTCATGTTCGACACGCTTATTCAGGAATCTTTCCATGTTTTTACTCCAGAAGGCGCTTTGGCACTCCTCAATATCATCCTCATTGACCTGGTGATGAGTGGAGACAATGCTATTCTCATTGGGATGGCAACGCGAAATTTACAAGGACCACTGAGAAAAAAAGCAATTTTATGGGGAGTTTTAGGGGCAACCATCTTGAGGATTATTTTTTCTGGGGGAGTGGTATGGCTCTTAAAAATTCCAGGATTGGAATTTTTGGGAGCACTCCTTTTACTTTATGTGGTGTGGAAATTTTACCGAGAAATTAGAAGTAGCGAAGAGGGCGAAAATGGACACCATACCAATGCGCACAGTGACCTCTGGAATGCGGTAAAAACCATTATTATTGCCGATGTAGCCATGTCTCTCGACAATGTTTTGGCAGTTGCGGGAGCAAGCCATGGGAATCTCTTTAATCTCGCTATTGGTCTCGTTATCTCCATTATTCTCATGGTGGTAGCATCCAGTTTTATTGCTAAACTTTTGGAAAAATATCCGTCTATTCAGTGGGCGGGGCTATTTATTATCCTCTTTACCGCGCTGGATATGCTGGAAAAAGGAATGTCTGTGGCGCCTATTGCGGTGGAAGACCTTCTCTCTGGGCATATTTTTCTTTTTCTCCTTTTTGTAGTGGTGGCGCTGTTTGGCGTTTTACAGGCAAAATACCTCAAAGCAGACCACAGCGTATTTGCGGAATGGACCAAAAAAAATGGACGAATCTTGATGATTACCAATTTTATCCTGCTCCTGATTCTTACTACGGCGGGGGGAACAATTTCTGAGTTTATTTCCAGCCACCATGGGTACTACTACGGAATTATTATGATTGCAGTGCTGGGGATTTTGGAAGTTTTACGATTAAAAGAACCAAAAGACGAATAATCCGGATTAGTCCATTTTTACCGTGTTCCAAGCCGCTCGCAATGCATCTACGGGAATTTGCCCCGGAGCAGAAGACTGAGATATTTCCAACGGCGCAAATGACATTTCTCCTCCTAAAAATGGAGTAAGAAGCCGTGATGGTTTCCCAATATCTCCCATGGCAATGGCAATAAATGGCGTTTCTGAGCGTTTAAGATTTTCTGCGAGTCTTAAAATGGTAATGAGGTCTCGGGGGTCTTCTGCAAAAGCGGCAATTTTTACCATGTCCGCACCGCGTTCCTTCATTTTTTCTACGCGGCTCAGCAATGCCGGCAAAGATGGTGTTCCTCTAAAAAAATGAGCAGAAAGGATTATTTTCGTTTCGCCCTTATTTCCCTGTATCTTTTGGAGCAGTTTGGGCGAAAACTCATAATCAATATCTATATATTCCGCTCCGCGCTGAGCGCATTCCAGAAGAATTTCTACTTTTTCTTCTGCGGTTCCTGTAAAATGTCCTTTTTCTTCCTCTCCCTTTATGGTTATAAGAACGGGGATTTGGAGCTGTTTTTTCAGTGCAAAAATGACATCGTAAAATCGCTCCTCCGGTGACAATTCTCCCATCCAAAGCTCTAAAATATCCGCTTTTGGTGCGGCTTTTTTCATACTCTCTAACAAATGGGAAAGCGAAGTGGGAACAATAGGAACACAAACACGAAGTGCCATACAAGAAATAAAAAACAGCACCATCATACGAGTTTTTGGTTTTGTACGAAAGTGGGAAATTTGAGGAGATTTGATTCCTGCGCGAGGACTGTGATAATCTCGTGGTGTTTTTAAGAAAGACAGGTTTTAAACCTGTCCCTACCAACTCATTTTTCCCTTTTTATGTCCCACTTTCCATTTCGTGCACTTTTTAGCACTGTAACATTAGGTTTTTTGTTAGGATTTGCTCCTGTACAAAGCTTTGCGGGAGGGGGGGGCTTTTTCGGCTGTAGATGAAGAATTGCCAGAATGTGCCCAGCAAAAAAACTTAGAAACCCTTGATACAATGCTTACAAAAGAAGAAAAAAAACTTTTGAAAGATATTTTTGGAAAAAACCTGAAAAACAATGAAGTAGCAAAGAACGAAAAAGGTGAAATTATTTGTGTTTTTGCTAATTATAAGGGCATAAAGAAGATTTCTGCTCAAATAAGTAGCCTTACCAGCTTGGAGTACCTCGATATTCATGGGAATAGAATTAAAACTCTTCCCTCCGAAATAGAGAGATTAATAAACCTTAAACTTTTAGATGCGAGATGGAATAATATAAAATCCATTCCCCCTGAAATAGTGCAATTAACAAAAATAACTGATTTATACCTTACTGGAAATAAACTCTCACTTCTTCCTTCTGAAATAGGGAAGTTGAAAAATCTTAAACTTCTTCTGGTGGATTATAATAATCTCACAAAAATTCCCTCTGAAATTTTTCAATTAGAAACGCTTCAATCATTAGATTTTTCTGCTAATAAAATAGAAATTCTTTCTCCAGAAATAGGAAAGCTTACGAATCTCCAATACCTTGGACTGGCAGAAAATAAACTCTCTACTATTCCTTCCGATATAAAAAATCTTATCAATCTTCAATACCTTATCCTTTGGGACAATAAACTCAGTCAAAAGGAAAAAGACGCTGTTGTAAAACTTTTCCCAGAGGGTGATATTCGCCTGGATCGTCCCATTGAATAAATTTTCATCTCTTCGTTGTCGGATTATTAAAATTTCTATATTTTTCTTTTTTCCATGTCCAAATCTTTTCTCTTCCTCTTCCTCGGTATCCTTTTGGCATTGCCCATAGGCATTTTTGTAGGGAACCAAAAAATTATTGATATTGCGTCTTTGGCAGGAGTCCCCAACAAAACAGAGCAGCAGGCCATTACTCCTACCGCTTCCATTACACATGCAGAAGCCACGGTGCTTATGAATCGCCTGAATGAATATTTTGCCCAAGAAACGGGAAAAGCAGGAGTTCCAGACGATATTTTTTACGAAGGGGTAAAAAAGGGAATTGAAAGATATGAAGAAGAAAAGGGATCGGTGTCCTTACCTGAAGTTTCTCCAGCTCCAAGCCCAGCTGAGAGTGCTTCGCCAAGCCCTACAAATACACCAAAGCCACTCAGTAAAGCAGCGCAATGTAAGGCGAAAGGAGGAATTTGGAGTGAGGGGGAGAATGATCACATTGGAGAATCTTGTGCGATTCCTGCAACAGATACCGGAAAAACCTGCGCAGATAGTGATGAGTGCCAAGGATTTTGCTTACCTCCTGATAATAAAAAGCATTCTCCCAATGAAAAAATGAAGGGTATATGTAGTAAATGGCAAGATGAGATGAAAGGAAGATCTGTACCGATGCTTTCGACCGTAGAAAATGGAAAATATAATTATATAGACGCTGTTATGTAGTAATTACTGAAAAAATACCCTCATTTCCCTCGTAAAAAATTGTAATGATCCGTCACTCCCAAGGGCAAAGCCCCAAGCAATCCATGTTTTCTCTCCTGTGATGGATTGCTTCGTTCCTCGCAATGACAGGGCATCCCAAAAGCCAAATTCTTCATGGAAATCTTTAAAAATTGGATTCGTCGGCATCCGGTATTTACCGCCCTCATCGTGTTGATGCTCTTGTTTTTGGCGTGGTTTTTTTGCCAAGAAGCCCGAACTGACAGAGATTGGGAGGTGGCGTACCAAAAAATTCCGGATGTTCAGCAAAATGGTGATTTGGTCACCATCCATAATATTCGCGATTTTTTATATAGCAGTACTGGCGAAATAACTCCGCGGTACCGAGATGAGACCTATAGGGTTTCTGACATTGTATCGGTGGATTTTTTGGTTTCGCATTTTTCGGATATAGAGGGGGTTGCCCATGCTTTTGTGAGTTTTGGCTTCCGCGATGGGCGGTACCTGAGTATTTCTGTAGAAACGCGTCGAGAAAAAGGAGAATCTTTTTCTCCCTTTTGGGGGCTGTTGCGCCAATTTGAAATCGCGTATATTGTGGGAACAGAAGAGGATCTCATTGGCTCACGGATTGGATTTCGGAATGAAGAGGTGTACCTTTATCCCACCGTTGCCACCCCTGAACAAGCCCAAAAACTTTTTCTCTCTTTTGCACATTCCATTACCAAAGAATCTCAGAATCCTGATTTTTATAATACGCTTACTAACAATTGTACCAACACCATCACCCATCATATTGAAAAAATATCAGAGAAAAAATTCCCCTGGTGGGATTCTCGGCTTATTTTTCCGGGATATGCCGATGAACTGGCGCTTGAAATGGGCCTTATCCCTTCCGGAAACATTGAAGAGCTTCGCAAAAAATATCGTATTTCAGGAAAAGGATTTTCATCCTCGGATGCCAATTTTTCGCAAGAATTAAGGGGCGAAAGGGGATTTCTTATTCCTTCAAAAATCGATGACTAATCTTCAGGAAAGGCTTTTGCGAGGGTGTTAAAAATTTCTCCTCTTTCTTTGTAGTTTGTAAACAGCCCAAAACTGGCGCATGCAGGGGAAAGGAGGAGCGAAAAATTATTATTGGTCTCTACAGATTGAAAAATTTTCTGCAAAACCTTTTCTCCATGCCCTTTTTGTTCGTTTTCGTCTTCCTCTAAAATTATTTCTGTGGAGACGCGAGATTCTGCTCTTTGAAGCGCTTCTAAAATACGGGGTGCTGTTTTTCCGATGAGGAATATTTTGTGGAGAGATGGATGCTGGGCACAAGTACGGGCGAGTTCGGTAAAATCGGAATATTTTTCGCTTCCTCCTAAAATCAATAAAACAGGGCTCGTAAAGGTTGATAAAGACGCAATGGTGGTTTCGGGGATAGTGGAAAAGGAATCATTAAAAAATTGGATTCCATTTTTTTCTGCTACCAACTCGCAGCGCATGGGTAAGCCTTTAAAATTCTCCACCGTTTTTTGGATGGTCTTGTTGGGAATTCCTATTTCTTTAGCGATTGCGGTTGCTGCTAAAACATTTTCATATTGGAATTTTCCGCGCAGTTGAATAGAAGAAATGGGGAAAATGGTTTCATGGGACCGTGTTTTGTCAGACGCGATAAATCGCGTCTCTACAAAACCATTTTGTGCCGTTATTTCATTTTCTTCGCCTGTTGCGCCATTAGGACGCACCCATATTTTTTTTGCAGGGGAAATTTCTGCCATTTTTTTGGTAATGTCCGATTCTCCAAAAACCACCAGGGTATCTTCTTTTTTTTGAAATTGGAAAAGGTTTTGCTTTGCCTCGCGGTATTCTTTCACGCTGGTATGCCAGTCGAGATGTTCAGAATCTGTTCTGAGCAGCACGGCGTATGGTGGCGAAATATCCAAGTCAAACAGCTGAAAAGAGGAAAGCTCTAATACTACCCATGATTCAGGAGTCAGCTCATCAAAAAAATCAAAAACCGGCGTTCCAATATTTCCTCCTAAAAACACCTGTTTCCCTGCGTTTTTCAGTATTTCATAAATAAGGGTAGAAGTAGTTCCTTTCCCTTTTGTTCCGGTAACGCCCACAATGTTTTTGGTGGGGGAATGGTGAAAAAAATATTTGGTGGCAGATGTAGAGCCGTTGCATGAAACGGCTCTACTCCAACATTTTTCAGGGCGTACTCCCGGCGAACGAAAGAGTATGTCACATTCCGCTATTTTTGAAAAATCTGCGGTAGGGGGGCGATTTATCGTTCCCTCTGGGGTGACAGGATTTTCATCGAAAACCAAAATATTTTGAGCACCGTGTTTGGTAAGCCACCGGTATACCGATTTTCCTTCAACTCCCCATCCAAAAATGCCGTAGGTTTTAGTGGTGTCTATCATTTGGCAAAAAGAGAAATCGCGTTTCCTAATTCCTGTAAAAACTTTTCTATATCTTCCTCGGTATTATACATCCATACGCTGGCACGAACAGTCCCCGGAATGCCTAAAAACTGGTGCAGCGGATTGGCGCAATGGAATCCGCTGCGCACGCAAATATCGTGTTCGGCTAAATACATACTGATGTCGGAATGATGAATATTTTCGTGATAAAACGAAATGAGTCCCGATCTCTCCTGAATATTTTGAGGACCGATGATATGAATATCAGGAATTTTTTGGAGTCCTGTTTGGAGGAGAGACAAAAGGTGAATTTCATGTTTTCTCAGTTTTTCTTCTCTTTGGTGTTCCTGAAGGAATTGTATAGCGGTGGAAAGTCCCACAATATTTTCCAGTGCGGGTGTACCGGACTCAAACCGTTCCGGTGGCGGAAGAAGGGTGTAGCCTTCGGTGGTTACCTCTATAATACTGTCTCCTCCTACTAAAAGCGGGGAAAGCGTTTCCAAAATCTCCATTTTTGCAAAAAGCCCCCCTGTAGCGCCGGCACCTAGCTTATGTCCCGTAAAAAACGCTGCATCTACGCCCATTTTTTTTAAATCTATAGCAAAATGCGGCGCGCTTTGGCAGATGTCTACAAAAATAATGCTTCCGTTTTGGTGTGCCAATTCTGCCAGTTGTGCAATGGGGAAAATTTGTCCCGTAACATTAGAAACCTGTGCCACGGCAATGGCTTTGGTTTTTATGGAGATTTGTTTCGTAAAATCGTTTAGGGTAAAAACTCCGTGTTGGTCGGGTTCTACAAATTTCAGTACTATTCCCCGTTCTTCCCGAAGTCGTAGCCAAGGGACAAAATTGGCATGGTGTTCCGACAACGGCAAAAGCACCTCATCTCCCGTGGTGAGATATTTCCCCCACGCCGAAACAAACAGGTTTGCGGCTTCGGTTCCGTTTTTGGTAAACACTATTTCCGCAGGAGTAACGCCAAAAAAATGGGCAACGGTTTCTCGCGCCTCTTCGTATTTTTGGGTCGCATTAAGAGATAATGCGTAATATCCGCGGTGGATATTGGCGTATCCATTTTCTGCAAAGTCTTTTATGGCGTTTAAAACACACTCGGGTTTTTGGGCACTGGCACCAGAATCGAGATAAGTAAGATTTGGACGATTTTTAAAAATGGGGAAATGCGATTTCATAGCGAAAAAAGAGGAGTTTGAAATGGTCGAAAGTATAGTGACAAAAAAATTTGACAAAGAAAAGTGTAAGGAGTAAAAAACAGCCTCCTTTTTTTACCCCTATTTTATATGTTAGAAAAAAAAACATATTGTTTCTGGAAATACGCCTCTTTTCAAAAATGGGTGTTTCAGTGTTCCGTTGCCGGAGGTTACAGATTTTACAACAAGAGAAGAAATACGAACAATGTTGGGTCTGCATGGTGGGGTTGAGGTTTTGGGTTTCCAAGAATCAAAATTGGTATTTACTCCTGTGGAAGAGAGTGCTGATCCAGATGAGCTCATATTCGATATAGAGGCTAGGTTAAAAAGATATTTTCAGCTTTATAACACAGACTTAGAGTCTAACAATAGTTAGGGTTGCTCTACTTTTGTAGCTCTCTTTTGTTCTCGCTTAAAGCCATTTTTGAGCTTTTATGTATTTGAAAAACCAAAAAAATGGGGCTCGTGCTTAAAGAGCGAGCCCCATTTAAAAACGGCATACGGAAAGTAAAAATCTTTTTTCGTGAATTTCTCAAAAGAAAAATGTAGCATGGGGGTACTTCATTATCTTTTTTCTATGTATAAACCCTCTTTACCGCTTTTAATTTTTTCCCTCTTCTTTTTTTCCGCTTGTGGAAGCACAGAAGTGGCAACTCCTGACGCTACTCCTATTCCTACGGTTCCGGTTACCGAAGCAAAATTTGAAAAATTTGTGCCAACAGTAGAGGTTTCTGGAACACTCACTCCGTCTGAGGAATTTACCGTTGCCTCTGAAGTATCGGGAACCATTGGCAATGTTTTAGTAGAGGAGGGTGAAACCGTAAATGCGGGGGATGTGCTGATGATTTTAGAGCCAGAAAATAGTCTCATTCGGGTTTCGTACGAGTCTGCCATGGTCGGGCTTGAAAATGCTAAAAAATCACTCGCCTTTACCGAAAGAATAACCGAAGAGGAGCAAAAAAATGCGCTAGTGGGCATTGAGCAGAGTAAAATTGCCATCGCTCAGGCGCGTATTTCTTGGGACAGCGCCAAAAAGGCAAATACCTTTACCCAAAGAAGTAGTAATTCTCAAACAGAAATCGCACAAAAAACACTCGAAATTTCTCAAAAAGAATTGGAAATCGCCAAAAGTAATGCTGGGCAACTGGTTCAAAATGAAGCAAAAACGAAGAGAAACCTTTTAGAAGATTCGGGGAATGCTCTTTCTCCTGCGATGATCAATTTTCGTCAAGCGCTTACCGTTGCGGATGAAATTTTAGGAGTGAGCTCTGAAAATGCCCATTTAAACGATGGGTACGAAGACTATATTTCTCGTAAAAGCCCTCAAGATTTTTATAAGGCAAAAAACGAGTGGTCTCCCCTTTCTACTGCGGTAGATGAACTAGAACAACGGTTTGTAGTGTTTTCTCAAATCCCATACGGAGATGCGGATGAAAAAGAAATGGTGGCGATTTTGGATGATATTGCCAATAACGCCAAAAGTATCCGCTCTCTCTTGCGAGAAATTGAGTCCATTTTAAAAGGGGCCGTAACAGGAGGAAGTTTTACGGATGCCAATCTTGCAGCGTTAAAAACCAAAATAACGGTGGCGCAAAATGCTTTGGATGCCAATATTACAGCTCTCACCAATGCGCGCCAATCGCTTTCTGATTTTGCGATTCAAAGCCCCCAGCGCATCACGAACTCCAATTCTCAAATTGCACTTTTAGAGTCTCGCGTCCTTTCCGCAAAACAGGCCCTCGAACACACTAAAGATGCGGGAGATTTACAGGGGGTGAGTACTAGTACCCAAAAAGAGGTTTCTCAAAAAACACTCGATACGAGCAGAAAGGCTTTGGAATCTTCTCAAAATAATCTTTCGCTCCTGAAGGCTCGAGATAATCTCTCTGTTCAATCGGCTCAGGCTCAGTATGATTCTGCGAAGGCAATGCTGGATACCGCTCTCTTAAACCTCTCAAAACTCACCGTTCGGGCTACCAATGGCGGGACTATTACCCATGTTTTTGCGCACGAAGGGAATACTCTTTCTCCCGGAACTCCGCTTTTTTCTCTCGGGGAATTTGGCTCTCTAAAACTTACGGGGGATATTTCCGTGGCAGAGCGGGCAATGATACGCATTGGTGACCCTGTGGTGCTTACCGTTGAAGGGCAAGAAAAGCCAGTAAATGGGAAAGTCTCCAATATCCTGCCTACTGCAGATGCGACCACACACCGTATTCCTATTGAAATAACTCTAGAAAATGGAACCGACATTCCGGCAAATATTTTTGCCAAGGCGACCATTTCTCTTCCTTCAGACACGGCCCTTTTTATTCCACTTAAAAGTCTTGTTTCTCAAAACCCTGCACAGGTTTTAGTGGCAGCACCAGGGGAAGAAAAAGACGGAAAGTATTTAGCGGAAACCCGGGAAGTAAAACTGGGGAGAATATTTGGAGAAAAAGTAGAAGTGGTGGAGGGCATTGCCGAAGGGGAATTGGTGATTGCAGAAAAAACTCTTTTGGTATCAGTAGGTGCTGCTGTGATGCCCGTTTTTCCAGATAAAGTTTCTGAGGAGCCTCAAGCGTCTGTTTCTCCAGAGTCATCAAACGCTCCTTCTCCTATCCCTTCTTTTCCCTCAGCAGGATCTGACCCTTCATTAGGCATTCCTTCTGTTCCGGCTCCTACCCAGGCTGCTCCTCCCGCGCCTATCCCTGCCCTAGGTACGCTTCCTTCCGGGCATAATCCCATGCCGGTATCTGGAGTCCCTGGAAGTGGACTTTCGGATGTATCCCTGGAAAAACAAGATCTTTTTTGTATGGAACATCCCTACAGTACCGCAGCAAATTTGCTGTTTGCGAAAGGAGAAATTTTTTAAGGCGTTTCGCATATGTTCCCTCTTTTACCATCCATTTCTGCCTTTCTCTCTGCCCATCCTAAAGGCGTTTTGGTGGTTACCGGTCCTACCTGTTCGGGGAAAACAAATATCGCCGTAAAAATTGCCCATTCTCTTTCTTCTTACTCCCCTGTCCCCCTTACAAAGGGGGTTCAAGAGTGGCAAGAAGAAATCATCAATGCGGATTCTCGGCAAATGTTTGCAGACCTCTCTACTACCACTGCCTCCCCAACGGAAGAAGAGAAACAAGGGGTTCCTCATCATCTATTTGAGACTCTCTGTCCCGATACTCCTATAACCGTGGTGGAATGGAAAACCATGGCGGAAACAAAAATAGCAGAGGTTTTGAGTCGGGGAAATATTCCCATCCTGTGCGGAGGCACGGGATTGTACCTGAATGCTCTTACGAAGGGGTTTTTATTCGGCACTTGTCCTCCTAATCCTGCGCTCCGGAGTGTGCTCGACACTTTTTCGCATACCGAACTCTGGGAACGGCTACACTCTGTGGATCCCGAGAAAGCCCAAAAAATTGGACCCCAGAATAAAAAATATCTCATTCGGGCTCTGGAAATTTTTGAGATTCTCCAAAAACCAGATGCACCAAGATTGGAAGCGGTTGCACACGATTTTTTTCTGGTGGGAGTGGTGCTGCCCCGAAAAATCCTCTACGAAAAAATTAATGCCCGTGTAGAAAAAATGTTTGCCGAAGGGTTTTTGGAAGAGGTGGAGGCTCTTCTGAAAAAATATCCGTCTGTTCCAGCGGAGGATAGTGGGTTTCAGGCTCATGGCGTACCCGAAGCAATTCAATATTTTCAGGGAAAAATCTCTCGGGAAGACTTGAAAGAAAAAATGAAACAAAATACGCGAAAATATGCCAAACGGCAGTTAACCTGGTGGAGACGAGACGAACGAGTGCATTGGATTTTGGGCGATACGGAGGAAGAAGTAGATATTATGGATGAACAATTTTAGGGTGAAGTAGTAAAATTTGACAAGACGACTCAAAAGAAAGAAGATGGCGCCCATTTTTTGTTTTTTTGTGAATGCTAAAAAATTTGTACAGGTGCTTACGGTTATGGCGATTGTTACATTGCCTTTTGGAGATCAAGATAAACGCCTCATTCCACTCCAGGTCTTACAAGAATTGACGACAAGAACGATTGTTGAATACCAACGACAAAATCATGCAGAGGTGTTGGATGCTATGCAATGCTCATTATTAGATGGCATGAAAATCTCGGCGCAAGAAATGGCAATAGCTAAAATTGACACATTTCAATATATTCAGCAAAAATCCCTAAAAATTATTTCTCAAATAAAAAAAGTTTGTCCTACTCCTGACGATGGATATTCCATGCTGGCTTAAAACTAAAACACTCTTCTAAACTGTCCACCTCCTTCGTCCCGCACTGCACCCCGAAGAGTGAGCATCATGAGTGAAGAAGAAATATTCGCCGAAGTAAGCCCAGTGCGCTTTACAATCTCATCAAATCCCATTCCTTCTGCGGTGAGGACTTCCCAGATTTTTTTCTCCACCGAATTTTCCAGCGCAAAATGTTGTACAGGCGCTGCTCTTTGTGAAATCTGATACTCCTCTAAAATATCAGAAGGATTCATCACTAACTTTGCTTCCCCTTTTTGAATAAGCCGGTTGGGGCCTTCTGTCGTTTTTACGCGAATATTTCCAGGCACCGCAAATACATCTTTTCCTTGAGAAAGGGCTTCGTGCGCCGTAATAATGGATCCGGATTTTTCGTTTCCCTCTACCACTAAAACTCCTTTAGCAAATCCAGAAATAAGTCGATTGCGCCGCGGAAAATGAAACGGGTCCGGAGGCGTACCCATGGGAAACTCGGAAAACACCACTCCGTGCGCCGCAATATCTTCTGCCAGTTGGCGATGATTTGCCGGATAAATCACATCAATACCTGTTCCCCAAAATGCAATGGTTCGTCCTCCACATTGGATAGCGGTTTTATGCGCTTCGGCGTCTATCCCCGCTGCCATGCCCGATACAATCGTAAATCCTGCTCGTACCAGATCAGGAACAAAATCTTGTACGGTGTGTAGCCCATGTTGTGATGGTTTTCTGGTTCCCACTACTGCCAACGAAAGCCCGTCCGATGGCAAAATATTTCCCTTTGCAAAAAGAAAAACCGGACCATCTGCAATTTCTTTGAGCGCTCTGGGAAAATTCTCGTCTTCATAAAAAAGCAGGGTCGCGCCTGATTTTTCGTAGAGTTTTTGGGCAGCGGGAAGAGAAAAAACGGTCATTTTTTTCTGCAACGATTCTACCGAACGAGCTGGAATACCGGCATTTAAAAATGTTTCTCGTGAAAAATTTTTTCGTGCGGTTTCTAAATCTCCAAAAACAGCTTGTAACGCTGCTATTCGTGCAGGAGTGAGAAAATCAAGAGATGCCCAAAAAAGTCGTGTTTCAAAATCCATAAAGAATAAGAAAAATCGTTGACAGTATAGTGCTTTTCAAAAAATTCGGGAATGGTGATATATTTTGGTGCTTGTAGACAGGGTTATTTGTATCTACAATAGTTTTCCTAAGTTTCAATTCGAAGTGCAACAGGGGAAACAATAGAGAGCGAACATAAGGGGGGGTAAAGTGAATAGGCGTAACTATCATTTTACCCCCCCTGATATGTCGTATACACATTTTAGCCGAACAGAAAGAGAACAGCTAGGAATTTACCAATTGGAGGGGTATAGCCTAAATAAAAT
>Ga0194063_10001248_pt1 | contig 16743 bp, 15 predicted proteins | sample SepL3720m_MetaG_FD_155459 | JGI IMG/M metagenome (GOLD analysis project Ga0194063, IMG submission 155459) | Anoxic zone freshwater microbial communities from boreal shield lake in IISD Experimental Lakes Area, Ontario, Canada - Sep2016-L373-20m | ecosystem: Environmental > Aquatic > Freshwater... | reverse complement strand
GAACAACGGTTCGGCAGGCGGCGCTTTTTCGGCGATGTCGATCCTGCCGCGCAGGTGATCGATTACGACGCTGGTGTCGAGCAGGACGCCCTGAGCCATTACGCTTCGAGACGGCGGGCACCGTGAAGTGCCATTTCAAAAGCCTGTCCGTCCTCGTCGCTCAGAACTCCATGAGTCTGGCGCAGAAGTTCCCGGCGGGCCTCCTGGTCGGCCTGGCTCAAGCCGTGAACGTAGCGGGCCACTTCGACCAGTTTCGGGGTCGGCAGGTTTTTCAGATCATTAATGATGGATTCGATCACACTCATGTTCAAAGTTGCTACAACCCCGACGTCCTTGTCACGCTGGGCGTTTGATGTAGCCGCCCCACTCTGCTGGGGCGTGGTCGCGGCTTCGCAGGCACCTTTTTCGCGTTTGCACCTATCGGGCATGCGCGCGGCCCAAGTGCCATCGAGGAAACTCTGTTGGCAGCTGCGGGCGGATTTGATACCTCTGCTGTTCCATGAACGAGCTCATTTCCTCCATCCGTCGAGCAGCCGAAGACGGCAGGCTTCTCCCCTCCTCCGCCGAAAATATCCTCTCGCTCCTCTCCGGCAGCACTTCTCCGGTCTATGAAGACTCGATCGCCGAACTCGCCTCGGCGGGCAACTGGAAAGAACTCGACAACCGGTTTTTCCGCACCCTGGCATTCGGCACGGGCGGGCTCCGCGGAAAAACCATCGGCGCCGTTGTCACCTCCGCGGAACAGGGCGCCCCGCAGCCGCTCGGTCGGCCGGAATTCCCCTGCGTGGGCACCAATGCGATGAACACCTACAGCATCAGCCGGGCGACCCAGGGGCTGGTGGGATACGTGCGGGAGCATTTTAAAAAGAGCGGACGCCCCGGCCGGCCCGCAATCTGCATCTGCCATGACACCCGGTTCTTTTCGCGCGAATTCGCGGAGCTCGCCGCGCGGGTCATCACCGACCACGGTTGCGATGCCTGGCTTTTTGAGGGCCCGCGATCGACCCCGGAACTCTCGTTCGCCGTCCGCCATGTCGGCGCCCAGGCCGGAATCAACCTCACCGCCAGCCATAACCCGCCCCAATACAACGGCTACAAAGTCTATTTCGAGGACGGATGCCAGGTCGTCGAGCCGCATGCCTCCGCGATCATCGACAGGGTCAACGCCATCGAATCCGAATCCTACACGCCGGACGCCGACCGCGGCCGCGTGATCCCGATGGGGACGGAAATCGACGAAGCCTACATGGACCGCCTCGCCACGCTTCCCCTGGATCCCGAACTGATCAAGCGCGAGAACTCGCTGAAGATCGTTTACACTCCTCTCCACGGCGTCGGCGCGGTCATCATCAAACCGATGCTCCGGCGGCTCGGATTCCAATGCGAAGGCGTCGCCGAACAGGAGGTCCAGGACGGCCGGTTTCCGACCGTCAAATCCCCCAACCCGGAAAATGCCGAGGCGCTCAAGATGGCGATCGCGCAGGCGGAGGCGACCGATGCCGACCTCGTCATCGCGACCGACCCGGATGACGACCGGATGGGGATCGCCGCCCGCGATGCCGCAGGGAAGATGCAGCTCCTCACCGGCAACCAGATCGGCTCGATCCTCGCCTGGTATCGCGCGAGCAAATTCTTCGAGCTCGGAATCCTCAACGAGGGCAACCGCAAGAATGCCGCGATCATCAAAACGTTCGTCACCACCGACCTCCAAAAAGCGATCGCGGACAAGTTCGGCATCCGCTGCGTCGAAACCCTCACCGGGTTCAAATACATCGGCGAAAAGCTCGGGAAATACGAGGCGGCGATCCCGGAGAACCTCCGCGCCAACTACGTCAAACTATCCGAGAAGGAAACCCGCGACCTCCGCCTGAAATTCTCGACGCTCTACATCTTCGGCGGCGAGGAAAGCTACGGATACAGCGCCTCGGACTTCGTGCGCGACAAGGACGGCAACAGCGCCGCCGTCCTCATCGCCGAGGCGGCCGCCTACGCGAAGTCCCGCAAGCTCACGCTCCCGGAACTTCTCGATGAGATCTTCTCGGAGTTCGGCGTTTACCTCGAGCGCGGCGAATCGCTCACGATGGACGGCGCCGAAGGTGCGGCCCAAATCAACAAGCTCGTAGACTCGTATGCCGCCAGGCCGCCGGTCGAAATCGATGGCTCGAAAGTCGTCTCTCACGTCAATTTTGCGAAGGATACCATCCGCGACATCGAGGGCGACCGCATCCCGCCGGAGGCCATGCTCATGATCACCCTCGCGGACGGACGGAAAATCGCGGTCCGCCCGTCGGGCACCGAGCCAAAAATCAAATACTACATGTTCGCCGCCAGAAAGCCCGCCGAAAGGTCACGGTTTTCATCCGCCCAACTGGCCGAAGCCAAAGCCGGCGTCGCAGCCGGGCTCGCCAGCCTGTGGGAAGCCCTCGACGCCGACGCAAAATCCCGCCTCGCGTAGCTGCCGGAAGGGTGTCTCTTGGAAAGTGCGTTTGTGAAGGGAAGCCTGTTTCGGCGGGACGCCGAAACCCGCACCCGGGACGGGCGCACTCCCCGGAACGCTCCGCGCCGCGGTTTCTCGGAATCGTGAGATCTGCTGACGAAAGCTGCCTCCCCGAAAGCTGCAAAGTGGCACAGGCTTTCCAGCCTGTGAACCGGTTTCATCACCCTGGAAAAACCGGTTCAAACAGCCACAAAGAGGCACAAGAATGCACAAGAAAAGAAAGAGATGAGTCAAAGACCCCCGGCAAAGCCCTGACGAGTATACACATTTTTTGATTTCGTTCTGAACACAGACACGATGAGCGATCAAGAGTTCTGGCAGACCCAGCGTCATGATCCAGAACGCAGATATTCCACCGTTATTGTGCGGCAAGCCCTTTGGGGCTGGCCCCCTTGTCCTTTGAGCGCGTTGAAGGGCGCACCGCGGAGTCTCGTCTCTGGAACGAGTTGATCCAACGCTATCACTATCTGGGTTACACGCCGATGTCCGGCGCCCAGTTGCGCTACTTCGTGCGCGGGGATGATGGGCGGCAACTGGCTCTGTTGGGATTTGGCGCGGCTGCATGGAAGCTGGCCGACAGGGATCGATTCATCGGTTGGGCCGCAAGGCCACGTTGCAGGTGCGTTCCACCAAAGTCAGACTGAAGCCCACCCAGCGCAAACACGGCGGAAAACTTCCTCCCGTGGAACTGTGGGCGGTGTGCGTATTGGAAATCGACCCTCCCCAGGGCCATGAACCCATCGAGTGGTTCCTGCTTACGAGCCTGCCTGCGGAAACTTTCTCGCAGGCCCGGCGCGTCATTCGCGCCTACGCTAATCGCTGGCTCGTCGAGGAGCTTCATCGCATCCTCAAAAGCGGCTGCCGCGTGGAGCAGATCAACTTACGCACGAGTGCCTCCCTGCTTCCCGCCGCGGCTCTCTACTTGATCGTGGCCTGGAAGATACTCTATTTGCGAGACTTCAGGCGCGCACAACCCGACCTGTGCTGCTCGATCTTTTTTGCCTCCGCTGAATGGCAGGCCGCATGTTTGATCCAAGGTCGACCACCTGACACTGGCCCTCCAACTCTGGCGCAGATGGTCGGCATGGCAGGAAAGATGGGCGGGCACATGGGACGCAAAAACGATCCTTCGCCAGGCCCAGAGTGTCTCTGGAGAGGAATGGAGAAGCTGCGTTGTTACGTGGAAATGGGGCAGGCCCTCGGACGGCTCTAAAAAGCCACTCGCCGGTGCCCCGCTGCGGTCCTTCTCGGGAGCCGACCAGCTCCGACTCAATCACTGCGAGCATAAGTGCGGCGATGAATTCGCCTTTATGTGCCCGATTGCCATCGCATCACGAGCCAGAAAAATGTGTATGCTCGTCAGGGCAAAGCCGGGGGCTTGTGATGGCGCAACAATATCATAGTCGTTCCGAGCCGCCTTCTCTGGCAGGGGGGCGCCTTTGTCCGTCGAGAATTTTTCTCGCGCCGCAAGAAGGGATGTTTTAATGTCGAATCATGGCGTCCTCAAAGAATCCCACCCTCCAGAAACTGATCGACAAATTCAGCAACTCCCGGGACTTCACGATTTCCTTTGTCCTGCACGTCATCCTCGTGGCGATTTTCGGGACAACCGTGCTCTTCCAGGCGGTCCAGGAGCCGCCGGATTTCGAGGGGGAAGCAGGCGGCTTTACCAGCGGTGACGCCTCGGCGACGACCCCTCCCCCACAGGACACCCCGCCGGTTCCAACGACGCCGAACATCACCGTGACCCCCACGTCCAACCCGGTGAACACCATCACCACGGTCGCCCCGTCGCCCGTGAACTTCAGCATGGCGCCGATGATCATCACCCCGGTGAACCCCACGACTCCGACAACGGAAATCAGCGCCCCCAAACCCACCGCCAGCGCCGATGGTCTGACCGGCGCCCAGGCGTCCGCCATCAAAGCCTTCACCGGCGGCTGGGGCAAAGGCTCCGGAAGCGGGACGGGCACCCGGAACCGGGAATTCGAGTTCACCGCCTACATCGGAAAATACAGCGGCGGCAACTGGAACTCGACGATCCAGATCGCCAATAACAAGATCTGGAACGGCAGCCTCCCGAACCTGCTCGACTTCATGAGCACCCGCTCGAAAAACAAGGTCAAGACCAACTATCAAAATGTCGAGGCCATCGACCTGAACGTCGCGGAGAACCAGTGCAAACTATTTTCCGTCAAGCCGCCGTTTGTGTTTATGACCGGCACCCGCGACTTCAAGCTCAGCCAGCTCGAAGTGGACAACCTCCAGAAATATATCCGCCTCGGAGGCGCGGTCTGGGGCGACAGCTCGGTCCCCGGGAGAAACTCCCGCTTCGACATCGCGTTCCGGAGGGAGATGAAGCGGGTGATCCCCGATGTGGACAAGGACTGGGAGACGCTACCCCTCAACCACCCGATCTACACCAGCCAGGCATACTACCCGGAAATCAAGGAAGTCCCACCGGGATTGAACTTTTACCGAGAGCCGATCTTTGCGCTGAAAATTTACGGCGAGGTGGCCATCATTTACACCGCGAACGACTACGGCGACATGTGGCAGATCGGCCTCAATGAACAAGGGCAGATCGATACCCGGAGAAACGAAAAGAACCAGTATGTCGCCATCAACGACGTGATCTTCAACAACCGGGCGATCTACCTGCGCAACATCACGCCCGAATCCCTGAACAATACCTACAAGTTTGGAACCAATGTGGTCATCCACCTTCTGACCCGCTGGGAAAATAAAACCCGTACGGCCGCCTCGCTGTAGGAAACGGGCCGGAGGGAAGGCCGCCGTGCCGTCCCATATTCCAGATGGCGTCAGGATGCCTGATGACCGGCTCACCCGCCGGCCGAAACCCGCAGGATTTCGATCCGGTCTCCGTCGCGGATAGCGGTGCTTTCCCACTCCGACTTCCGCAGGGCCAGCCCGTTGTGCTCGATTAGCACCAGCGGCGCAGGCAACCCCATCTCTTTCACCATTCCGGCAACGGTAGTGGCACCTGATAGCCGTTCCTCCCCATTGATAGTCAGTGTCTTCATGCCGCCCCAAGGATGCCCGCATCCCAGTCTTTCCACACCGGCTCCAAACCCATTCGGGCAAGCGTCTTTTCCATGGTGCGCGCGTCCCGGTCGTCGGCAATCGCGAATTGCTCAGCGGCCGCCGCTCCACCGGTTCCATCCAACGGCTTCCCCCCGACAGTCAGGTGAAGGGCTTCGCGCCCCTGCCCGGTATAGCCGCCGGGCTCCGTGAGGCTGCCCGCGCTCATCATGGTCACGCCGAGCGGTGCCACGACATCCCGCAAGGCCTGGGATTCGCGAGTGCTCAGCACGATGCCTGCGGTGGGAAATGTCACCCTCAACGCGCAGAGAAGCTGGATGAACTCCCGGTCGGGCAACGGGTGCAACGGCGCGAACTCGCCAGCGGCCGGACGCAGCCTCGGAAGGCTCACCGTAATCTGCGAGCGCCAGCAGGCGCGCTGCAGATATTCCAGGTGAGTTGCCAGCGCCACGGCCTCCTCCCGCCAGTGCCAGAGCCCGAAGAGCGCCCCGATCCCAACTCTGCGGAACCCCGCTTCGTGCCCCCGTTCCGCCGTGTCCAGCCGCCAGTCAAAATCTTTTTTCGGCCCGTGAAGGTGCATTTTCCCATAGGTCTCCCGATGATACGTTTCCTGGTAAACCACCAGCCCTTCGGCTCCGGCGGCCACCATCGGCCGGTAGGCCTCGCTCTCCATCGGCGCCACCTCGATTGAGAGGCCGGGAACAAAACCTCGCAGACGCGCGACACACCCTTCCAGATACCCGCCGCTCACGAATTTCGGATGCTCGCCGGCCACGAGCAGAATATTCCGGAACCCCTCGGCCGCCAGGTGCCTCGCCTCGGCCTCGACCTGGTCGATCTCGAGCGTCACCCGCTGGATCGCGTTCTCGCGCGAAAACCCGCAGTAGGCGCAGGAATTGATGCACTCGTTCGAGAGGTAAAGCGGCGCAAACAGCCGCATCGTCCGGCCAAAATGCCGTCTCGTCAGGGCTGCGGCCTCGGCCGCAAGCTCCCCCAGCCCACGCTTGTCCATCGGCCCAAGCAAAGCTTCAAATGCCCGCACGGCACGGGGTTTTTCTGTCAGGGACCGGTTAAATATTTCTGAAAACGACATGTTCGACAACGTCAGGGGTTGATCTGTTCCTTGGCAAAATACACGTCTTTCAAACGATATCAGTAGAATTTCGAAAACCGCAAAAACGTCCCTCGGGGCAGGGGCCGGTTTCCCGGCTTGGATTTCCGTGTTTTTTACACTGGCATTCGATGAACATTCCTGCGCATTGTGTGTCTCTTATTCCAATGACAAAATTCCATCTCACCGCCGCCATCATCTCCCCGGTCGCCGCTGCCGCTCTCGCGTTGCTGCCGGCCTGCAAGCCTGCACCGTCTCCGGCAGCGCCTCCTCCTTCCACGCCAGCCCCGGTCGCGACCCCCGCTGCCGCAACCCCGGCTCCAGCCGCGTCCGTGGCTCCCGCTGCGGCCGGCACAAATGCCGCGGCCGCTTCTGAAACCGCCGCCCCGTCAATGGAGTTGAAAGACCCGGTCGCCAAGGTCAATGGAGAAGACATCACAAAAGCCCAGGTGGTGGAGGCGTTCAGCGTTGCTGTCCAGGCCTCCGGCGTGAAAGCCGCCGACCTCACGCCCGAACAAAAAATGAACGGCTACCGCCAGATTCTCGACGAGCTGATCATGGACAAACTCGTGGCCAAGGCAGCGGCTGGCGAAACGGTCTCCGACGCAGACGTCGCCGCCGAAATCGCGAAGCTCAAAAAACAGTTTCCTTCCGAGGAAGCCTTTCAAGCCCAGCTCAAGGAAGCCGGCCAGTCTCCGGAAAAACTCCAGACCGCTATCAGCACCATGCTCAAGCAACAACACTGGATGCAGAGCCAGATCAAGGACGGGGACCAAATCACCGAAGCGGACGCGAAGAAATTCTACGACACGAACACCGAGGAATTTAAAAACCCCGAAACCGTCAAGGCCAGCCACATTCTTTTCCTGGTCAACAAGGACGACTCGGAGGATGTCTCCAAACAGAAGGAAGCCGCCGCAAAGAAAGCCGCCGTGCGCGCCAAGAAGGGCGAGGATTTCAGCAAGCTCGCCAAGGAACTCTCCGAGGAACCCGGCGCCAAGGAATCGGGCGGCGACCTGGGCTTCTTCGCCAAGGACCGCATGGTCCCCGAGTTTGCCAACGCCGCTTTCGGCCAGAAGCCCGGCTCGATCAGCGACCCCGTAAAAACCCAGTTCGGCTGGCACGTCATTAAAGTCACCGAGAAGAAGCCAGCCGGCACGGTTCCTTTTGAGGAGGTCAAAGACCAGATCACCGCCTACCTCAAAAGCGCCAAGCAACGCGAGGCGGTCCAGGCGATCTTGAAGAAACTCAAGGACTCGGCCCAGATCGAATCCACGCTGCCTGCAGGTAACTGAAGGGGCGAATGGCACGCCAGACAAAACCCGCAGCCGGGGTCATCGGACTCGGCATCATCGGAAGCAGGGTGGTTTCCGCTTTAAGAAAAAGCGGGTTCCAAGTCTGGCTGCACAACCGCTCGCCACGCCCGGAACCGAATTTCCTCAGTTCCCCTGCGGAAGTCGCCGAGGCGACAAAGCATATCCAGATCTTTGTTTCGGACGGCCCCGCCCTGCTCGACGTTGTCAAGAACCTCGCTCCAGCCCTGACCCCCGATCACGTGGTGATGAACCACGCGACGATCTCACCCCACGAAACCAGGGAGGCGGCGGACATCGTCGCGTCGAGGCACGCAAAATTTCTCGATGCCCCGTTCACCGGCAGCCGTGACGCGGCCGCCCGCGGAGAACTCGTTTACTTCATCGGCGGTGACCCGGAGGTACTGGCCTCCGTCCGCCCGGTTCTCGAAGCTTCCGCTAAGCAGATTCTAGAAATCGGGGAGATCGGGCAGGCCTCGGTTGTCAAAATCGCCACAAACCTCATGGCCGCATCCGCCGTGGAAGCTCTCGCCGAGGCCCACGCGCTCCTCGATAAAAACGGGATCGAACTCCGGAAGCTTTCCCTCGCCCTCCAATCCCACGCCGCCCGCTCCCCTCTCGTGGATTTGAAAATCCCCGGCATGATCTCGGGAGACTTCGACCCCCGGTTTTCCCTCAAACACATGTTCAAGGATATCCAACTCGCCCTCGGCCTCGCCGCGGAAAAGGACATCGACCTGCCAGCGGCCTCCGCATTCGCTGGTGCCGCCATGGCCGGGATCCAGCAGGGATGGGGGGATTCTGACTTCTCCGTGATTGCCCGGTTCTACGGTTTCCCGGGCCAGGGCCATGCGCTTCCGGAAGCCATAGCAGATGCCGGCGCAGCCGAACCCGAGGCAACCGATCACAAGCCGGCGCGAGGGTGGAGCCTCTTCAGCGGCAGAAAATGACAAGCTCACAACCCGGATTACCAATAATCCCATCCCGAACTGAATGAAATCCCACCTCGCCCTTCTCTTCTTTCTCGCTACCGCCCTGCTCTGTGCCCACGCGGCACCTCTCGGCCCGGATGTCGCCGTCCTCCAGATCCGCGTCGGAAAAGCGAAGGAGTGCCAGCGCGTCGTCATCGGGCTCTACGACGAGACAGCTCCCGTCACGGTCGCAAACTTCAAAGAGCTCGTCCGGAAAAAATTCTACAACGGCCTGCGGTTCCACCGCGCCCTGCCGGGCGCCCTCGTGCAGACCGGCGACCCCTCCAGCCGCTGGGGCCAGAAGGACCGCACCGGAACAGGCGGCCCCGGATACACCATCCCGGCCGAAATTAGACTCCGCCACGAAAAAGGCTCAGTCGCCATGGCCCGCCTCCCCGACAAAATCAACCCGGCAAAAAATTCCAACGGCAGCCAGTTCTACGCCTGCCTGCAGCCGACGCCGAAGCTCGACGGCCAATTCACCGTCTTCGGCGAAATCCTCGAAGGGCTGGACCTTCTCGACTACATCAGCAACCAGCCCACGAACAGCAACGATTTTCCATTGCCAAAAATCGTGATAAAATCCATTGTCATTGAACCGCGCGTCGCCTCTCCGGCGAACCAGTAGTTCTCTGGCTCCCCGCGCAATTTCCAAACGGGTAGGTACCGAAGTGGCCAAACGGGGCGGACTGTAAATCCGCTGGCTTACGCCTTCACTGGTTCGAATCCAGTCCTGCCCATTCCCCTCTGAAAGCGGTCGAAACCGCATGGATAAAGGGTTTGCTGGCCAAATGAGGGCCTCGATTCATTCCCCCCCATGACAGCGCATTAAACGGCATTAAAGCGCATTCTATTGGCACTTATTGGCACTTGGAGATTTCACTCGACCCCCGCTGAATTCGACCTGCCGGGGGGGACTGTTTCAGAAAACGGGCGCTGTCTCCGATCCTCCTCCCCTGCCCAAGGCAAAAAAGCGACCCACCGAAGCTCCCGCCGCTAAAGAAAAGTGGCCCGGAGTCCGTCTCCGGTATCCGAGCCACTCCCCCTCCGGGACCGCCCGGATTATTTCTTCTTGCTGACCACTTCCGTGATCACGGCGGCTGCTGCTTTCAGCGCGAGGGCCACGATTTTGGCTGGGTTCATGATTCATCACCCCCCAGCAGTTAAAGAAAACGGCTCCGGGAAAAGCCGTGTCGGGATCTCCCGAAGCCGCCTCCTCTTGCGGGCCGTGCTCGTCGGTTACTTTTTCGTAACTTCTTTGAGGACTGCCTGGATACCCACAATCCCCGATACGAGGCGATGGTGAGCGATTTCGCGCAAGGCAAACGTGCGACAGACACGGCTGCCAGATTCGGGTTCAGCAACTCGTGGGCGCACGACCTGAAAGAGAAGCTCGCTGGGGATCTGCGGGAGTATTTTGGCGAGGACGCCATTGCCGACTCGATGCAGGTCCCATCCTGGCGAGGCAACGTGATGGCCGACCATGAAAAGGCAGCGTGCCGGGCAGACCGTCGGCGGGGGTGAACCCAGAGAAACCCATCCGGGTAGTGCTGGACACGAGCATTCTGGTGGCGGCGTCACGTTCCCGGCGTGGTGCCAGCTTCGCGATTCTGAGTTCGCTGCCCTCTTCTGTCTTTCGTCCCTGCCTGTCGGTCGGTCTTTATACGGAATGGCAGTCGGTGCTGCTGCGTCCGGAGAATTTGCCGCCCGGTGAGACTGCTGAAAAGGCTCTGGGGGCACTGCGTCGCTTGGCAGCATTCTGCCATTTGCAGGAGATTCATTTCCTCTGGCGTCCCTTTCTTTCCGATCCGGACGATGAGTTCATTTTGGAACTGGCATTTGCTGCCCACGCCGATTACATTGTCACCCACAACACACGGGACTTTGCCGGCTGCGAACGCTTGGGCGTGACGGCAATCACACCCCGAGATTTTCTGACCATCATCCGTAAAAAATCATGAGCACGCTCACCGTCGAAATTCCAGACTCTCTCAAACTTCGCGTCGAGGAACTTGCCGCGCGCGACGGGTATTCGATCAAGCAATTTGCGGCCAGCGCGATCGCTGAAAAGTATTCGGTGATGACCTCTCTCGATCATCTTCGCCGTGAAGCCGCTGCCGGTCGCCAGGAAGACTTCGACGCTTTCTTGGCAGCATGCCCTGATGTTCCGCCGTTGCCGGGTGACGAACTGTAAGGAATCCTGCTCCCGAGGAGATCATCGGTGAACTTCAAACCCTGTTCGCCCGCCACAATGCCGTGGCGGCCCTCAGCGCGAAGAAGCCGGCCAAGGAATTCCACACGGCACGCCATACGATCTATTCGGCGTAGGAGAACATGGAGATCGCACCGTTGAACGCAGGCTCAACGGCTAAATCGATCACGCTGAAAGGCAAGCAACCTTCTGTGTCCGGCGGGAACAGCTTTTTCCATGATGTCCTTTTCGACTATTTGCACATCGGGCCGTCCGATTGCTTGTAGAGCGCTCAAGTAAAGCCCACTCAATGGCGGCGATGCGGCGAGGATGAGTGTTTCTGCCCGGGTTTCACCCAGTGCGGCCAGCTCGGTTCCAATACAAATACCGCTCAAGAATGCGGAGGCGTCCTTTTGGTTGATCTGTTTGAGCACAGTTCTTGAGCGCGCCTGAAAGAGCGCGTTGATCCCGCGGGCAGCACCCGCCTGGACCCCATCCAGGAAGGCGGGCTCATCGCCCGTAAATCGTCCCTTTTGCAGGCAGGGAGCCAGCGTCGGCATTCCGGCCAAATGCTCGAAAAGTTCCCCGGTCATGAAAGTGTGGAAAGTAGTGATGGCCCCTTCACTGATCGTCATGTGCTTGCAGTGGGTGCCCGGCAGAATAAGCCTCGCCGATCCCCCGAACAGATCAGGGAGCAGCGTGAAGAGCCCGATGGCCTCAACCTCCTCTCCGCGCAGGATGTCATTCCCGGTCAGAAGCCCCCCGACAAAATACACCTCCGCTTGCCTCTCTTCAGTGATGCTTATCAAGCGTGTCTTCAGCGGAAGATCACTTCCATCCATGGGGGTTGGAAGCGTGGTGTAATCGACATGCTGCCACCCGATGGTTGAGGTGGCCATGCCGGATATGACGATTTGTTCCGGGCCGGAAGGCCCGCTTGCCAAAATGGGCAGCATGCTCTGCCGCAAAGTGCGCTCGTAAGCCGATGAAAGAGCTTCCCCGTTTTCCAAGGATTGCCGGTGCATCATTGCCGCACCCTCGGCCGTCTTCACTTCCTGAAGAACATGCAGATCGTGCGTCTGGACTTTGCGGATCCGGAGGTGGGTTGTCCCCCAGTCGCAACTGAAAAAAACGGGTGTGTGGTTCGTCATCGTGTCGTGCTGCCTATAACTCATACACAATCAGCCTGTCATTTCAGAACATCCAAATTAAGTGCTCGTCCCTGGCCGTTGGATTGATCGCGAAAAGCGCTTTTGAACGACTGCGGAACCAGTGGTCTTCAGGCGGGACCCATTTGATCGGGCACGGAAAACGATAATGCCCCCATCCTGCACTCTGGAAGCGCGAGAAAAGACAGCCCCAAGTGGAATTCTGCCCCAGCCAGAAAACCGATTTATCGTAGCGACGGCTCGGCAGTGACTTTACGCCGGGCACCGAAAGCGGAGCCCTCATCCCAATTTTCCGTCCGAGGTCACCTTCAGAACACGGATCCCGGAATGGTCCGGATCCCCATCCAATGTGGTTGCCGACGCACTGTTCCCAAACCCTTCTATTCCGCCCCAGCCCTTCTTGCCGCCGCGCCCGATCCGATGGCGTCCAGATCCGCATTTTAAGCTGCCGGAAGAATCGCCGCGTGCGGGAGCTCATCCTTCGTCCATGGGCAGATGTGAAAATTCGGGTAGGCGAGAATGATGGAGGCGTCCTGCCGGGGATCACGGCTGTTCAGCTCCAGGCGAACTTCGTGCGTTCCCGTTCCGGGACTCACTGTGACACGTGATCCCTCAGCGCTGCGGTGAGTGGCTTGGACATAGGGGAGGCCAGCCGGGCATTCGATCACTTCCTTGTTGTCGATGAAAAGGCGCGCACCGTCCCGTGCCAGACAGATGATTTCCCGCGCTTCGTTTCCCTCGACATGCCAGGTCCAACTCGCTCCGCCCGCCTGTTTGATCCAGATTGGGAGCTCTCCATTGGCCCAGACCACCGGCTGCCCGCCATCCGCCGGGTGGAGGAGAAGAGTTCCGGGCAAGGTCTCCAGATCGACCGGCGAAGGGGCTTGCTCCCAAAACGAACCGTCCCAATCCATGGGTACCAACTTGCCGATCAGAGCCGCTGTGCGTTCGGTGAGTTCCATGAGCGTCTGCGGAGCGGAAATGCCCACGATGCCGGGACCGACAAAGACACCTTCCCCGATCGGTTCGATCCATCGCTCCGGAATCCCGTCCAGGCCGACCATCAGGCCGAGCGTCGCGCCCACCGTGGCGGCGGTGCAATCCGTGTCATAGCCGCCGTTGACAGCGAGCAGGATGCTGGTTTCAAAATCTCCTTCTCCATACCACAGAGCCCATATCGTGAGAGCGACATTGAGCGGGGCATGCGTAAAATTTTCATGCCCGTGCCGCGCCAGCAGCTCCTTCCAGCAATCCCATGCGGGCACTCCGTGACGATGGCTGTTGCGAATCCCTTCCACCGCAAGGGCTGTCTCGCTCTCGGCCGGGATATACCGCAAGGCCAAGGTGATCGCGTCCTCAAGATTTTTTCCGGAGGCGACCTCGCTTTGCATCACCGCAAAGAGCACCTCTCCGGCGATGCCCTCGGTGCCGTGGTCGAGCGAGGCATCAAGCGCCGAGTAATGAGCAGCACTGTCCGGATCGCCGGCAAAAAGGCAGGCCCAGATTTCCGAGCGGATCGGTGATCCCATGCCCGCGTGAAAAGGATTTTCAAACGTGCCCACGCTTTCGACAGGAACCCCGCGCCTCAGGTTCCAACGTGTGCGGCCATATTCGTCCCACATGTAGTGAAGGTGATCCAACCAGGCCTTCGCGAAGTCAGCCTGAGTCAGCGAGGGACCCGCGTTTTCGACCAGGTGCAGCCAGACCAGTTGGAGTTCGAGGTCATCGTTCGGCGGAGCAATCGTCGGAACGGGATCGTAAAACGAAAAATGGAGCCGCTCCATCTTCCCCTCTGCAGGAAGCCCGAGTGTGCCGCCGATCGATTTTCCGAGCCAGCATCCGTGGATGCGCGAAGTGAGCGTGGATTCGGGACAAAGCGTCTGAGATCACGGGGTCCTTTTCCTCAAAGCCGGCGCTCTACTTCTAACTCTTTTCTCCCGGTTCGGAATGACGTTTATGGCCGTCTATGATGGCTTGCAGGGTGGAGTGTTGGTTTTCGGGCTCGCTAACCTGGTGACAAATGCGCTGGTGATCGGTGCGGTGCTCGTCCTGCGCCGTCTGGAGCGCGGCTACGATCCGATGCTGAACTACGACGGGCGCAAGCAATAAGCTGTAGCGCGCTCTCCATGATTCCTATTTCGAGGGGCGAGAACGTGCTACAGAAGTCGAAAAGGGTTTTATCAGAAAGGGAGGTAAATGGGGCGGAATTTCGTAGCATATTTGTTGCGGATGGGTTGAAATTACAGTGATGAGAACATCTCTCTCCGATGAAATTCCTCCCATTCTAAAAGACGCTCAATGGATTTGGCCGGAGAGCCACCACTGGGATCTTCACAACAGCTATGCACAGTTTCGAAAAAAGTTTCAGCTAAGGCGTATTCCGCCCACCGCCCCGCTTTTCATCACAGCCGATCAGTCCTATCAGCTTTACATTAATGGAGAGTATATCTGTCGCGGGCCGGCGAGGGGATTTCAAAGTCATTGGCCTTACGATGAGGTCGATGTGCATCGCTACCTCAGAAAGGGGGACAATGTTCTGGCTGTTCGCGCATACAACCCCGGGTTCAGCAATTTTCAGTATCTGACGCAGGGATATGCCGGACTGCTTGTCTCCGCCAAATGGGGGAGCACCCGGATCATTTCCGACAAGACATGGAAGTGCCGCCGTCAGACCGGGCTTCATCGGGATACCATGCCAACGAGTGTCCAGCTTTTCTGTCAGGAACATATCGATCTGCGTTTGGAAGATCCTGGTTGGATGGGGACGGACTATGATGACGGCAATTGGAATGCTGAGATCGCGACGGCGGTGTGGAACTCCATGCCATGGTCGAGGTTGGAGGCCAGGGGGATCCCCATGTTGGAAGAGAAGATGTCTGTCCCATCCCGCCTCATCGGGGTGGCGGCGGGACGATGCGGCAAAGGCTATTTGCCAACCAGAGATATCACCCGGGTGCGCTTCACCGAAGGGCTCGCCCACAGGGCCTGCGATTTGGATGCCGGGGAAATCCTGGTCGAGTCCACCGGGCGCGGGCGTTTTCGCAGTTTCTTGATCGATTTCGGGCGCACAGTTGTGGGCAGTGTGGGATTCGAAATTCAGGGTGCCGGAGGGGGCGAAATTCTGGACACACTTCATGTTGAAACGATCGAGGCAAAGACGCTCACTCCGCACTTTACTCCTGACCGGCCGTGCCGGATGGCGTTTGGGCACCGACTGATCTGCCGGGAGGGAATCCAGTCCCACACGTTTTATCACACCTTCGGATTTCGCTACATGGTTCTGACGGTTCGGGACAGCACCTCGACATTGACGATCCGTCCGCATCTGCGCTCGACGCTTTATCCGCTCGTTCAAAATGGCGGATTCCGCAGCTCGGATGCCACTTTGAATCGTATCTGGGAAGCCTGCTCCTGGACGCAGCGTGTCTGCAGTCTGGATGCCTATGTGGACACGCCCTGGCGAGAGCAGGCCCAGTGGTGGGGGGATGCCCGGGTGCAGGCTAAAAATACGTTCTTCCTTTCGGGCGACACGAGGCTCTTCCGCCGCGGCATAGCGCAGATCGCGGCGCAGACGACTCCGGATGGTCTCACCTACGGGCACGCGCCAACAATCGCGCATAGCTGCATTTTGCCGGATTTCACACTGATCTGGCTGATCACGCTCTGGGACTACTACTGGCAGACCGGCTCACTGGAACCGTTACTTGAGCAGGAACAAACGATCCGCGCGGCGCTGAAATACTTCGAGGAAATCACAGACGAAAAAACCGGCCTCATCGGCTACGACAAGCGCTTCTGGCTCTTCCTCGACTGGACGGGGCTTTTCAAGGACGGCTACTCCACGGTTTACAACCTGTGGCTTCTGATCGCGCTGGAAAAGCTTGCTTCCATGTTCGAAAAAGCAGGCAGGCAGAGCGAAGCCCGCGGGCTCTCCGCCTGGGCCGGGAGGCTTCGCAAATCGCTCGCGCTGCTCGTCCGGAAAGATGGCATCTTGTTCGACGGACTGACTTTCAGCCGTAAAATTGTGAAATCCACCTCGGTCCACGCTCAAACCCTGGCGATCCTGGCGGGCTTCTGTCCAGAGCTCGATACGGGCCGCATGAGCAAAGTGATCCTCCCATTCATCCGCAGGCAAACCCAGCCGGAGATTGTGCCTTCGAGCTACTGGATCACCTATGTCTTCGAAGTATTGACGGCGGCAGGTCACGGTGCCGACGTCGTGGATTTTATCCGGGAGAAGTGGGGGCCGATGGCCGAACACGGAACGACCTGGGAAAACTTCGCCCCCCGAGTCGGTGACGAGAGCTTTTCTCACGCATGGTCGGCGCATCCGCTTTATCATCTCATGCAGATCATCGGTGGGATCAGGCAGAGGACGGCGGGTTGGAAGAGCATTGTTTTTCAGCCAAGCTTCATCGGGGGAAGGGC
>Ga0194063_10001247_pt1 | contig 16747 bp, 15 predicted proteins | sample SepL3720m_MetaG_FD_155459 | JGI IMG/M metagenome (GOLD analysis project Ga0194063, IMG submission 155459) | Anoxic zone freshwater microbial communities from boreal shield lake in IISD Experimental Lakes Area, Ontario, Canada - Sep2016-L373-20m | ecosystem: Environmental > Aquatic > Freshwater... | reverse complement strand
CTCAGACATCCTGATGTGTCATCCAGGAAAATGAGGGAGCGAGGAAAACGGATGACCCCAACCCGCGATGGTAGGGACGCCTTCTCCGCTGCGCTACGGTTGCCTTCCCGGCCAAACGTTCTACCTGCCCATTGTTTTCGTTGCGCTATCGCGCTGGTTTTGCCGAGGCGTCCGTCGAGAGAAGTCGGACGGCTCGGCGAGCCAACCCTACCAATGATCGGCTCACCAGCTTTCCCCACACGTCAGGATGTCTGAGTCTCCAAACGGGCGAGACGCCCGTTTCCCCTGTTTTTGCACTTATCGGGCATGCGCCCACCGGCAACCTCCCGCGCCCAACGCGCGCACACACAGGGGGAATGTGCGTCCTGAGTCAAGCACGGAGAAACACCATCCCGGATGTGGTATATCACAGTGTCCCGACCTGGTGAGCCGACGTGGCGCGGAATTACTTCCCTTGTTCGAGCACGGCCTGTGCGGCGGCGAGGCGTGCGACCGGCACGCGGAACGGCGAGCAGCTCACGTAGGTCAGCCCGATCTGGTGGCAGAACCTCACGCTGTCCGGATCCCCGCCGTGTTCGCCGCAGATGCCGAGCTTGATTTTCGGGTTCGTCCCGCGGCCTTTGGCGATCGCGATCTTCATGAGCTGTCCGACGCCGTCCCGGTCGAGGGTGGCGAACGGGTTTTTCTTGAAGACCTCGTTTTCGGTGTAGGAGTTGAGGAACGAGCCCATGTCGTCACGGCTCATGCCGAGCGCGGTCTGGGTCAGGTCGTTCGTGCCGAAGCTGAAGAACTGCGCGGTCTGCGCAATTTCGTCGGCTGTGATCGCGCCGCGCGGGACCTCGATCATCGTGCCGACCAAGTAGTCGAATTTGACCTTCTTCTCGGCCATGACTTCCTTCGCGACGCGCCGGACGATTTCCACCTGGAGGTCGAGTTCCTTCTTGAACCCGACGAGCGGGATCATGACCTCGGGTTTGACCTTGATCTTTTTCTTGGCGACATCGGCGGCGGCCTCGAAGATCGCGCGGGCCTGCATCTCGGTGATTTCGGGATACGAGACGCCGAGCCGGCATCCGCGGTGGCCGAGCATCGGGTTGAACTCGTGGAGATCCTTCACGCGCTGGGCGATCTTGTCCGCATTGACGCCGAGCTTCTGCGCGAGAGCGTTCTGCGAGCTGTGGTCGTGCGGCAGGAACTCGTGGAGCGGCGGGTCGAGCAGGCGGATCGTCGCCGGGTGGCCGTTGAGCGCCTTAAAGATGCCGGTGAAGTCCTCGCGTTGATACGGCAGGAGCTTGGCCAGGGCGGCTTTGCGGTCGTCGGTCTTCTCGGCGAGGATCATCTCGCGCATCACGTCAATCCGGTCGCCCTCGAAGAACATGTGCTCGGTGCGGCAGAGCCCGATGCCGGTCGCGCCGAACGCGATCGCGTTTTCGGTCTGCTCCGGATTGTCGGCATTCGTGCGCACCTCGAGGCGGGCGACCTTCGAGCACCAGTCCATGAGCTGCTTGAAATCCTTGAACTTCTCGGTCTTCTGCGCGGCCTTGTCGCCGTGGAGTAGCCCGGTGATGATTTCGGACGGGGAGGTGGGAACCTGGCCCGCATAGACGGTGCCGGATGTGCCATCAATCGAGAGGAAATCGCCTTCCTTGTAGGTTTCCCCTTCGACCGACACGGTCTTGTTCTCGTAGTCGATGTGGAGCGCGGAAGCGCCGCAGATGCAGACCTTGCCCATCTGGCGGGCGACGAGCGCCGCGTGCGACGAGACGCCGCCGCGGGCGGTGAGGATGCCCTCGGCCGCGATCATCCCGCGGAGATCCTCGGGCGACGTCTCCGTGCGGACGAGAAGAACTTTCTCCCCCTTGCCAGCTGCGGCCGCCGCGCGCTCCGCGTTCAGATAGATTTTCCCAGAGGCCGCGCCCGGGCCGGCGGGGAGCCCGCTGGCGAGGAGCTTGGCCTTCTTGATCCCGGCCGTGTCGAACACCGGGGCGAGCAGCTGGTCGAGCTGGTCGGCCGGGTTGCGCTGGATCGCGGTCTTCCAGTCAATGAGCTTCTCCCGGACCATGTCGATCGAGAACTTGAGCGCGGCCATCGCCGTGCGCTTGCCGTTCCGGGTCTGGAGCATGAACAGCTTTCCTTCCTGGATCGTGAACTCGAAATCCTGCACGTCCTTGAAATGCTTCTCGAGCGTCTGCCGGACTTTTTCCAGTTCCGCGTTCGGCTTCGGCATCTGCTTCTTGAGGAGGGCGACCGGCTCGGGCGTGCGGACGCCAGCCACGACGTCCTCGCCCTGCGCGTTGATGAGAAACTCGCCGTAGAACTCCTTCGTGCCGTTCGCCGGGTTGCGGGTGAACGCGACGCCGGATCCGGAGTTTGCGCCGGTGTTGCCGAAGACCATCGCCTGGACGTTGACCGCCGTGCCCCACTCGGAGGGGATGTTGTATTTCCGGCGATAGACGATCGCGCGGTCGTTCATCCAGGAGCCAAACACGGCCCCGACCGCCCCCTTGAGCTGATCCCAGGGATTCGCGGGGAAGCTCTTCCCGGTGCGCTCCTTGACGAGGGCCTTGAACCGCTTGACGAGCTCGCGCTGGTCATCGGCCGTCAGCTCGCTGTCCACGATGTCGGCATGATATTTCTCGTGCTTGAACTCGTGGATGATCGTCTCGAAGGGGTCGTGATCCTCGCCCTCGCGCTTCTGGACGCCCATCACGACGTCGCCATACATCTGGACAAACCGGCGGTAGCAGTCCCACGCGAAGCGTTCGTTTTTTGTGGCGGCCGCCAGCGCGGCCACGGTCTCGTCGTTGAGCCCGAGGTTGAGGATCGTATCCATCATGCCCGGCATCGAGTCGCGGGCGCCGGAGCGGACGGCGAGGAGGAGCGGGAAGCCCTCCGCATCGCCGAATTTCGTGCCCATGATCTTCTCCATGTTGCGGACGCCGGCCTCGATCTGGCCCTGCATCTCCTTCGGATACGTGCGCTTGTTCGCGTAGAAATACGTGCAGACATCCGTGGTGATCGTCAGGCCCGGAGGCACGGGGAGTCCGATGCGGGTCATCTCGGCGAGGTTGGCCCCCTTGCCGCCGAGGAGCGCCTTCATCCGGCCGTCGCCATCGGCCTTGCCGCCCCCCCAGGTGTAAACATACTTGCCCTTGCGGGGCGTTGCTGGCTTCACGGACTTGGTTTTTTTAGACATAAGAGGAAACATCCAGAAATACCAGCCGCACCGATTCTGTCAATGCGCGGATCCAAGGAATTTCTGTCCGCTCTCAAAAAGAGCCGCTCTTCGCGAATCGCCTGTCGGGGAGGAGGCCTTCCCTCCGGGTGCGTGCGCGCACACTCCAACAAACAACGACCGCTCCAAAAACGAGCAGCCATACTGTGGCCGGCTCTGGAATGACCGTCGCATAGGTCGCCACGTAGCCGACCGCTCCTTTGGTCATGCTGGTGGCATAGGTGTAGTCAATGTAGCCGGGCGTGCTGACGTTGTCGGTGGACTGGTGGTAATGGGTGTTGCCATCGGTCTCGATCAGAAGAGCCGCTTGGTAGCCCTGCGCCTCGAAAGGGGCGTGGTCGCTGTAGGGCACGTCCCCGCCGACGACCGTGGTCAGGCCCCCGTAGGTTTGCACGGCGCTCGCGAGGGCGTTTTTTACGCCGTTGGAGGGGGCTGCTCCGTAAATATCGGCGGTGTTGTTTCCTCCGATGTTCACAGAAATCATGTCGAGCGAGATCATGCCGAGGATGTTGTCGCCACGGGTTTTTGCGCCGGCGGCATAGGCGGCGCTTCCGATGAGCCCCAGCTCTTCGAGGTCGAAAGCGATGAATTGTACCGTCGCTTCGAAATGGAAAAGCGAGAAGACGCGCGCGGCCTCCAGGATGCCTGCGACACCGCTGGCATTGTCGTCGGCACCCGGGCAGGTGAGGTTGGCGGAATCGAAGTGCGCTCCGAGGATGTAGATGTCGTTGGGTCGCACCGTGCCGGTCTTCACGGCGACGATGTTGCTGTAGGTGCTGTTGCCGTAGCTGAAGTTCGAGTAGGACGTCGTCAGTCCGAAGCCGTTGAACAGGTTGTAAATGTTCGTGCGTGCCGCATCGTGTTGTGCGGTCGTATAGTATCGGCTGTCGCCCGACTGGGTGAAAAGCGGGTTGCTGGTATCGCCTGGGTAGCCAAGGTAGCTGCGGTAGGAATCATAGCTGACCGAGCTGACAACATCCAGAACCGTTGCCGAGAGGACCGGAGCGACTTGGAGAAGCAGCGCGGCGACCAGAAACAAGAAGAATTTCACAGGTGGCATAGCGCCCCAAGGGTGATCCGGATAAAACTCAGGGCCGTTCCGTCCGCGTGGTCTGCGGGTATTGAGAACTTCCCCCGCAGACAATCCGGCGTCCATGAGCGCTGCGGGCATCGACCTGGCAGGATTTCGCTTTTGGCCCTCCGGCAAATTGGCCCGGAGTTGGAATCTGGAAGCGGGCGTTTCCATGAGTGGAGATTGGCAAAGCGGGGCCTGCGAGTCAAGCGGTGCCCGGGCTCCCTGATCCGCGCGTCAGCGGAACGAATGGAGGGAGGTCCGGCATCCGCTCTGTCACAGCAAGGGCACCGAGGGCGATGCCCCTCCCTTCATTTATCGTTTGGCGAAGCGGCAGAAAAACAGGGCGGCCCGCTCCGTGAGGATTCGGGCTTCCCTCGCGGGCGGTCACCGTGTTGACTGGCGGGCTTCGCACACATGCTTGCCATCCGTCAGGTCATCGATCGCACCCTCGTGAATTTTCCCGGCTACGCGCCGGAGGATTTCGAAGTCACCGCCGTCGAAAAAGGCGGATCCGACAGGAAGTTTTACCGGATCCGCGCCGCCGACCACTCGATGATCCTGGTGAAGTATTCCGGGCACAAGGAGGAAAACCGCCACTACGTGGACATCGCGAAATTCCTTGCCGCACAGGGCGTGCAGGTTCCGCACATTTACCTGCACGATCCCGCGGAGGGGCTGATCTGGATGCAGGATCTCGGCGAGCAGGATCTCTGGTCATTCCGCGGGCGCCCGTGGGCCACGCGCCGCCCGCTCTACGAGTCCGCACTGCTCGAGGTTTTCAAAATGCACGACGCCGAGACGCGGAGCCCGGGCCGCGACGCGCTCACGCTCGAGCGCGAGTTCCACGAGCCGCTCTACCTCTGGGAGCAGGGGTATTTCTTCGAGCACTGCCTCGGGAATTATTTCCGTCTTCCGGCGGGCGAAGTCCGGCGCCTCGCGGACCTTCCGGCGCTGCATGAGGCCGCCACCCGCCTGGCTTCGGTGCCGCGGGTTCTTGTGCACCGGGATTTCCAGTCGCAGAACATCATCATCCACGACGGCACGGCTTGGCTGATTGATTTCCAGGGGATGCGGCCCGGGCTGGCGCAATACGATCTGGCCTCGGTGCTCTACGATCCCTACGTCACGCTCTCCCCACACGAGCGCGGGGAACTGCTCGGCTTTTACGAGCGCCACGCGCGCCGGTCGGGCGCGGATGTCGCGGACGACTTCCGCGGGATCTTCGACTGGTGCGCGATCCAGCGGCTCATGCAGGCGCTCGGTGCGTATGGTTTTCTCGGCCTGCAAAAAGGGCGCGCCGATTTCCTCGCTCACATTCCCGCCGCGCGGAGCTCGCTCCGCGAGGTCGCATCCCGGCTGGACGGACTCCAGGAGCTCGTCCGCACGCTCGACACACTGCCATGAACAAACAGCCTGAAACCGCCATCATCCGGCGCGTCACCCCCTCGCTCGACAATGCCCGCTACGCGATCAAGCGCGCGGCGGGAGAGGAAATCACCGTCGAGGCCGACATCTTCAAGGAGGGCCACGACGAGGTGACGGCTGCTCTCAAATGGCGGCCGGCCGGCGCGTCCGCCTGGCGGGAGACGCCGATGCGGGAGATCGTCAACGACCGGTGGACCGGCACCCTCTGCGTGACCGACCCCGGGCCGTGGGAGTTCACGATCGAGGCCTGGGGGGACACCTATTTTTCCTGGCAGCATGAGCTCGACAAAAAATTCGGCGCCGGGCTGCGCGAGCTGCAGAGCGAGATCCTCGAGGGGGCCGGGCTGGTCGGGGCCGCCGGCTCGCGCGCGGGAAAAAAAGATGCCGCCGCGCTGAAAAAGTTTTGCGCCGCGCTGAAATCCTCCGATGCGGAGCAGGCCCATGCGATCGCGCACGAGCCCGAACTCTGCGCGCTCATGACCGTCTATGCCGACCGCTCGATATCCACGACGGCCGAGCCGTTCCACCCGGTCCTGGTCGAGCGCGAGCGCGCGACGTTCGCCGCATGGTATGAGTTTTTTCCCCGCTCCGCCGAGGGGAAGGCGGACTCGGGCTCGACGTTCCGCGGATGCCTCGGGCGGATTGACGACGCGAAGGCGATGGGGTTCGACGTGATTTATTTTCCGCCGGTCCACCCGATCGGGACGACGAACCGCAAGGGCCGGAACAACTCGGTTGCGTGCGAGCCCGGCGAGCCCGGCGTCCCCTACGCCATCGGCAACAGCAGGCAGGGGGTCAACGGCGGCGGGCACATGGACGTCGCCCCCGAGCTCGGGACGCTCAAGGATTTCGAGTGGCTGGTCGGCGAGGTGCGCGCCCGCGGCATGGAGATCGCCCTCGACTTCGCGATCAACTGCTCGCCCGACCACCCGTATGTCAAAGCCCACCCGGAGTGGTTTTTCAAACGCCCGGACGGCACGATCAAATACGCCGAGAACCCGCCGAAAAAATACGAGGACGTGTATCCGCTGAATTTCCACAACGACAACTGGCGGGCGCTCTGGGACGAGCTGCGCGACGTCCTCCTCTTCTGGTGCGCTCGCGGGGTGCGGATCTTCCGGGTGGATAACCCGCACACGAAGCCAGTTTCGTTCTGGGAGTGGGTGCTCGCCGAGGTCAAAGAAAAATTTCCCGACGCCATCTTTCTGAGCGAGGCGTTCACGCGTCCGAAAATGATGCAGGAGCTGGCGAAGGCCGGGTTCGACCAGAGCTACACGTATTTCACATGGCGGAATTCCAAGCGCGAGCTCGCCGAGTATCTTGCCGAGCTCGCCGGGCCGGACCTCCGGGAGTTTTTCCGCCCGAACTTTTTCACGAACACCCCCGACATCCTTCCCGAGTTCCTGCAGAGCGGCGGGCGTCCGGCGTTCCTCATCCGCGCGGTGCTCGCGGCGATGTCCTCCCCGGTCTATGGCATCTACAGCGGGTTCGAGCTCTGCGAAAACGCCGCCCTCCCCGGGCGCGAGGAATACGCCGACTCGGAGAAATACCAGTTCAAGGGGCGCGACTGGAACGCGCCCGGCAACATCAAGGAATTTCTCACGAAGCTGAACGCGATCCGGCGCCAGAACCGCGCCCTGCAGGAGTTCGCCAACCTCCGCATCCACACCGCGGAAAACGACGGCATCCTCTGCTTCAGCAAGGCGACAGCCTCGCTCGACAACCTCGTCCTGGTCGTCGTCACGGTCGATCCCTGGCAGCCGCAGACCGCATTCGTCCACGTCCCGCTCGCCGACTTCGGCATCGGGGAAAACGATGCGTATGTCATGGAGGATCTGCTGACCGGCGAGCGCTTCACCTGGCGCGGAAGCCGGAACTTCGTCGCCCTCGACCCGCGCACCCGCCCGGCCCACATCTTCCGGATCCGGCGCTGGCAGGATCGCGAAAACGGACAGGACATTTTCGCTTAGAAAAGCCTCGCTGAGCACAGTCTTGTTGTTGGGAATGGCGCGGATTCGTTCTTGTCAGTCGCCTTTGCGTTTTTCATGTTTGGCTGCAGGACAGATTTTTTCCAGATTCTGAAATGCGCCTATTTTTTGTTGTAAAAGTTCAGACATCCTGACGTGTGGGGAAAGCTGGTGAGCCGATCATTGGTAGGGATGGCTCGCCGAGCCGTCCGACTTCTCTCGACGGACGCCTCGGCAAAACCAGCGCGATAGCGCAACGAAAACGTCAGTTTGGGTGCCGGGGAGTTTCCGCTCGGGGAACTGCGCTATGGCCGGCAGGGTCGGCGCGAGAGCGCGGCGTTCACCTACACGGCCGAGTGGTTGGCTCACGAGAAGCGCTTCGTGATCGACCCCGCGCTGCGCCTGGTGAGCGGGTTCCAGTTCCATGCCCGCAGCGGCGAGCGCTCTCTTTCACGGTGCCATCGTCACTTCAGCGATTCGCGGCGGAAGGTGTTTGGCCCGACTCCGGTGAGCTGCTTGAAGCGGGTTGACATATAGCGCTCTGTTTTGAAGCCGGACATGGAGGCGATCTCCTTGATCGGAAGTCTTGAATGGATCAGGAGTTCCTTGACCCGCTCGATTCTTGTCTGGTTCAGCAGCCGGTTGAGCCCGGGGCCGCCGTGCTCGATAAACAGGTGCCGCAGATAGTCCTCGCTCACGCCGACATGCCTGGCGACTTCCCCCGCGCTGGTGATTCTCGCGTAGTTTTCGCAGATAAACTGCCGGGCGCGATCCACATGAGTTTCCGGGGTGGCCGGCGGATTTTCCTGTGCGGCCAGCGGGCCAAGCTGGAGCAGCCGTGCGAGAAGAGCGGTGATACGGAGATCGAGTTCCACCCGGCGGCCCGGATCGGGGCGGACCTGCGCCAGGTGCAGAAATTCGGTTCGCACAAAGCGGTCGGCCCGCTTCGTCCCGGAGCTGTCAGGCGGGATGTAGAGCGCTTCGGGCAACCAGTCCTTGGGGGCTCCGACGTGGAGGCAGATATCAGCTCCGGGCGTGGACATCCTTTGGTCATGCCGGAGGCGAGCCGGACAGATCACCGTTCCATGAGGCTGGAAGTCGATCTTCCGCCCATCTTCAAACGCCGTCACTCCGGAGCCGCGCGGATGATAGACCAGCTCGATCACGGGATGCGAGTGCATCGGAAAGTATCCGCCCGTGCTCCCCCGCCATCCGCACACAAAACGCAGGGGGCATTGTCTGAGCAGGGAGATGGTTTGCTGCGTGCGGCCGGAAAATGGGGCGGGGGTTCCGGATTTCATATCCGCCATCGTAGAGATGCCGTTTTTCATAACAACCGGAAAGTGGAAGAAATAGCCGATTTCTGGCCGTTGTCAGAATGTCAAAATCCTCGATACTGGTGGAGGTATGAAAACTCCTGCAAATATTGTGCTCTTCGAGGAAATAGGCCGCGTCTCGGTTTCGACGGCGTGTTTGAAAGAATGTGGCCCGGATGAGATTGTCTGCGAAACCCTCTACTCGACGATTTCTCCCGGGACCGAATTGCGGATGCTGGCCGGCCACTACGGAACTGCGGGTAAGTTCCCGTTTGTTCCAGGCTACAGTTCCGTGGGACGGATTGTATCCGTCGGGTCAGATGTTGCCGGATGGAGTGAGGGCGATCTCATCAATTCCCGCAACACCTTGCCGCTTGTGGGCGTTCAAACCCTCTACGGAGCGCCATGCCAGCTTCAAGGTTCTCACCTCACAGGGAACTGACCGGCCGGTGCGGCTGCCCGTGGATGCCGACCCGCTGGATTATGTCATCACCGATGTCGCGGCCATCAGCCTTCGCGGCGTCGAAGCGGCGGCTCCGAAACCGGGTGAAACCGCCGTGGTCATCGGGCAGGGGCTGATCGGCGCCCTCTCCGCCGCATGGCTCGCCATCCACGGTTGCCGGGTGATCGTCGTGGACTTGGAAGCCAGCAGGCTGGAGCGGGCGCTGAGGAATGGCGTGGCTTTTGCCGTCTCACCGAACGAGCCGGATGCGATTCCCAGGATCCAGGCCCTCTGCAACGGTGGGGCGGATATTGTCGTTGAGGCCTCCGGCAGTTCCGCTGGAGTCGAGACGGCATTTCAGCTCCTGCGCAAAAAGCCGCAGAACTATTCGAAGGAATACACCGTGGAGCCGATCCTTTTCTACGGAGGCGACTGGCCGCGGCTGGTCTTCCAGGCCAACTATCTGGAACCGGTTTCCTGGAAGCCCGACGGCTGTCTGCCAGGCGAGGCGGCAACCATCATCACGCCCCGCGATCGCGGGGTGGAGGAGCGCCAGCGGGTGGTTGAACATATCCGGGCGGGCAGACTGAAATCCCGCGACTTCGTGGAAGAAATCGTTCCCTGGCAGAACGCACCCGCCGCCTATGACGCCCTACGCGAACGCCGGATATTTTCCGCGGTGCTTGATTGGAGGGAGGAAGCGTGATCCGCCTGCGTCAGGGGTTCTCATGGTGGAGCTTTCAGAACCGGGGCATTGAGAACGAGGCGCTACTCGCGGGGGCCAGGAAGATCGGCTATGAGTTCGTCGATCTCATTGACGAATCGCTTTGGTCGAGGGTCCAGGCCCACGGGCTCGGACTGGGGGCGGTGTCGGGGCATCGCTCCATTGAAGACGGTCTCAACCGGATTGAAAACCGCGAGAGGATCGTGTCGGAACTCCGCGCCAACATCGGGAAAGCCGTGCAGTGGAAAATCCCGGCGCTCATCTGTTTCTCCGGCAACCGTTCCGGGAGGGACGGCGAATTGGAGACGTGCGCAGAGACGCTCTCCCGTATTGCGCCTGAAGCCGAGAGTGCGGGCGTCATGCTTGTCGTGGAGCTGCTCAACAGCAAAGTCGATCACAAGGATTACCAGTGCGACACCACCGCATGGGGGGTGCGCCTTTGCCAGCTCGTCAACTCGCCCGCTGTCAAACTGCTCTACGATATCTACCACATGCAGATCATGGAGGGGGACCTGATCCGGACGATCGAGCAAAACCACGAATGGTTCGGCCACTACCACACCGCCGGAAACCCAGGTCGCGGACAGCCGAACGAAAGCCAGGAAATCAACTACCCCGCCGTTTACCGCGCAATCGCAGCAACGGGAGCGGACCGGATCGTCTCCCACGAGTTCCTTCCCGTCGGCGACCCGCTGGCCGCCTTAGAAAAAGCCTTTCGTGACTGCGTCGAAGCAACGGGGAGGGCAGCGTGATTGGCCTTTCGCGGGAGGCAGCTGATTTCACCGCTTTGCCAAAGTCCGACTGATTCAGGTTTGCCCTCACAAGAAGATCACCAAGCTTCATAGCCCAGTCTCACACGGCGGCATCGCGCGGCACCTGCTGGACGCCGAGTCCTCCGTCAATGACGATGCGGCTGCCGATCAAGGTCGGGGCCTGTCGCGAAGCGAGGAACAACGTCAGGCGGGCGATTTCGTCCTGCTGCGTGGGTTCGCGGCCGGGAGTGTTGGCCCTGCGGCGGGCTTCATGCCCGGCGGGAGGTCGTTCCAGCGCGGGGTCCAGACGTATCCGGCTGAGATGCAGTTGACTTGGATGTCGTGCTGCGCGAGCTCCAGCGACATGGCTCGGGTGAGTCCTTCCAGCGCCGCCTTGCTCGCGGAATATGCGCTGCGCCCCCAGATCGGGCGCTCGCCAGCCAGCGAAGTAATGTTAATGATCGAGCCGCCGCGGCACTCGTCGCGCAGGTGTGCGGAGGCGAGTTGCGAGCAACGCATCGTGACGATGAGGTTCGCGCTGATCACCTCGCCGAAAAACTCCGGCGTCTGCCCGAGGAACGATGTGTCATCGCCGAGCCCGAGGTGCGCGGCGTTGTTGACAAGGATGTCCGGCATGAGACCGCGCGACTTGAGGTTCGCGAAGGCCGCCTCGATCGACGCCATGTCTCCGAGCGAGAAATTGACCGCGTGCACGTCGGCCGATGGGCTATTCTTACTGACACGACAACAGGCATTCTCGGCGTCCGCCAATGCGCGGCCGTGGAGGATCGTTCGGGCGTTGGCGTGGCATGTACGAATTTGGCCATCATCACCCCCGAAGATTATAATTCATATATAATCTTTTGACATCCAAATGAGGTCATATATGATTCTTGCATGAGATCAGAGATTCATGACATCCTGCCGCCGCAAGTGCGGAATTCCCTCGACAAGTTCGGCTCTGACCTGTCGGTCGCCCGGCGGAAGCGGCGGCTCACGGTGGCGATGATGTGCGAGCGGCTTGGGGTGTCCAAGTCCACATGGCAACGGATGGAGAAGGGCGACCCGACGGTATCCATGGGGGCCTATGCCCAGACACTGTTCGTGCTCGGATTCGGCGTGCCATTTGCCGAGTTGGTCGATCAACGCCATGACGAGCAGGGCCTGATGCTTGAAGTCGAGCGCCTGCCAAAGCGGGTGGCCTCGCCTCGACGCACGCCGGGCCAGGGAGGCGCAGTATGAAGCCGGAGATTCCGGAGGCGCGGAACCTGCGGAGAAAAACCGTTTTCGGGATCAAGCGACACATCCAGGTCAGTTTGGGAGCCGGGGAGTTTCCGCTCGGAGAACTGCGCTATGACCGGCAGGGTCGGCGCGAGAGCGCGGCGTTCACCTACACGGCCGAGTGGTTGGCTCACGAGGAACGCTTCGCGATCGACCCAGCGCTGCGCCTGGTGAGCGGGTTCCAGTTCCATGCCCGCCGCGGCGAGGGTTCTCTCTTTCACGGTGCCATCGCCGACACCGAGCCAGACGGCTGGGGCCGACGGGTGATCCTGCGCGATCACGCCAAGCGACGCGAGACGGCAGGACCACAAAAGCGAACGGCGAGGACGGATGTTCTCGGGGAGCTTGACTTCCTTCTCGCCGTTGATGACGAGAGCCGCGTCGGCGCGCTGCGTTTCCGCGATGAGGAGGGGCTCTTTCAGGGCACATCGGGCGATGGCGGGCGACGCACGCCGCCTTTGCTGGAACTGCGGCAGCTTCTCGCTTCGTCCCAGGCAGTCGAGACGAGCACGGAGACCGCTCAGGATCTGGACTACCTGCGCGGCCGCGCCACCTCACTGGGCGGCCTGCGTCCGAAATGTTCCCTGCGGGATGACGACGGGCACCTGGCGATCGGAAAGTTCCCCAGCGTGGCCGACCAACGGTCCGTTACCAAAGGGGAAGTGCTGGCTCTCGATCTCGCCAAACGCGCGGGCATCCAGGCCGCTGAAGCCCGTTTGGTGATGAGCGAAGGCCTGCCCGTCGCCCTGATCCGACGGTTTGATCGCGGAACCGATGGGGCTCGCATCCCGTATGTCTCAGCCGCGACGCTGCTCGGCGCCGATCCGGACGACCCCGCAGACCACACCTACACCGAGATCGTTGATGCACTTCGCGTCCACGGCAGCCACGCCCAGAGCGACATCGAGGAGCTCTTCAGACGCATCGCTTTCTCCATCCTGATCAACAATGTCGATGACCATCTGCGCAACCACGGTTTCCTGCACGTCGGACACGGCCAGTGGCGACTGGCGCCCGCCTTTGACATCAACCCCTTCCCGGATCGCTTTCCTGAGCTGAAGACTTGGATCTCTCCCCGCACCGGGCCGGAAGCTTCCCTCGCCGCCCTGCGTTCCGAGGCACCATACTTCCGCATCAAGCCGGCTCAAAGCGAGGCGATCCTTGGCGAAGTCGCCGCCGCAGTGGCGAAATGGAGACGGACGGGGGCTCTCATCGGCATGACCAAGGTGGAGCTAGATGCTTTTGCCGATGCCTTCGCCTCATCCGAATAACCTTCTCGAAAAATCCACCCAAACGAAACCATGAATATCCGCGAATTCGCCAGGCAGGCGGGAGTCTCGACCGCAACGATCTCCCGCGCATTTCACGAGCCCGACAAACTTCGGGCCGAGACCCGCGACCGGAGCCTCGCCCTGGCGCAGAAGCTGGGATATTATCCGAGCCCCAGCGGCCGGGCGCTCAAGCGGGGGCGACACGACGTGCTCGGAGTGATCTGGCCGCTGGAAGTCGAGGGGGCGGAAGCGGAGTTCGCCCAGCGCATCCTGGCTTCGCTCACCCGGCATCTCGTCACAAACGACCTGGACCTCCTCGTTTGCCCGGTCAACCGCAGTGAGCCAGCGACCTTGGCCCACGCGCACCGGACCCTCCAGCGCTCGCGCTGCGATGCGTGGATCCTGCTCTATCCCCGCCACCACGACGCGCTGATCGCCTCCCTCGCCAACTCGCACAAGCCGGTCGTCTGCCTCATGGGGAGCCTGCCGGAATGCCCCGCCTGGAAATCTGTTCGCCTGAACCAACGAAGCTGGATCGAAGACGCCCTGCAACGCCTCCGGGCGGCGGGTTGCCGGAGCGTCCTGTTTTTCGGCTCCCGCGCGGGCGAACCCGACCACGAGGAACGGCTGAGGGCATTTGCCGGGCTGGCCCCGAAATATTTTGGGACCCGGACAGCCTGCCTCCCCGGTTGGCCGCCGGACACCGCGGAGTTGGAGCGCCACCTCGCAGCCCATCCGGCAGACGCGATCATCGGCGTGGATGATCGCGCCGCGCTGCTGGCGTTGGATCTCTGCCAAAAGATCTCTCTGCGAGTCCCCGGGAAAATGAAAGTGATCGGAATGGATGACACCCCCCCCGCGCAATTCTCCTCTCCTCCGCTCAGCAGCTACCGCCAGCCGCTGGATGAAATGGTGGGCTGCGCAGTGGATCTGGCATTGGGAAAACGAAAGAAGTCCCGGCTCTTTGTGGCGGCATTTGTCGCCAGGGGCTCGCTGCCGGAACGTTGATCTGATCCCGCGGGCACCAGACCGCGCTACGGTGTCACCCCGAGCGCCGGCCGGGTCAGTTTCACGCCCTTGCGCCTCGCATGGTCAATCATCTCCGCCACGGCCTGCTTCCTCTGCCTCTCCGGAAGAAAGTTGATGCGCGCCATCTCTTCCCCGAATGCGCGGACATGGAATTCGCGCAGAATCTTGAGCAACCGCCGATGGCGGGCAGGCGCGACAGACAGGGGAGTGGAATGGCCGGTGCTCATATCCCGCAGAAGTGATTTTCAGCCGCCGGGAGCCATTCCAATACATCCGGTCCGACGGTCACGCTGACATTGGCCCTGGCCTCCGCCACCATCCGATCCAGTCCGTATTCCCGGAGGGGCTGAAGCGGCAAGTGGTTTAATGCACATTCGATCCTCAGCTCATGAGACTGGGAAAGGGTTCGGCCTCCCACCGAAGCGCGGCGAACCGCCGCCGTATATGGACGCAGGGGCTCCTGGTAGATTTTCACCCGCAATTCGTCGAGCTCACTCCAGAAAACACGCTCGGCAAGCAGCAGGCGCTTGATCCGCAGGGTGTCCGAAAATGGAACGAGCCTCAGCAAGGGTCTCAAACCGGAAAGGGCTCCGGGTGGCGGCCCTTGCTTGGAGCACAGGCGCAAAACATCCACATCGTAAAGATGCAGCCAGCCCTCCTCATCGCCTTCATCGAGCATTTGTCCGCCAAGAGCGGTGGCAAACGGCCAGTCCTTTTCACGATTCGTCCGCTTCATCTCTGCCACCACGTTGGGCCGGGCGTAAATGCCGCTTAGCTGGCGGTGCCAAGGCGAACTCCCCCGCGGCGCGATGCCGAAGATGTCCAGGCAGGCCTCCTCCGTCTTCCAGGTAAAATGCGAGGTCCAGCCGCCAGACATCCATCGGCTGTCGAGCGGCGGCGAGATGTTGCCGCGATACTTCGGCAACACCCCCCGCAAAGGCGTCGCGGCAATCAGTTCGCGGAAATCATCCGACTGCGCCGCATCGCAGAGCACGTCGCAGTCCTTCGTGGTCGCGGCCACACCAAAATGGACGCACGCCATGCCGCTCGTGATCGCACATGTGATCCCCCGCGCCTGCGCCGTCGCAACCAGGCCGGAAAAAAATTCTTCGAGTTCAGCGTAGGGAATCACTGCGCCACTGTCGCCGTCAAGGGTGCCCTTGGCAAGCGGGTTTGCCGGAAGAAAAAAGATTGTAAAGCATTACATTTTTTCTTTGACAGCCGGCCTGGATTCGGGATATCTGTTCGGAACTCATCCAAACACCATCCATGAAATCCCTCGCCCTTCAGCCCTTCGATATTCTCAGCCGGCAGGAAATTGCCGCGACCCTCGACAACCTGTCCCGCGCCTCGGTGGCAGTTCTGGGGGATTTTTGTCTGGACGTTTATTGGACGATTGATCGGTCGGCGTCGGAGATCTCGCTGGAGACCGGCCAGAGAACCGAGCCGGTGCGGGCGCAGCGCTATTCGCCGGGAGGCGCGGGGAATGTGGTGATGAACCTGCTCACGCTCGGGGTTCAACAAATCTACCCGGTCGGCGAGCTGGGTGATGATCCCTTCGGCAGGGAGCTGCAGCGGCTGCTGGCAAGCCCGCACACATCAATACCGGCAGACTGATCGTCCAAGGCGAGGGCTGGGCGACACATACCTACCTCAAACCCTACGTGGACGGCGAGGAGCTGAGCCGACTCGACCACGGGAACATCAACCGGATGTCGGCCGCGCCCGAAGAGAGTTTTTTTGCGGGGCAGGAAGAGATCCTGGGCAAGGTCTCTGTGGTCTTGGTCAACCATTTTTCCTGTCGCGGTCCATTTTTCCTTGCCACCGGCGAAGGGCCTCGCGTAATATCGTCCGTTCTGATGACGATACAGCGATTGAACTTTGCTTCGTGTCCAGACGGGCTTCTTAACAGGGTTTTCCGTGGTCATTATCGTGCGATTTTCACGCTAACCCGTAGAAATGCACCGTATAAAAGGCAATAAGTTTTTCCAGAGCTGTTGCATAAGTCATTTATAATCAATAAGGAAGGGTGGCTGAGTCCGGTTGAAGGCACTCGACTCGAAATCGAGCGTGGGGTTAAACCCACCGTGGGTTCGAATCCCACCCCTTCCGCCATATTTCATCAGGATAAAGCACGCAATCAGCGTGTTACGAAAACTTCATGAATGGGGCCAGACGAAAACACTCATCCCTATCGTGCTCTATCGTGCCATACGGATCAGGTCAAAAA
>Ga0194063_10001245_pt1 | contig 16792 bp, 14 predicted proteins | sample SepL3720m_MetaG_FD_155459 | JGI IMG/M metagenome (GOLD analysis project Ga0194063, IMG submission 155459) | Anoxic zone freshwater microbial communities from boreal shield lake in IISD Experimental Lakes Area, Ontario, Canada - Sep2016-L373-20m | ecosystem: Environmental > Aquatic > Freshwater... | reverse complement strand
GGAACGCCGGAGACTTGGGTTCACTCGTGGATCTCATGGATCAGGGACTACTCAAGGAGATACGGACACCTGGGCAAAGATTTACCAATTCTCCAAACGAGAAATTCCTTCTCATGATCCTCTGCTCGCAAGCGAAGCTGGAGAACGACAATCGTGGCATCAACGTGAAGCGCGGTCTCAAGAACAAGTGCGAGCTAGGCATCCGTCCGGGAGTCGCTCCCCTCGGGTATCTCAACGAGCGGAGTCCGGATCGAAACAAGGGAAAGATAGTTATCGATCCCGTTCGCGCTCCCTTCATCAAGCAGATGTTCGAGAAGGTCGCGGCCGATGGCCTCAGTGGCAGAGATCTCTTCCGTTGGATCTACGATGCGGGGTTCCGGACGCGGATTGGCAAGCGCGTTACGCTCAGCATGGTTTACAAAATCCTTCATAATCCCTTCTACACCGGACGATTCGAATATCCGGTAGGAGGCGGCGCTTGGTACAAGGGAAAATATGAGGCACTCATCAGTCAGCAGCTTTTCGATGATGTGCAGCGCATCCTCTCCATCGGACAGGAGCGGGGGTGGGTAAGCCATGAATTCGCCTTCACGCGGCTCATGATCTGCGGGAACTGCGGATCGGGCATCACTGCAGAAGAGAAGCATAAGCAGATGAAGAACGGTTCCGTGAAGCGTTACGTGTACTACCGATGCACCCATTCGAGGAATCTCGCTTGCCACGCACCGGGTATCCGCGAAGAGAATCTGATTGAACAGCTCATCGACATCCTCGATGGCCTCTCGCTCAACAAATCAGCGGTGAAGCGTAAGATCGATGACGAATTCAAGCGGTTTTCCCGCTTCGCATCGGATGTGCTGGGAGTTACCGACAAGCAGAAAGCGGAGAAGATCAATCAGCGAAAGTACGTGGAGTATCTGCTCAGGAGCGGGACGATGACGGAGAAGAGAGAATTGATCGGATGCCTGAAGAACAGGCTGATGTTGAAGGAGCAGAGGATTGTGCTTGCACCGACAGAGAACAAGGAGTGAGCCAAACAAGGACAATATGATTTGGCAGATGTGCTATATGGATCCTCTCTATCGCGTCACAATCCAACTTGTCCGTCGATGCGTTCTCCGATGCGCGTGGAAGGGAAGAGGGCATACAGCGTATCGAAGCCGATCTTGGTGTCCTGTGCGTCGATGAACAGAGTGAGTTCCGTATAGGTAGAGGCCACTTCGACGATGTTGATGTGTTGGAGAAGCATCTGCTGCAAAATGATATAGATGAAGCCGGGAACGGTGATATAGCGCTCATCGAAGCTGATGCGCAGTGCCGAGATATGCGGGTGCACGAACTTTTTGTGGTGGGGAATAAGTCGCTTGAGGAGTGTTTCCTGATCTTGCGGGTAGACGATGGTGATCTCCGATGTCCCTTCCGAGAACGTCACAGATCCGTGCCTGCGCTGCAGTGCGGCGATGAAGGAATGGATGCATCGCCTCGTTTCTGCACTATTGGAGTAGGTGGCTGTGGAGAGGCCGGTCTGAATATTCATGTTCTGAATATGGTAATCCTGAGATCGCGTTTGTGATTTCTTCATCTGGCGCTGCAGGCGCGACAGCGCCATGACAATGCCGCTGATCTGCAGCTCCTTCTTGGCGCGTACCTCGATGTACGGCTGCAGAAAGCGAGCGAGCTGCGTGAGATTGAACACCTCTCCCTGCATCCCGAACTGCAGCATGGGGTTGCCACTAATGAGATCCGCCGTCACTTTTCCGATGCTAAGCATGTTACAAATATAACAAATTTGTATATATTTATCAATATTTTCCGATTAATTTCCCACAGACGCTTCCCAGCTGCAGGATCCCCGGGCATTTCCTCTCCGCAGTCCATGTCACTTCGCATCCTCAAATTCGGCGGTACATCCATGGGAACGGCTGACAGCATCCGTCAGTGCTGCGAGATCGTCCGGCGCTCCGGATTGAGAGTCACGCCTGTGGTCGTGGTGTCCGCATTGTCCGGAGTGACGAATGAACTCATCGCTCTCATCGATCTCGCGAGGAAACAGCAGACCCCCGACATCGAGAGACGATTCGCAGCTCTTGAGGAGCGCCACCGCACAGTCCTCGAGGCATTCGTTTCCTCTAGGGATTTTTCACGGATTTGGGAACGGGACTTCAGGGAGCTGCTGGATCGTATCCATCTCATTCTGACCGGTACCAGCATGGTCGAAGACATCTCCGATCGTTCATACGCCATCGTCTGCTCTCTCGGGGAACGCCTCTCGAGTCGCATCATGCAACACGCGCTGGAGCGCAACGGGATGAAGAGTTTCGCCATGGATACCGACAGCCTCATCCGCACTGACGATCACTCTCTCGAAGCGATCGTGGATATCCCTGCGTCGCGGCTCCTCGTTCGTCGCGCTGTCAGTCCTCTGGTGAAACGAGGTGTCACGCCTATCCTCACCGGCTTCATCGGCGGAACGCGTGACGGTCACACAACGCTCCTCGGGCGGGGCGGGAGCGACTACTCAGCGTCCATCGCAGGTATCTGCCTCAATGCTGCATCTGTGGAAATCTGGACGGATGTTGATGGGGTGATGTCCGCAGATCCTCGTATCGTGACGAAAGGAGTGCGGACGTGGCGCACCATCGGACTGGCCGAGGTATCGGAGATGGCGCACAGCGGAGCTAAAGTGCTGCATCCCAAAACCGTGACGGCAGCAGTGCTCCAGCGTATCCCTGTCATTGTGAAGAACACATTCCGGCCTTCAGCACCGGGTACGACAATCGTGCCTGACGAGAGCGGCAGCGCGGTACGGGGTGTGGTATCGCAGGGAGGTCAGACGCTGCTGCACTTCACCGAACCAGGCATGCTTTCCTCGCCGGGGTTCATCTACCGCGTTGCGTCGGTCTTCACCGAGCGACAAATTTCCATCGATGTGTGTGCCACGTCCGAAATCACCTTCACCTGCTCCATCGCATCGAAGGATTATTCCGCAGAACTCCTGAAAGATTTTCAATCCATAGCAGATGTTTGCGTGACGGAACATCTGGCGAAAGTGTGCGTCATCGGCCACAGGATCACCTTAGACCCCCGGTTCATCGCTGCCGTGATGCAGGCGCTAAGCACTATCCCACTCTATGCCGTCAGCATCGGAGCGTCGTTTACAAACATCACACTGATCGTCGATGAGCGACAAGCGAAGAAAGCTCTCTGTTCCCTCCACCGTTCCCTCCTCGCACCATGACAATCGCCATCCTGGGCGCCACCGGCGCCGTCGGCCGGGAGATCATTGGCTGCCTCGGAACACTCCGCATCCCCGTGACGACACTCAGGCTGCTTGCCTCTGAGCGATCTGACGGTGCCACGGTGGAAACCCCTTTCGGAGCCCTCGCCGTTGAGGCGGTGACGCCGGAGAGTTTCGCAGACGTGGACTATGCATTCCTCTGCGCAGGCGGCGACGTTTCTCGGGAGTGGGCACCCATTGCCATGGAGAAAGGCGCGACCGTCATCGACAGTTCATCGGCGTTCCGGGAACGCGCAGACGTACCGCTTGTGATTCCGGAGATCAACGGAGAGAAAGCAATCGGAGCGAAGCTCATTGCCAAACCGAACTGCACGACGGTGATCGCGGCCATGGCCGTGTATCCGCTCTATCGCGCTTTCGGCATCAAACGGATGATCGTCTCCACCTACCAGTCTGCATCGGGAGCTGGAGGTAAGGGGATCACCGAGCTCCTTAGGGAGACTAGGAAAGTTCTGGAGGAGAGAGAGGTGACGCATGCGGTATTCGCTCATCCTCTGCCCTTCAACATCATTCCGCACATCGACTCGTTCCAAGAAAACGGTTACACGAAAGAGGAGATGAAGCTCACGCTGGAGACGCAGAAAATATTCGCCGACCCTTCACTCCTCATCAGTTGCACATCCGTGCGCATCCCCGTCCTGCGCGTTCACTGCGAAACCATTGTGCTGGAGACAGAGAAACCGGTGACCCCGGAGGAAGCGCGCGAAGTACTGCGCCGCGCTCCCGGGATCGAGATCAGAGACGATCCGGCTCACAACGTCTACCCCATGCCCATTACCGCGACAGGAAAGTACGACATCGAAGTCGGCAGAATCCGGCGAAACCTGGCTTTCGGTGACCATGGCCTAGAGTTATTCGTCGCCGGCGATCAGTTGCTCAAAGGTGCCGCACTCAACGCAGTTCAGATTCTTCAGTATCTCCTCTCCCACTCATCATGAACATCGCAATCGTCGGATACGGCTCCATGGGCAAAGAAGTCGAAGCACAGATCCTCAAACGCGGGCACACCGTCGCTTGGATCGCGGATGATGCTGCCGCACTCAAGAATTCGCTCGGCACTCCCGCTGACTGCGCCATTGAATTCACGGCTCCGCATCAGACAGTAACGAATATCGAACTGCTTGCGGAGAACTGCTTCAACGTTGTCGTCGGCACCACCGGCTGGTACGAGGAACTGACGACGGTAAGGGCAATTGTGAATAGAACCGGCGTCGGTGTCCTCTATTCGCCGAATCTCTCCATCGGCGTCCACTTATTCTGGGACATCATCGCCCACGCTGCGAAGCTCATCAATCCGGTCGACAACTACGATGTCTTCGGCCACGAGTACCACCATGCGAAAAAAGCGGACGCACCCTCCGGGACGGCGCTGGAGACGGCCAAGATTATCCTTAGGAATTTCCCGAGAAAACAGAGGATCGTTACGACACTCTCGGAAAGTCCCATCAAACCGGAAGAGCTTCAGTTCTCGTCGACCCGTGGCGGCAATGTTCCGGGCACGCACAGCGTCTACTTCGACAGCGCTGCGGACACCATCGAAATCACGCACACAGCCCGGAACCGCGCAGGTTTCACAGCAGGGGCAGTCACTGCCGCGGAGTGGCTCCGGGGCAGGAAGGGAATCTTCACGATGGCTGATCTCCTCTCCGATCTCTCCTAATGCTTCATTCCAAATTCCCAATGTCTGCCCCGCTATTCTCCGGCACGTACACGGCTCTCGTCACGCCGTTCCAGCAGAACGGGGAGATCGATTACGGTGCGCTTTGCCACCTATTGCAGGAGCAGCTGGAAGCGAAAGTGACAGGTGTCATCGTGCTCGGTACCACCGGCGAGAGTCCGACGATCACGCATGAGGAAGCGCAGAGCATTATCGAAGCGGCGGTTGCCCTAGGCCACGGCAGAATGAAAATCATCGTCGGTACAGGCAGCAACGACACGGCGAAAACTATCCAGTGTTCGAAGGAGGCGAAGGAGCTCGGCGCCGACGGCCTCCTCATCGTCAATCCCTACTACAGTAAACCGACACAGGAGGGACTCTACCGCCACTTTTCCCTCATCGCCGATACGGTTGACCTGCCGCAAATCGTCTACAATATCCGCGGAAGAACGGGAGTGAATGTGGAGACCCCGACATTGCTGCGTCTGGCTGAGCATCCGCGCATCGTTGGTGTGAAGGAAGCGAGCGGGGATATCCTGCAGATGATGGACGTGCTCCGACAAGCTCCGCCTACGTTCGCGGTGCTCTCCGGTGACGATGCGCTCACGTTCCCGCTCCTCGCAGCCGGCGGCCACGGCGTGATCTCGGTACTCTCCAATATCGTGCCCGCCAAAGTGAAGCAGATGGTCGACGCCGGTCTCCGCGGCGATCTCTTGGCGGCGCGCACGCTTCACTATGAGCTCCTACCGCTCATGCAGGGATGCTTCTTCGAAACGAATCCGCTCCCCGTGAAGACGGCGCTCGCGCTCCAGGGCAAAGTGCAGGAAGTGTTCCGGTTGCCGATGTGTCCCATGCAGCCTTCCATCCGCCAGCGCTGGCAGGCCCTCCTCGATGACTACCGGCTCCTCCCCATAGTTCATATGCAGGAGGAGGACGTTCGTATGAGAGCGTATTTCCCAATTGCTGTCTCCCTCCCATGATCAACCCCGACGTTACCCGTTACCCGGCAGAAGCGATCGAACGCGCGGTTAGGGAATTCGAAACCCCCTTCTTCCTCTACGAGGAGGACATGATCCGCCGCAATTGCCGCATGTTCACAGATGCCTTCGGACCGCTGTTCCCGGGATTTCAACCGATGTTTGCCGTGAAAGGTTGCCCCAATCCCAACATCATCCGGATTATTTTGAGCGAGGGATGGGGACTGGAGTGCTCGAGTCATTCGGAGCTGTGGCTTGCCCGGCAATTGGGATCACCACCGGTCTACCACACGAGCAACTTCACGCATCCCGACGAACTGCGCTGTGCACTTGGCATGGGCAATGTGCTCATCGATCTGGATGACATCAGCATTCTGGAGACTGTGCGCGGTATCCATGTGCCCGAGTTCCTCTCCTTCCGGATCAATCCCGGCATCACGTCTTCCACCATGAAGAGTACGCTCCTCGCCGGTCCCGATGCGAAGTTTGGCATCCCCTGGGAGAAAGCGGTCGAAGCATACCACCGAGCGAAGGATGCGGGCGTCAAACGCTTCGGCATCCACATGATGACCGGGAGTAACGTCGCGGAGGAATCGTACTTTTCCGGGGTGACAGCCAAGCTATTGGATATTGCAGCCGACGTATCCGCAGAAGTGGGAATCAATTTTGAAACGATCAATATCGGCGGCGGTTTCAATGTTCCCTACCGACCCGAGCAGCCGACATTCTTGCTCGCGACGATTGCGAAGCAGGTGCGCGAGGTTTTCGATCAACAATGCAGACGCCATAGAATGAAGGAGCCTCAGCTCATGGTGGAGCCAGCCCGTCGTGTCACCGCTGACGCAGGTTTTCTCGTCGGGACCGTCCAGGTGATCAAGAACGGATACAAGAAATTCGTCGGACTGGATGTGAGCACCAATGCGATGCCGCGCACGGCTATCTACACCGCTTACCATCACATCTCCGTTCTCGGGAAAACGCCGGATAGCCCCATGGAGACCGTGAATGTCACCGGCAGCATCTGTGAGAACAACGATCAGTGGTGCATTGATCGTCCGCTCCCTGCGATGAACGTCGGCGACACCGTGGTCATCCACAACTGCGGCGCGCACGGCTATGCCATGGGACATAACTACAACGGAAAAATCCGGCCAGCCGAGTACCTCCTGGAGTCGTCCGGTACCTTCCGTCAGATCCGCCGCGCAGAAACATTCGAGGATCTCTACCGGACCGTCGTTCCCCCTCTCGCATGACTTTCCGTGTCTCCTCCCTCATCGGCTCCACTGCTCCTTACGCGTTTGCGGAAGTGGACAAGCAGGTTGCCGCACTCAGAGCCAAAGGCGTTCGTGTGATCGATTTCGGCGTCGGGGATCCGCGTGAACCCACTCCCCCGTTCGTAATCGATGCGCTCAAACACGGTGCGGATACTCATGCTGCCTCGGGCTACCCTAGCTACGAAGGATCACCGTCGTTCCGACGCGCATGTGCCGACTACATGCACACCACTTTCGGCGTCACGCTCGACCCTGACCGGGAAATCATCGCCACGATCGGATCCAAGGAAGCAGTCTTCCACTTCCCCTTCGGCATCATCGAACCCGGTGACATAGTCCTCTGCCCGACTCCCGGCTACCCGCCCTACAAGACCGGCACACGCTTTGCGCGGGGTGTACCGTACTTCGTTCCACTCCTCTCCGAGAATGATTTCCTCATAGATTTCGAAGCTATTCCGCAGGAGATCCGCATGAGAGCCCGGATCCTCTGGACAAACTATCCAAACTCGCCGACCGGGGCAACGGCTTCACGATCCTGGCTTTCCGAACTCCACGCCTGGGCACAGGAGAACGACATCATCATCGCAGCGGACGAGGGGTGCTACATCGATCTCTATAGCGGCGACAAGCCCGTGAGTATGCTGGAGGTCGCTCGTGAGGGCGTCCTCGCCTTCTACTCTCTGAGCAAACGAAATAACATGACGGGCTACCGCGTTGGGTTCTGCGCAGGCGACGAGCGCTTGGTGAGTGCGATCAGGACAGTGAAGACCAACGCCGACTCGGGCGTGCCGTGGTTCGTTCAAGAAGCAGCGATCGCTGCGCTGAATGACACGGAGCACATCACCAGTCTCCGGAAGGACTATGCGGAGAAACGGCGGATTCTGACTGCGGCACTCACGAAGGCCGGGCTGCCTGCCTGCACCGCAGATGCGACGTTCTACCTCTGGCAGAAGGCTCCGTCGGGCATGACAGGAATCGATCTTAGTAGAAAGCTCCTTGATCTCGGAATTGTCGTCACACCGGGCGAATGGATTTCCGATACAACGGAGAACAGCATCAACCCGGGTAGGGACTACGTGCGGTTCGCGCTCATCGCGAGCATGGACGATATCCGGGAGACGGAGAGGAGACTTGAGGAGGCGCTGATGCTTCGCTGATGCAGTTTGTTGATGATTTCTGCTGTTCCTAGACATTTCTCGATATTGGCTCTCTGAAGTCAGAACGGTCGCATGCCCGTGGTGGCGGAGAGGGAGGGATTTGAACCCTCGAGACCCTTTCAGGTCTACTTGCTTTCCAAGCAAGCGCACTAGGCCACTATGCGACCTCTCCGTATGCCGTGTACTGTAGCAATGAAGGAGGAGGAATGGGAATGAATTCTGGAGAACTTTTGGCAAATCATCAGATTACGGTCTGATTGAAACTCCGCTCCCTTTCATCGGTGGTTTATAATATCCCTTCAGCGAACATGACAGATTCTGATACTCACCGGCTGGAACTCGCCACCTTCGCGGGCGGGTGCTTCTGGTGCATGGAGCCGGTCTTTCGGCTGCAGAAGGGGGTGAAGGATGTCGTGGTTGGTTATGCAGGAGGTACCAGGAAAGATCCGTCGTACGCAGAGGTTTCCGCCGGCAAGACTGGCCACCGCGAAGCGGCGCAGATCAGCTTCGACCCATCCATTACCCCGTACCGTCGTCTCCTCAAGATCTTCTGGCACAACATCGATCCTACGGACAGTGGCGGACAGTTCGCCGATCGTGGAACGCAGTACAAGACGGCGATTTTCTTCCACAGTGAAGAACAGCAGAGGGATGCGGAGCGCTCCCGCGAAGAGCTGCAGAAAACGGGGATATTTGACCAGACAATTGCTACAGAAATTCTGCCGTTTGTATCATTTTTTCCCGCTGAAGATGAACATCAGAGCTACTACCGCAAGAACCCTGCCCATTACGAGAGCTACCACGAAGGTTCCGGCAGAGCCGAGTACGTCCGGAGCATGTGGGGGAGTGCGGCAACAGTGGAGAAATCTGAACCAGTTCCCCTCCCGACCGATGAGGAGCTGAAGAAGATACTCACTCCTCTGCAGTATGAGGTCACACAAGCCTGCGGCACCGAGCCTCCATTTCAGAATGAATACTGGAATGAGCACCGTGCTGGTCTGTACGTCGATCGCATTTCCGGTCGCCCGCTCTTCCGATCCATCGACAAATTCGATTCCGGAACAGGTTGGCCGAGTTTCACAAAACCGATTAATGATGAGCTCAAAGAATTGGAGGATCGAGAGCTCGGTATGCGCAGGACAGAAGTGCGGAGTAGAACTTCCGATGCGCATCTGGGGCACGTCTTCCCGGATGGACCCGGCCATGAAGGCCTTCGCTACTGCATCAATTCCGCATCGCTCCGCTTCATTCCTCTCGAAGATCTGGAGAACGAAGGCTATGGGGAATATTCTCGGATGTTGCGGTGAATGGAGATTTGAACATGAAGAGTGTGTATAAAAAAACTGTCATGGTGTGTTGAGCCTGTGCGGAGTCAGCTGAAGCATCGACCCATGACACTCCTTCGATCATCACACAAAAAGCACCTATCTTTCCTTCCAGTCTCAATAAAGCATCACTCCCCTCGTATCTCCTTCCCACTCTGCTTCACCAGACTTCCGCTTCCCTGCAGTGCCGCATTCGCTGCCCCCTGATGATCGAACATCCACCAAAGAGCAATATCGAGCTGCGGGTCGCGCTTGGCGACAACATCGTCCTGCGTACGATCGACGACGATATCCGGATGGACTCCCTCCTTTCCCAAATCTCGCCCATTGGGTGTGAGCCAGCGGGCCACCGTCACGCGAAGACTGCTGCCGCCTGGGAGATCGAAGACTTCCTGTACCGTCCCCTTGCCGAAGCTCTTCTTGCCGATGATCGTGGCACGTTTGGCATCCTGCAATGCTCCCGCGAGAATTTCGGAAGCGGAGGCGGAGCCCTCGTTGATCAAGATGACCAAGGGAATATCGGATTCCATCGGACGTCCGTTGACGTAATGCTGTACCGGCTCGCCGCTGCGACGCTGTACGGTCACCACTTTCCCGGACTTGAGGAAGAGCGAAGCGATCTCCACGGAACCTTCCAGATACCCGCCGCCGTTATTGCGCAGATCGACGATGATGCCTTTGATGGACTGGCCACGGAAACTGGTGATCGCCTTCTCGATCTCAGCAACAGACTGATCGCCAAACTGGTTCAGCGCGATATACCCGACGGAACCCGTGGCAGTCTTCTTCACTTCGGACTGCACACTCGGAAGGGTGAGATCGTCGCGCTTGATGGGAATCTCGAGGAGTCCATCAGCACCTGATCGTTCGATGGAAAGAGTCACCATCGTTCCCTTCGGACCGCGAATACGCTGGACGACGGACACCAAGGCTTCTCCTGTGGCATCTTTACCGTCAACCTTCACGATACTATCCCCAGGCAGTATCCCTGCGTTATCTGCCGGTGATCCCTTAATGGGAGCGACGACCACGATCTTTCCGTCCTTCGTGGTGAGCTCCGCACCGATGCCATGGAGCTTCCCACCAAGACCTTCTTTGAAAGCGCTATTCTCGGGCGGAGTCATGAAGGCGGTGTACGGATCGGCGAGGGAACGAACGAGCCCATCGACCGCTCCGTAGAGCATAGGCGTCGTCTGGAGCTTATCGGGGGCAATGTACTGTTGCGAAAGCAAGCGCCACACACCCCAGAGGAGCGAAATATTCACTTCCTTCTCCGGATCTCCTACGACCGTTCCGGATCCTGAGGTGCTCCCTTTATAGAGGAACTCCAGCTGATTCACCGTATCCTCCACGCGCTTGGCCTCGTACGTGAGACCCAGCTCGATGCCGAGGAAGAGCGTGATAGCCGGGAGGAGAACAAGGAGACTGATACGGAGGAAGCGACGCATGGGGGAGAATAGGGAAGTTCGGAGAAAGATCCTATGGAGAGCGTGTTGGGAAATGTAAAATGTATAATAGAGAATGTAGAATGAACGGAACGCGGAGACTCTACTCCAAAAGGATTCTACATTATACATTCTCCATTCTACATTCATTTCGATGCCCTCTCGTCATCCCCCCGCACCCTCCATCCGAGGCGACATCCCCATCCTCGATCTTCTCGCGATCTTCCCGGAATCGACGGAGATCCTCGCGGCCTATGGCCTTGCATGCTTCTCCTGCCCATTTGGCGGATCGGAATCCCTGGAGGATGGATGCCGCGCGCATGGATTCCCGAAGGAAGTAACGAAGGCACTCCTGAATGACCTCAATCGTCTGCTGACAGAGAAGCCCCACAAGGAAGAGGTCATCACCATCACCAAACGTGCGGCGAAGGAAGCAGTGAAGATGGCCAAGCAAGAGAAGAATGCGAAGGGGTTGCGGGTGCAGCTCGACGGACAGGGAAGTTTTTGCATGGAGTTTCGCGCGAAGCCCGAGAAAGATGACCGCATTATCAAAGGAAAAGATGCCGCCTTCCCGCTCTACGTTCCCCGCCTGCTCTTCTCCAGACTCAGCGGCGCGACGATTGATTATCGCGGTGGGAGATTCCAGTTGGATCTACGGAGTGAGTAGTACGTGGTAATTTGCGATTGCAAAATTTGCGATTTGCGATTTTTGCTCAATCGCAATTCGCAAATCAGAAAATCGCAAATCCATCCTGCTATACTGTCCCCGTGATCCGCCTCCCCGCCGCTCTCGAACGCCGGCTCGCCGAGATGATTCCCCGTGTACGGGAGCGGGAACGCTTCGTCACCGAAGTTCTGGAGAAGGAATTGCGCACTGCACGTCCTGTGATGATCGACCAACCTGCATCCATCGGCGGAACGCTCCACCTCTTCTCCGATGGCGGCTCGCGCGGCAATCCCGGGCAATCCGCCATCGGCTGCGTCCTCGTGGATCCTTCCACAGGCAAAGTGGTGCAGGAACACTGCGAACGCATCGGCATCCAGACCAATAACGTCGCCGAGTACCGCGCGCTCATCGAAGGGCTCAAGCTCGCCCGCCACCACCAGCCCAGCCGCCTTCTCTGCCATCTGGATTCCGAGCTCATCGTCCGTCAGCTCAACGGCCAGTACCGCGTGAAGATGCCCACCCTCATCCCCTTCTTCGAGGAGATTCGCATCCTCGCCAAGACTTTCCCGGTGATTCAGTTCATCCATGTCCCGCGGGCAAGTAACGCCCATGCGGATGCCTTAGTCAATAAAGCCCTAGACGAACACCCTTCGCCGCATTTCACACCGGTGCGTAATGTAAAATTGAGAATGTAAAATGGACAATTTCTCTTGCCTAAAATACTCATGGAACCTCTGAAAAATTCTCGAGCATGTCATGGTGAGCCGTGTCGAACCATGACATTTGACAAATTGGCAATTTTTCAGAAGTTCCTCATGATTTTCGATCATTCTCCATTGCTCCCTAAGCGCATTGTTCTCAGTCTGACAATTGCGCTCTCGCTTTTCCCATGGAGTGCGTCAGCCGCAACTCTCTTCTTCCGCTCCGATCACCACCTCTACCAGATTCAGTCACAAAAGGAATGGCGGACGACCGAGGAGATGTGGTTCTACAACGGGCAACCAGTGACCATCCCTGCAGAATTCCGCGTGGACGGTGACCATGTCCCTTCCCTTCCTTCCGGCTTCGAGAAGCGCTCACAGCAGGGCTGGAACCGCGATGCCATCCGCGCGACACTCAGCACAAAAATCTCTTCGGTCTTCGATCGCGATCCCGGCACAGTGACGATCGCTATGAGCGCGAGTGGTACAGTGACATTCGACGGTGTGGGTCTGCCGGGACGATCTATAGATTTGGATCGTGCGACCGCGCTCACCATTGAGGCTCTGGAACGCGGAGTTACGGATATCACGCTTCCGGTACTGGAAACTCAGCCGAAGATCACCATCACTGATCCCAAGCTCACAGCCATGGGTATCCGCGAAGTTGTCACCGTGGGCGAATCGGACTTCACCGGATCCACCTTCAGCCGGAAGCACAATATCACGACAGGTCTCACGCGCTTCAACGGTACCATCATTCCGCAGGGAAGTACCTTCTCCTTCGACGATATCCTCGGCCCGGTGAACGGCGCGACCGGTTACGTGAAGGAGCTCGTGATCAAAGGCGACAAAACCCTTCCGGACTACGGCGGCGGACTCTGCCAGGTGGGCACGACGGCCTACCGCGGAGTATGGGAGTACGGCTTCCCCATCGTCGCGCGCCGCAACCATAGCTACGCCGTGCACTACTACAGTCCGCAGGGAACCGATGCCACCATCTACCCGCCCAGCGCCGACATGAAGTTCCTCAACGATTCCCCGGGCGCGCTGCTCATCCAGACCTTCATGGACGCCCCGCGCGCCTACTTCATCTACTACGGCACCCGCGATACCCGGAAATCAGAAATCATCGGACCCTACACCTGGGATACCGTTGCCGCTCCACCGGACAAAGTGGAGTACACCACCGAGATCCCCGCGGGAACCACGCGCAAGGTCGGCGAACGCGTCCCCGGCATGAAGGCTCGCTGGTACCGGTCCGTAATCAAAGATGACAAAGAAATTCTGGAACCCTATTCCTCCGTCTACGAAGCACGACCGCACTTCGTTCAAATTGGGATCGATCCGGCGGCGGTGCTGACGACGGGTGAGGGGGGTGCGGCGAGTGTGAGTGGCGAGTGAATCGAATGGAGATGCCTCGCTTCGACAATCTGAATAGCCTTGCATCTCCGAGAACTAGGAAGCACCATGTGCATATGAGCGAACCCCAGAATGAACCGAGCCGAGATGAAAGTTTTCTTTCTGCAGTCCGTGAAAACAACGGGGCCCAGGTGGCCGAGGATTGCCGACATCTTCTCAGACGCACACAATCGGGGAAAAGAACTTCTTACATGAACGTGCTTTCAACCGCCTTATCTGGCTCAAGAGCAATTCAAAAAATCGATGAAGACTTTCTCCTGCGCCGATTCAACAGTAATCCAAGCTTGCGATACCGCGACGGCAGATCGCGCAGCGACTCACTCAAACATCAAGAAAAAGAACCTACGCAAAACAATGATCGATCGTGACATTGTGAGTCTATCAGTATGGATTGTATGACCTTGACATTTATTTTTTTGACACAATAACTTACATACATCTCTCATTCCAAACCACCTATTGGGTGAACGGACGCAAAAGAACATTCGCTCTAAGGACCCTTGATTTTCGGGGACTTCAGCGTAGCCTATTCTAAATCTGATTTTATTGTATTTTGACGATATAGACGTAGAAAAGCGCAAGCCTCAAGCTTCCCCCCACTGTATGAAGCCTTCGTTCGGTCCGACCGTTCTCACTCCTACACTTCCCGCACTCGGCGGTCCTGCTGCAGCCCTGAAAGCCATCCACAGTTTATTTCCATCGCACTCCATCATCGACAGCCTGAAGCGACGCATGATTCCCATGGCGCTCGAACATCAGGATGTCTTCGAAAGAAAAATCTCACTCTATCCGGTCAATGTCTGTGAACTGACATTCGCAAGTTTATTTTGCTGGAGCAAAGTTTTTCCCCATTACCTAGGCAAGAACTCTCCACATTTCTTTTGCGAATATAAGGATCACCTCATCGTGGGATTTTATGACACGATGGGACAGCTCTTCCTCTACCAACCGATCGGACCTGACCCCGTGGAAATCATCCAGGAATTGAACACCACTCCTGCGGCAGTCGAATGGACATGTATCGAGGAGAGTATTGCACGGAGAGTCTTTGGAGATGCTGATGTTATTTTTGAGCGTGATCACTGTGATTATCTCTATACTCTCCCCGAACTCCGCGCGATGAAAGGAGGAAAATTCCAGAAGAAACGAACCTACATTCGTCACTGTGAGGAGCTGAAGCCTACGATCGTCACTCTGGATGCATCCATGGCTTCGCAATGTCTGGATGTGAATAGGAAGTGGCTCGAGCAGAAGCCCGATCCTGATGCCACAGATGCAGTCGCTCTCGAGACGGCACTCTCCTCATTTGATCGATTCGGACTTTCGGGAATCGGTGTATTGATCAACGGAGAACTGCAGGCCTTTTCCATAGGAGAGCCACTGAACCCGACCACCTACTGCCTGCACTATCAGAAGGCGAATGATGCCATTCACGGTCTCTACCAGTATGTGTTCCATGCGTTCACCAAATCGATTCCGGAGTCGTTCCAATTCCTGAACCGGGAAGAAGATCTGGGCATTGAAGGTCTCCGCATTACTAAGGAAGGCTGGAATCCCTGTGCGATGGTCAACAAGTTCTCCATCCGAAACCCAATGAAAAGACAATTTCTGGAAAAGCTCTCCACTCGCGAGCACAAGGCAGTTGCTCTTGCCGTGTAATGAACGTGAAATCGAAGATGGACGAAATCACTCCAAATATCAACGGAGGATTTCGTTCATCATTACCATGTCTGCTTCTGATATTTTTTTGGCATTCTCGTGTCGCTCAGGAGCATGCCGATTGCAGTAACGCAGTCTTGAAGATGTCTTTCGACAAGATAGCGACCGTCATCCAAGCTCTGTGCGTGATAGACATTGAACAGAAGACCATGATGCGTGGCGATATCCTCCGCCTGAATCGTCCGGATTTTCCCGCGCCAACGCTGAATATCTTCCGCAGCAAGATTACATGCGCCGAAAATTCGGCCAAGGAAAATTGTATCGCCTCCAGAAACACGGTCTGCATATTGTTGATCGAATACGCGCGTCGGGGCATTCCCCACACTATCGACAACGTGAATGGCTTCCGTTCGCTCAAAGAGATGGGAGAATTCCTCTCGTAACCGGCGATACCCTGCCGCCCAATACGCTCCCCGTTCACCGGAAAGCTCCTCCGAGCCGCAGAACGCGACACACACATCATCCAAAAGTTTCGGATTGCGACGGATCGCCTCCAGCAATACAACAATTCCCGAAGCGTTATCGATGATCCCTTTGCCGATGCTGTCGTAGTGTGTGAGGACAAGGAAGCGAGGATTCTGCGTATTTCCTGCCAAAATATTACGGCTGATATGATGGACATGATCCATTTCGACGACACCATGGATCAGACCACGTGACCGCTGGAGCGCGTCGCGAACATGTCTGCTCACCGCAATCGTCGGAACCTCATCGTACATATTCGCGAGCGAAGGCAGATCCGGACTCTTCGGTGCGAAAGCGATAAGAGATAGTGTCTCAGACCTGCTCGCTCCAATGACGACATTCGGATCCACAATAGGCGCTCGCGCATCGATACGACCGCTGACCTGAGAAGCTGCCGCTACGTAGCCCGAGCCTGCAAATTCCTGACCATCGATCGTGAGTCGGGCAAAGGAATGCTGGACGTCCGGAACATGCACATCAAATTCCTGAATGACAGGATTATGTCCCATATCTCGGAGCTGTCCGATGAGATAATCACCAGCTTCATATTCACCATGGAGTTGGCGGTAAGGGTAGTTCTCGCCGAAGGATATCGCTTGTTCCCGAAGTGTTTGCATAAGCTAATATGAAACTATACTAATATTCGTCCATGGTACGACCATTTTGATATATTCGTATTATATTGTAT
>Ga0194063_10001244_pt1 | contig 16808 bp, 15 predicted proteins | sample SepL3720m_MetaG_FD_155459 | JGI IMG/M metagenome (GOLD analysis project Ga0194063, IMG submission 155459) | Anoxic zone freshwater microbial communities from boreal shield lake in IISD Experimental Lakes Area, Ontario, Canada - Sep2016-L373-20m | ecosystem: Environmental > Aquatic > Freshwater... | reverse complement strand
GAAATGTTAAATTATCTATTTTCATTAGAAATGGTGAGAGAAGGAATTGTTGTGCGGCAGAATCGATAGGATTAGCGATAGCTTTTGCAGTTCAAGTCATAAATATTCGCACCATTTTGTTTTCTGTCTATGGTAGAAATGAACATATGCTACGAATAGTAAAGAAGCTTGGATTAGAGCAGAAATTACCAGTTCATGTGTATGAACTCTCAGAACAATTAATTAGCACAACGCTTAAGAAACTCGCAAAGCTGGAAGCGTGAAGCAAAGATATTTTAATGTCTTTGCTTTTTTATATAAAGCATCACCCTCTTAATTTCAGGGAAATCTTTATTTTCCAAGGCCAGTTCCTTTTCTATATTTTCTTTCAAAATACTTTCTCTATAAATAAAATCCAAACTCCTAACTATATATTCTGAAGTGATTATTTTCTTTGTTTTATAGCCGAAAGATGCTAAATTATCGAAATTTTTATTTTTTAAAAAGTCTTTTGGAACTTTGATTTTATTTGCAAAAAAGTGGAATACCTCATGCCTTATCAGTTCGCAATTTTTATCTAAAGCTCCTGGACCAACCACTATATAGCCAGAATTATCCAGTTTGAAACAATAACCTCCCCAATAAGCATCTAATGGATTAAAAATTAAAAAGATATTCTTAATCGCCGAATTAATCTTAGCCATAAAAGAAAAAATGCGTATAATTTCTGGTCTAGACTTATTCAGTATACATTCTAATTCTTTTAATATTTCAGCATCAAATATATTCAAAAACTTTTTAACCTGAGGTTCTTTTAAAAATTTACTTAATTCAAGAATAAACTTTTTATATACCTTTTTACAATCTTTTCCATTTAATATGGCATTAATCAAATGCCATGGATGATTTCTAGAAATTGCTTTTGATAATTCTTTATATTTATGATTCCAAGTATTCTCTACAGATAAATAATCTTTTATCTCTTTTCTTATATGGTGCATTCCATTGGAGTTATTTTCTTCGCCATAACTGTAAATGTTAAGGAAACAAAAAAGGGAAAGAATGAGGCTGGCCTTCCTGTTATTATTTACTAGTAGATTTATCTTAATCTTTTTACAAATGATCATACAATAAACATTACCACAGGTATTTTATAGTTCAAATTATAATTATGTCTGGGATTTCCAAAAAACTCTTTTAAAGAGTACACTTAATAAAATTATGAAAAAGAAAGAATCTTTAGTCGCACGAATATTCGAAAAAATCGCTCCTACGATAGGGGCGAAAGTCCTTTTGGAATCTGAATGGGGAATGGTGGGGCAGATCATATACAAAAATGGCAAAAAAAGTTATTTTCGGGGATCTAGTCTAGATATAAATCCGCTCGGTTCCTCTGAGATCGCTCGGGATAAAGACTTTGCATATTATTTTATGAAAGGGATGGGATATCCGACGATAGAGGGAAAAACATTCTATTCAGATGAATGGGCCACTAAAATTAAGTCGGATCAGACTGTGGATTTGGCATATAAATACGCAATGTCCCTTAATTTCCCATTAATCGTTAAGCCGAATAGTAGAAGTCAGGGTAACGGTGTGACAAAAGTTAATGGTAAAGAGGAATTCGATCAAGCTATTAAATATGCATTCGAAAAGGATCAAATAGTACTCGTGCAGAGGTATGTTTCTGGTAAAGACTATCGAATAGTCGTTCTCGGTGACAAGGTAATTTCTGCTTATGAGAGAATCCCGCTTTCTGTAATAGGCGATGGAGTCTCTAATATTAAGGAATTGATAACAATAAAACAGAATTTATTAAAAGATAGCGGAAGGAAGGTGGTAATAAATTTAAATGATTTTAGGATTTTGTATAAATTAAAAAACCAGGGCTTAAATATGGAATCTGTTTTAGAAAAAAATACAAAAGTGTTTTTATTAGATAATGCAAATCTTTCTGCCGGAGGGGATTCTATCGATGCAACCTCAGACATTAGCGATGGTTTTAAAAAGCTCGCTATCTCACTTACTAAGGATATGGGTCTTTGCCTTTGTGGAGTAGATTTAATTATTAACGGTTCTATAGATGATAATGCAGAAAAGACCGAGCACTGGATACTCGAAGTTAACTCTTCACCCGGTGTTGATAACTATTATTCTATGGGAGATTCTCAAAAGAAGATAGTGGAGGACTTATATTTAGAGGTCTTGAAAGAGATGGAGACATACTGAATGGGGTTGAACCTATCGCTGATTTTTTGCCGTTCTTACTGTATAATATTAGTAAGGTATGGACAATGTTCAATACGAGGGTGAATCATCGGCATATATAAGTAATGTCAGGCGTCCGGCCACGACATGGGTTTCAAATGCCAGTCCTGACGTTAATTATGAAATAAACAATACTTCGTCGAAGATGGCGAAGTACTTAATGAAGCATGGGCTAGCGCGCTCGGAAAACCTTGCGACCATAATTCTCATTTTAGTCGGTTTACTATTTTTCGGTCTATCTATTTTAGTTTTCGCGGGATATATTATTTAAAAAACCGAGCGTCTTTTAAAGCGGATTTTAAAGTGGACGCATCTTTTCTATGATGATAGTCATCGATCCGTTTCGCTCGGACATTTTGCCTTTAAAAGCGATGCATTTATCCACGATGAGCAAACTTCTGAATTCTAAATAGGTGCGGGGGAAGCAGACGGCTTCTATTGAGCCGGAAAAGTCTGTGATTTTTAAGAAAACCATGACATCACCTTTTTTAGTATTTATCTGTTTTACTTCTTCTATGATTCCGGCGAGAATTACTATTTGCCCGTCCTTCTGATTTTCCTTTGCCTTTTTAATATCTAGCTCTCTTTTTTCTAAAACAGCGCGGAATTTATCTAGTGGATGACCGCTCACATAGAGTCCGAGAAGCTCTTTTTCCCAGGCCAAACGGACTTCAGGTGTGACGGCGGGTGCTTCTCGAAGGCGAAGGCCGTTCACAGTGGAGTCGAGCGCACCACCGAAAAGGGAATCCTGATTTTTTCTTTGCTCATTCGCATGTTCTTTATTATAGGCCAAAAGGTCATCGATATTTCCGAGCATCAGTCCGCGCTCGCCGAAAGAGTCTAATGCTCCTGCTTTTATGAGAGCTTCTAGGGATTTCTTATTCAAATTTTTATCCTGCACGCGCTCGAGGAAGTCGGCTAGAGATTTGAATTTTCCACCGCGCTTTCTTTCGTCGATTATAGCTGTCGCGGCACCCTGACCGAAGTTTTTAATAGTGACTAGTCCGAAGCGAATGCGGTCTGTGTTTACCGTGCTGGTATCGTCCATGGCTGGTACCGCTTCCGGCTCTGCCTCAGCCTTCTTTTCACTTTTTATCACAGTGAACTGACTGAAGCTTTCATTTACATCTGGGGGCAAAATGGGTATACCCATTCTTTTACATTCAGTGATTATTTCTCCGATTTTTTCCACATCTCCTGAGTCGGCTGTAAGAACTGCGGACATATAAATAGCCGGAAAATTCGCCTTCATATACGAAGTCTGATAGGCCACACGGCCGTAGGAGGCGGCATGTGAATTATGAACTATAATATCATTCGCAACGAAATTATGATGAGGTGGTAGGGTAATATCATAAGTCATTTCCGTACCTAGAGGCTTAATAGAAATAACTTCGTCCCAATATATATGAGAGCTAGCTTTTTCTAATAATTCTTTTGATTTTAGAAATTCTCCGATTTTCTTAATAGTTTCTCTTTGATACCCTATTTTTCTTTTATCAAATCCAAAAAGCCTTTCTGAGATTTTTAATTTATTACAGATTTCTTTAATAGTTACATTCTTTTCAGACATTATTTTCCTGATTTCTGGCATTATTTCTGCTGGTATAATGTCTTTTGTACCTCTAGCTGGATTTGAATTTAAATGAATACAGTTTTTAGCCAGTTTGATCAGGTCTACCTTTTTCTTTCCAATAAGAGATTTGCCTACGGTATTACTAAAAGCGCTAATATTTTCTCTATGTGTTACGACGACTGTATAGCCTAATTTATAATCTCCTTTATACTTAAACTTTTTATTATGGATTGTCGAAAGTATACCTAAGCGCAAAAGTAGATGCTGTGTATCCTCTGCTAATCTCTTAGAGCTGGTGGCGTAATAGACCTGTTCATTTTTAATGCTTATACATCCGTCACCCTGCCACATTTTTCCCAAAAGAATAGATAGTGTATTTTTATCCCACCCAAAGACACATTCTGGTATATGTTTCTCTGTAGCCTTTTTGCCTTTTAATTCTAATTTAATAATCCATTTATTTAATTCATTACCAGTTTTTTGATCTTTTTGACCACAATAAACTGCCATAGCGCTTTTACTTTTATCTATAGTACATTTTGTATTTTTAAATGATGTGGCGTATTTTATAAAATCATTTACTTCATCATTTTGTGTCGAATAAAAATATATTCCATGTGGATGGCAAAGATTCCCCTCGGATAATAAATATCCCAAAACAGCGGCTTTTTTATAATCATTTTTCTTTCCAAGGAGAAGTGAAGTATTTCTAGGTACTGCTATTCTCGAGCCACCTTTTAAATTTTTCAAATCTTTCCACCCCGAAAAAGTATAGAATGGATGATTATCTGTAGCTTTTATTTTTCGGCCAGAGCGAGTAATGATTTCGAAAATGTCTTTTTCTCCATTTTCCATGACCATGGATACCTTTTTACTCTCGAGCTTCATACTGTCGTTCATGGATAGAATAAACGGTTTCAAATTCTTTTCATAAATGTCTTTAATGGTAAAGACATTTCCAGTTTTTGCATCTGCTAGTTTTGTATCTCCAGTTAAACATTTATTAAATCCATACGCTGCAAAAGGTTCTATGAGCTTCCATAATTCCTCGGATTTTTTTGCACTTAATCCGCCCTTCACGAAACCTTTAAGAAGCTTTTCTTTTTGCTCCTGCATGTCTTTCGGGATTTTTTTACCCATTGCTTTTCGGAGCTTATCTGCTTCGAGCCAGGAGTAACCAGCGAGCTTAATGGCTATCATCATAACGTCATCCTGATAGGTAATAACTCCGAATGAACGGTCTAGAATATCACGAAGGCGGGGGTCCAGATATTTGACCTTAGAAGGGTCATGTTTGCGCTCTATGTATTCAGGGATAGATTCGAGCGGGCCGGGGCGGTAAAGGGCGACCATTGCGTTTATATCGTGAATCGTGGAGGGTTTCAGGTCTTTTAGGAACTTCGTCATGCCTGTACCATTTAGCTGGAAAAGGCCTATAGTTTCGCCTCGAGCCAGCATTTCGAATGTCTTTTTATCTTCTATCGGCACATTCTCTAAGTCCACATCTTTGCCTTCTATTTTCTTCACTCTGTCCACCGCATCGGCGAGGATGGAAAGGTTTTTAATTCCGAGGAAGTCGAATTTTAAAAGACCGACGCCGTCTTCTCCGACTCCATGCATATCATACTGAGTGATGATTTTATTTTCCCCCTTAGTATCGAACTGCAAAGGGACGAATTCGACGAGCGGTTCCGGAGCCATAACTACGCCTGCTGCGTGTACGGAGATGTGGCGGGCACAGCCTTCTATTTTCTTTGCCATGTCAATAATCTTTTTCGTATCCGCATCTTTTTCATAAAGCTCTTTTAGTTCCGCCACTTCTTCGAGGGCGCGGTCTATAGTCATGGGGAAACCCTGGGCGCCCATTGGGATGAGCTTAGAAATTTTATCTCCTATCTCATATGCATAACCCATGGCGCGGGCCACGTCACGAACAGCTCCGCGGGCCATCATTGTACCGAATGTACCGATCTGGGCCACTTTATCATAACCGTATTTCTTACGAGCATACTCTATGACTTCGTCACGGCGATTATCGGCAAAGTCCATGTCAATATCCGGCGCGGACGGACGTTCCGGATTTAAGAAACGCTCGAAGGGAAGTTTATATTCCAGCGGATTCACATTCGTAATTTGTGTTACGAATGTAGTGAGCGATCCTGCGACGGATCCTCTTATGTTTGTCAGAATATTATTTTCATGTGCAAAGCGAAGAAGGTCAGACACCACTAGAAAGTACTGAGCATAACCTTTGTCTTTAATAACTTTAAGCTCATATTCGAGGCGGTCTACCACTTCAGAGGTTTTATCTAAACCTCTTTTTTCTATTCCTTCATAGGCCAGGCGCTTTAGTTCATCATCGTGTGAAAGTCCGCTTTCCACTATGAATTTCGGGAAATACCATTTTCCGAGAGTTAATTCTAGATTACATCTGTCTGCTATTTTTGCCGTATTTTCTATAGCCTCAGGATAATCTTTGAAAAATTCTTCGGCTTTTTCGCCGGTTATAAAAGAAAAGTCTGTTTCATCATCTTCTGTGATGCGGTCGGAGATGTCTCCGTGAGTGTTCACGAGGGTGAGAGTAGCACGGGCGATTTTATCTTCCGGATTTAGATAATAGACATCATGCGCAGCTACTAACTGAGTGTCTGTTTCTTTAGCGAGCTCTATAGTCTGCTTCATTACAGCTTCATGTCCCTCTAATTCTGGATGATAAGTGATTTCTAGATAGAAATTCTCTGCGCCATACACTTTTTTATAGTAAGCAATCTTTTCCTTTGCCTTCTCCTTATCCCGCATTTTTAGAGCCGCGGCGATTTCACTAGAAAAAGTAGGAGCGATGGCGATTAATCCTTCAGAGTATTTTTCTATAAGTTCTTTATCTATTCGGGGCTTATAGTAGAAGCCTTCGAGGTGTGAGTAAGTGACGAGCTTCATCAGATTCTTATAACCCGTAAAATCCTTTGCTAAAAGAATAAGGCGATGTCTTCTGCTATCCACTCCGGCCTGCATATCTTTCCTCGTTCGGACGGCTACATATGCGTCTATGCCGATGATGGGTTTAATGCCGTTCTTTTTCGCGTATTGATAGAATTCTATGGCCCCGTACATATTCCCATTATCAGTGAGGGCGAGGGAAGTCATACCGAGTTCCTTTGCCTTTTTTACAAGGTCATTAAGTTTCGGCAATGCAGAGAGCAAAGAATAGTGTGAGTGTACGTGAAGGTGTACGAATTTACTGGCCATAATTAATGTAGATAGTATAGCAGAATTCCGGCTAGGAGTTTCTTGACATACTCCAACAAAGTTATAGCATTATAAGTAGGCCAAAAACATGTTCGGAGTTTGAAAAATATGAATGCTACAAAAATCGTCTTTTTGCTTATGACATTCAGCTCTACGTGCCCACTTTCGAGCGGGTGCGTTTTTATTATTTTTCTTTTGCAAAAAGGGAAACTTGACACGGCTTTTTCAATTTTCCAAATGAGCCTTATTTTATAACGAAAAGTTATGAAATTTTGATAAAGTTTTTGTGAATTTTTTCCTTGTAATATATTTTGCATTATGGGAGCATAAAGACATGGAAGAGATACAAAAAATCGCGCTTTTTAAAAAGAAGGAAATTAGAAAAATTATTCATAATGGGGAGTGGTGGTTTGTCGTCGCTGATGTTGTCGAAGCGTTAGTGGATACTGTGGATGTGAATGATTATATAAAAAAGATGAGATCACGTGATGATGAACTCGTCAAAGGGTGGGGACAGATTGTCACCCCCCTTCCGATTAAGACTATTGGGGGAACTCAAAATATAAACTGTGCAAATACAGAAGGAATTTTTCGTATTGTTCAGTCTATTCCTTCGCCTAAGGCCGTAATTTTGTGAAAAAGACCAGTAAATATTTAATCGGAATAGATGAGGCGGGACGTGGACCATTAGCCGGGCCAGTGTCAGTGGGGGTTTTCGTATTTTTAAAGCCTGAGGCAAAGAAATTCCTAGGCGGGGCGCGTGATTCTAAAAAACTTTCAGAAGAGCAAAGGGAAGAATGGTTTGGAAAAATTGAAGAAGCGGAAAAGGCAGGACTAGTAGATTATTCAGTTTGCCTTTCTAGTTCAAAAATTATAGATACAAAAGGCATTTCTTTTGCCATCCGTTCGGCCCTAAAAAATGGCCTTAAAAAGGTCAGTCAGAAAAACAGCTTTCTCGCAGATGAATGTCTGGTACTCCTAGACGGTTCTCTAAAAGCCCCAGAGGAATATTTAAATCAAAAAACCATAATAAAAGGCGATGATAAAGAACAGGTAATTTCCCTCGCTTCTATTTGTGCAAAGGTCACTCGTGATAGATATATGTGCCACCTCGCGAAGAAATATCCTGAATATGACTTCTCAATTCATAAAGGCTATGGCACGAAGGCACATTACACGGCTCTAAAAAAGCACGGGCTGTCGCCAGAACATAGGCGCACCTTTTTGAAAAAGATTTTATAGAAAAAGTGCTATAATACCGCCAGACCCAATTCTATGAAAAACATGGTTCGGTCGGTTCATCGGGCCAGCCTTTTAGGTTTGGCGTTATCCATACCAGTATTAACCTTAACCTCCGTGTGTGCAGTCAGTGGAGCTACAGCGAATGAAGGGAGCGCACCCAGGGCCGTTTCCGAATGCCTTGTAAAAGTGGTCGAAGGGACTTACCCATGCGTTTTCCCGAGGACGAACTGTCAGTCATACGCCACGAATATGAAGATGGCGACGAATCTATTCGACCTCAGGAATTCCGCGCCACAGGCGGAACGTGCGGAGGCAAAGATAGACCTTTTGCTCTACGAGCCGAAGAAACTTTTGCCTCCATTCTGGAGAACGATGAACGTGGATTCCACAGAGAACGTGGTCCTCGGGACTGGGGCAGATCTCTTCACTTGGGGCATATTCCACACGCCGAATGAATCTGTGAGATGGGGTCCGATGATTCGTTCGGAATATCCCACAGGTATTCACGTTTCAGGTGGAGATGATGTTTACACCGTTGGGGTTTTCATCGCCTTCAAATTAAACGAGCCTCCCGCGAGGCAGTACAGATGACTTCAAAAGTAGAAGCCATTGTCAGAATGATTATGCAAAGCGACGCACTCTTCCATGGGTCCGCCGCTTTTTTGTATAGCTTTTTGTATAGTCTTTTGCATATATTTCCCACCATTTGCAAAAGATTAAAAAAGGTGTATAGTGTGCACATTATGGTAAACAGAATGCGTGCCACTCGGGCCCACCGAGATAATAGAAGATCACATCATGCCCTTACAGGCGTTCGTCTTTCTAAGTGCTCAAACTGCGGTGGAGTACATCAGTCTCACACTGTTTGTGTCACTTGCGGATATTATAACGGCAGACAGGTTATAGATGTTAAGGCTGCTATTACTAAAAAGGCAAAAAAGACTAAAGAAGCTGAAACAGCTAGATAATTTACCCCTCGTTTATTAAAATGTTCATTAAAAATAAAAAAAGTTCTTTAGAAAAATAAAAAAATGGCAAATAGACATCTTTCAAGGTCAATCTCTCTCCAAACCCTATTCGAATGGGATATGCGTAGTGGTGTGCTCGCAGAAGGCGAGACGATTAAAGAAAGTATAGATAGAAACGTGGCGGAGTTCGCTCCGGGCATGGGTGATATTGATTTTGCTAAAAATATCGTGGACGGTGTGATGAATAAGCAGTCAGATATAGACGATATTATTAAAAAGGCTGCACCTGAGTGGCCGATAGATAAGATTTCCATAGTAGATAGAAATGTGCTTCGTATAGGACTATACGAGCTTCTTTTTGCAGACAGAAAAGAGGTTCCGGCGAAGGTGGCTATTAATGAAGCTATCGAATTAGCAAAGACATTCGGAGGAGAAAATAGCGGAAAGTTTATAAATGGTGTGCTCGGTGCGGTTTATAAAGAAATCGGCGAACCCGGAAAGGATGAAGTCTCTCCAAAGAAGAAAAAGATTCCAGACATTCCATATGAGCAAATGCCTATTCAGAACCTCGGTGGTGCTATCGTCTACGCTCGTAGCGAAGGCGAAATATATTTAGCACTTGTGCATGATGTATTCGGACACTGGACTCTTTCTAAAGGAAAAATTCCAGCAGAAGTGGACATCCGTGAAGGAACAGTGGCAAAGATAAAGGAGGAGATCGGTGCGGATGTAAAGATAAAAGAAGACCTCGGTTCGAATGAATACATTGCCTCTGATCCTGAGCTTGGAAAGATTAGAAAGCAGGTGCACTATTTCCTCGCCGAAGCTAGTTATGAACCTTTAAAATTAGCAGCGAAGGGTGGGCTAGATGATGCGCAGTGGTTTAAGCTCGCCGAAATACTTGACCTTAATTTTTATAATGATATTTTACCAATGGTCACTAAGGCCGTAACCTTACTTTCAGAAGGCAAAGCTTAATATTTGCAGAAAATATTTTTATAAAATATATAAAATAGAAATACAAAAATGACTTCAGAACTCGAAAAATTTGAGAAAAAACTAGGTTTGTCATTTAAAGACAAAGCTCTTTTTACGCGCGCTTTTACGCATAGATCATATTTGAATGAACATAAAAAGCAGGGATTAGAGAATAATGAGCGCTTAGAATTTTTAGGCGATGCTGTTTTAGAGCTCGTCATCACTCATTTTCTATATTTAAAATTTCCTGATAGAGCAGAAGGAGATTTGACTTCATACCGTGCAGCGCTCGTTAATACTATTAATCTAGGACGAATAGCCACCGAACTCGGCATTAATGAATATTTGCTTTTATCGAAAGGTGAGGCAAAGGATATTGGTCGTGCTCGCTCAATAATCCTCGCGGATACTATAGAGGCATTAATCGGCGCTATTTACCTAGACCTCGGCTATGATGAAGCTTCTAAATTTATTACTAAATACGTGCTTGGTATGTCGGATATTGATTTGATAGTGAAGAATAAATTATGGCTAGATGCGAAAAGCCGTTTTCAGGAGCGCGCTCAGGAGGAATCAGGAATCACTCCGAGTTATAAGCTCGTTCGGGAAACTGGTCCAGATCATGATAAGCAGTTCACTATCGGCGTCTTTATCGGCAAAAGTCAGGTCGCCACAGGCACCGGTCCTTCTAAACAGGAAGCAGAGCAGGCGGCAGCGGAGAAAGGATTAGAGTCGAAGGGGTGGTAATACCATTTTCTTTCTAGAAATGTTAAAATTTGCCTATGTATTTAAAGAGCTTGGAGCTTTCGGGGTTTAAGTCATTTGCAAAGAAATCTTCTTTAGAGTTTTCGTCTCCGATTACAGGAATAGTGGGACCGAATGGCTCCGGTAAATCAAATGTGGCCGAGGCTTTTCGCTTCGTGCTCGGTGAGCAGTCTATAAAATCACTTCGTGGTAAGCGTGGTGAGGATTTGATCTGGAATGGTTCCGGCGAACTTACTAAAGGAAATCGCGCATCAGTGAAAGTGACTTTTAATAATGTTCAGCGGATTTTCCCGCTAGACTTCGATGAAATTTCCATAGAGCGCGTCGTTCACCGCGATTCTTCAAATGAATATTTAATTAATGGAACACCAGTACGTCTAAAGGATGTAGTGGAGCTTTTAGCTAGTGCACATATAGGTTCTTCCGGCCACCATATAATCTCTCAGGGCGAAGCTGATAGAATTCTTTCGGCAAATATACGCGAACGAAGGGAGATGATAGAGGATGCACTCGGTCTTAAAATCTATCAGTATAAAAAGTCAGAGAGTCTCCGAAAACTAGAAAAGACAGAGGAGAATATTTCACAAGTAGAGTCACTTCGAAGGGAAATCGCTCCGCATTTAAAATTCCTAAAAAAGCAGGTGGAGAAAATACAGCGCGCTCGCGAATTACGCGATGCACTTCGCCTGGCCTATAAAGAATATTTTGCCCGCGAAAAAGCATATTTGAATTCTGAAAAAGAAAAGATCACAGCCGAAATCGCCGGTCCGAAAGCTGAATTCGAAAAGCTCACCTCTGATCTCGAAAAAGTGAAGAAAATCATGGCTGAATCCAGTAAGCAGAATGAAAAAGGTAGTCAGCTTATAAACACTGAGGCGAAGCTCCGCCTAGTTTTAGATGAGAAGGAGAAAATGAATCGCGAGGCGGGGAGAATAGACGGAGAGATATCATCTATCGAGCGATTCATAAAAAGAGAAGAAGATAAGCAAAAGTCAGACTCCGAAAAGCTTATTTATTTCCGCGAAGTAGAAAAATTTGTAAAAGAAATTCAAATAGACATAGACCAGTCTGAGAATATAAAAAACGCGGAGCCTGCGACAGACGCCTCATTCCTAAGAGACCTTATAAAAAAGATAAAGGATTCCTGTTTTAAATTCCTCTCAGCTAATACTGCTGTTCGTGATACGAGTGCAGTAGATGAGGCAAAGAAGGATATGGCTAATTTAGAACAAAATAAGATTACAATCAGCCAGAAATTAAAAGAAGTATCAGAGAATGAGAATACATTGCGCTCCGAATACAAAAATATCCAGAATGAAATTGAAAAAGAAAAGGATACTAATAGAGACGCTGAAAGAGAGATATTTAGAATCGTTGCTCGCCAAAACGATGTCCGCTCTACACTAGACTCTATTCGCTTTAGAGAAAGTAAATTAAAACAGGACGAAGTACTCTTTGAACAGGATATTCATGACGCTTATGCATTAGTTGGCCGTGAAGCGGTGGATTATGAAAGCGCAAATATCCTTACACCAGAAGGCGCTGTTATTAATCCAGCTGAATTCATTAAAGAGCCTAGAGAAAAACAGCAGAATAGAAAGCATGAGATAGAGAGGACAAAGATCCGCTTAGAAGAGGCAGGTGGCGCGGGCGGAGCAGAGGTAGAAAAGGAATTTTTAGAGACTACCGAGAGAGATGCATTTCTAGCGAGGGAGCTCGAAGATCTGCATAAATCATCTGAAAGTTTAAAGCAGTTGATCGCTGAACTCGATGCACGACTGAACCTCGAATTTAAAGATGGAGTGTTAAAAATAAATTCTGAATTCCAAAGACTCTTTGAACTCATGTTCGGTGGTGGTTCCGCCGGACTAAATGTAGTCAGAGAAAAGAAAAGAACTCGTTCACTCACGTCCCTTAATTTAAGTGAAGACGGATCTGTTCCAGATAGTTTGGACGGCTCTGAATCAGAAGAAGAAACACAGGAGGGGATTGATATTTCTGTTTCTTTGCCTAGGAAAAAAATAAAAGGATTAATGATGCTCTCAGGAGGCGAAAGGGCACTCACGTCCATAGCCCTTCTCTTTGCCATCTCTCAGGTCAAACCGCCGCCATTTATAATTCTCGATGAAACTGACGCTGCGCTAGATGAGGCAAATTCTAGAAAGTACGGAGACATGGTTTCTGGCCTAGCTGAGCGTTCACAGCTTATTTTAATAACGCATAATAGAGAAACGATGTCCAGAGCCGGCGTATTATATGGCGTAACCATGGGCCGTGAAGGCGCTTCCAAACTACTTTCTATTAAGTTCGAAGAGGCGGTGGCTGTGGCAAAATGATATGCACCTTTTGCACTCTTTTCTTATTTGATAGGAGTATAATATATAAAACCATAGTACAAGGGGTTCGGGCCAGTGGTAGCATTCGGGTTTGGTAAGCAGTGCAGTGCGTGGTAAACTCCAAGGAGGGTTGGAAAGGGGCGGGATTGCAGGTGCAATCCCGCCCGATTATTTTTTACAGGCCAAACTTTTTTATTTTATTAAAGTTATTTTACTAAAGCGTAGTCCAGAGTTTTCTTTTCGAGATTTGCACCCATTACAGTGAAGCGGACAGTGTCGCCCAGTCTTAAACGCTTTTTAGATTTCTCGCCGATAAGTGACATACTTTTTTTATCAAAGATGAAAAATTCGCCTTCAGAATCACTTAAGTCTTTGATCCTTATCATGCCTTCACATCGAGTTTCTTTTTCTTCTACGTAAAAGCCCCATTCAGTAACGCCTGAAATAGTACCGTCGTATGCATTACCGATTTTATCGCTCATATATTCTATCTGTTTGTATTTGATGGATGAGCGTTCTGCTTCGGCGGCGGAGATTTCTCTTTCTGTGGACTGTGCGGCTACTCTTTCTAATCCTAAAAGCACACTTTCAGCCATCTTTTTACCTGAAAGGAAAGTGTCTAAGATTCTGTGGACTATAAGGTCTGGATAACGGCGAATAGGGGAAGTGAAGTGCGTGTAGTAAGTGAATCCGAGTCCGAAGTGGCCGATATTTTTCGTGCTGTAAATAGCCTTTTGCATAGAGCGAATAACAGCGATACGAATAACATTTGCCTCCGGCTTATTTTCCACAGCAGAAAGAAGGCGGTTTAATTCGGCTGGTGAAATGTCACCATCTTCATTTAAGTGCAAAGTGTGACCGAGTGAGCGGACGAATTCACTAAGGTCGGCGATGCGTGTTTTATCTGGCGTATCGTGAATTCTGTAAATTCCTTTTGCATTTATGCCCTGTGCCTTTGCTCTATCCCAAATAAATTTAGCCACTTCCTTATTTGCCAAAAGCATAAACTCCTCTACGAGCTTATGAGAATCTAAACGCTCCTTTTTATACACACCTATCGGTCTGCCAGCTTCGTCTAATTTAAATTTAATTTCATCCTGTTCGAATTCTATCGCGCCTTTTTGCATTTTTTCGGCGCGCATTTTCTTTGCCATTTCATTTAAAAGGTGCAAAGTAGGGTGGAATTCGGCGCTCGCATTTTTTATAGTTTCCTCAGCGGTTTCGTAGGTGAATCTTTTCGTCGAATGTATTACCGTTCGGCCGAACCACCTTTTATAAACATTCGCACTTTTATCCATTATAAACACCGCCGAAAAAGCCATTTTTTCAGCTCCTGGATTTAAACTACAAAGGTCATTTGAGAGGATTTCGGGAAGCATTGGGACAGTTCTGTCTACCATGTAAATAGAACAGCCTCTTTTAAAAGCTTCTTTATCTAGCTCCGTTCCTTCAAGCACGAAGAAAGAAACGTCTGCTATATGCACTCCGATTTCATATAATTTTTCTGGCCTTTTGCCCTGAATCTTTGCGTCAGTAATTTCGCCTTCACTTAATTCACGAAAAGAGATGGCATCGTCGAAGTCCTTTGCATCTACTGGGTCTATTGTGCAGGTCCAAGTATTTCTGAAATCTCTTCTATTTTTTAATTCTTCTTCTAGAATATTTCCGCTCTTTGCTTTAATAAGCCCCGCTTCTTCCTCTACTGTAGTCGGGAAGCTAGTTTCGAATCCGCTCTCTAGAACGATAGACTGCATTTCTGTATTATGGTCTCCCTGAGGGCCGAGTACTCTGCTAAGCCGTGCCTCCGGCATTCCAGCGCCAGGTCTCCAGACAGTCATTTCTACTAAGGCTTTGTATTTATCCTGCGCCTTTTTTCTTTGCTCTGGAGAGATGGACGCAGCTGGCACGAAAAAGGGAACAGACATTTTTTTATCATCCGGCATTACATAAAGTCCACTCGGCGAATTTTCTATAACTCCGACGAATGATTTTCTAGAGCGGGCGAGCACTTCTAATACTTCGCCTTCATAGCCTCTCTTATCTTTCTTAACTATTCTGATAGAGACTGTGTCATTATTTAATGCTCGATTTATCTTTTCTGCGGGTATAAATACGTCCTCCTCCATTCCTTCGATTCTGACGAAGCCGAATCCGCGCGGATTAGTGCGAATACCACCGACAAGGTTCTTTTGCTTCATTTCCTTGCCTTTTCTATTTACATTGTTGTTTTTTGATGTTTTTTTCACTTTAACACTATATCAGCATTTGCTCTTTTTGCATACTTCTGATAGTATGCTAGCCATGTTAATGATTAGATTACAAAGAGTAGGGCGAGTGCATGAACCCACATTTCGTGTGGTTGTCACTGATTCAAAGAACGGCCCAAAAAGCGGAAAATTCATAGAGATCATAGGCTCTTACGATACCCGCAGAGATAACGACATTAAGCAGATCGATGTCGACAGAGTTAAACACTGGATGAGTAAAGGTGCTCAGCTTTCAGATACTCTGCATAATTACTTTGTGCATAAGAAAGTTATAGAAGGCAAAAAGGTGAATAAACTTCCTAAGAAAAGCCCTATTAAAAAAGAAGAGGCAAAGGAAGCTCCGAAGGCATCCGCTCCTGTTTCATCTCCCGCTTCAGCTCCTGTAGCTCCCGCAGCCACTCCGGCTGAGACAGTAGCTCCAGCAGAAGCTCCAGTAGCTTAGTTTGACAGGCATAGATATATCATTGTACTAATAAAGCTATCCTCATACGGCGTTGACTCTCGGGCGGTGACTTTATACAATGTTCTCACATGCTACGAAATTTCGTTTGCATATTAAAAAGATTATAAGCACAGATAAAAAATATAGATATGGAAAGAGATCAACAGTTTTTAGATTACGTTATTAAGGCACTCGTTGATAATCCGAACGATGTAAAGATTGCTAGGACTGTGGACGAAATGGGCGTGCTTCTAACATTAGAGGTTGGTGCAGCAGACATGGGAAAAGTTATCGGCCGATCAGGTAATACTGCAAAGGCTATCAGAACTCTTCTACGCGTCGTCGGAATGAAAAACAATGCCCGAGTGAACCTAAAGATTAACGAGCCAGCAGGTGCTCCACCTCGCGAAATGAAGGCTTCAAAGTCAGTCGACGAAGCGATGGCAGATCTAAAGATTTAATAAGGCAAAGACTGAGTGGCAAAGCCGAAAAGGCAAAAGAGCAAAATAAGAGCAAAAAATATTCAAAAAAGGCAAAACCGGCAGGGAAATCTCGGCCGGTTTTTGCTATACCGTCAACTATTGACAATATATAATAGCATGATATATTGGCGAGAGGAAAACAAACCTACCGGAGCCCCTCAAGCCGAACACTCACTTTTAAGAAGCGCTTCTGCGCTTTTTCTTTTTCTCATCCTTGTTAAGGCTTCTGAGGGTGTCTCATGATCAGTTACCTTCATAT
>Ga0194063_10001243_pt1 | contig 16811 bp, 14 predicted proteins | sample SepL3720m_MetaG_FD_155459 | JGI IMG/M metagenome (GOLD analysis project Ga0194063, IMG submission 155459) | Anoxic zone freshwater microbial communities from boreal shield lake in IISD Experimental Lakes Area, Ontario, Canada - Sep2016-L373-20m | ecosystem: Environmental > Aquatic > Freshwater... | reverse complement strand
GAACTGAAATCCCCGTTTGTCATCGGTGCCTCGCCCCTCGGCGAGGACGTCGATATGGCGCGGCACCTAGAAGATTGCGGGGCCTCCGCCATCGTCATGCATTCCCTCTTCGAGGAACAGCTCACTGGAGATTCGGATGCCCTCACGACGCTCACCGAGTCGATTGAGGATTCGTCTCCCGAGGCGCTGAGCTATTTCCCCGAAGCCTCAGATTACAGCCTCGGGCCGGATGATTATCTCAACCAGATCGGCCGCCTCAAAAGCAACCTTTCGATTCCTGTCATCGCATCGCTCAACGGGCGCACGCCCGGCGGCTGGGTTTCGCATGCGAAGCTCATGGAAGAAGCGGGTGCGGATGCCCTGGAGCTGAACATCTACGAGGTGCCCACGGATATTACCGAAAGCGGCGCCGACATCGAGGCGCGCGTCCTGGAAGTTGTTGCCGGGGTGCGAGAGAAGCTGACCATTCCGCTTTCGGTGAAGCTGGCTCCGTTCTACTCGTCTCTGCCGAGCTTGGCCAACAGCCTGCATCTTGCCGGCGTGAATGGCCTTGTTCTTTTCAACCGCTTCTACCAGCCCGACCTCGACATTGAGGATCTCGCCGTCGAGCCGAAGCTCTTCCTCTCGACGTCATCCGAACTATTATTGCGCCTGCGTTGGATGGCTGTTCTTTACGGACAGATTCCAATTTCCCTCTCGCTCAGCGGCGGCGTGCACAAAGTTCATGATGCCGTCAAGGCGATCATGGCCGGGGCGGATTCGATTCAAGTCGTCTCCCTCATCCTGCGCCATGGGCCTAAGGCTCTCGAGACCCTCATCAAAGATTTTACGGCGTGGATGGAGGAACACGACTACAAGGACGTTGCTGAAATGCGCGGCTGCCTCAGCCACAAAAACTCGCCCGATCCAGCGGCATTCGAACGCGCGAACTACCTTCGCGTCCTCCAGCTCTGGAAGGTTTAATGGTGTGAAAACAGCGTGGCGGCCCGTTCGCGCCAGATGGATTGAATCTGTTCAAGCGTGCGGCCGGATGTTTCTGGCAGCAGCCCGAACGTGAAGAGCCAGGAGAGAAGGGTCACGAGGCCAAAGATGAAAAACGCATTGGCCTCGCCAACTCCCATGCTGAAGGCGGGAAATGTAAACGAGACGAGAAGGTTCGCGAGCCAGCTTGCGAGGGTGGCGATGCTCATCGCGGGGCCGCGGACCTGCATGGGATAGATCTCAGCGATGACGAGCCAGATGCACGGGCCGGGCCCGATGGCAAATGCCGCAATATAGAGGAGCAGACCGCCTAGCACGAACCAGCGGGCGGCTGGCACAGTGGCTGTGAGATCAAATGCCGCGCCAAGAATCAACAGGGAGAAAACCATCGCCCCCATTCCCCAGAGCAAAAGTGCGCGGCGCCCGAATTTATCCACAATGCGGGATGCGATGAATGTCACGATGGTGAGAAGGACAGCTAGAGCCAGATCATCGAGCAACGATTCTCCCGATTTGACGAATCCAGCCTTTTCAAAAATGCTGGGAGCATAGTACATCACGGCATTGATCCCTGTGATCTGCTGGATGAGCGCCATGCCGATGCCAACTACCAGCGCCAGGCGAACGGCCGGAGCGGAAAATCCGGCTTTCGGCAGGCCGGGTGCCGGCACGGAGTTTTTATGGGCAAGCCATTCCGGGCTCTCAGGCATTGCGAGCATGCCAAAAAATAAAATCAGCCCGGGAACGACCCCCGCGCCCATGATGAGTCGCCATCCATCCGGACGCCCGCCCACCGCCATGGCGACCAAGACGCCGCAAACGATCCCGAAGACGACCGCAACTTGGAAAAAGGACAGGTTCCCTCCACGCTTTTCAGGCGGAGAAATCTCAGCGATATACAAGGTCGAGACGATCGAGGCCGCGCCGATTGCCAGCCCTGCAATCCCTCTCGCAATGAGAAGGATCGCGAGGTGTGAAGATGAGATCTCGGCGAGCACCCCGACAGAGAAAACCATCCCGCAGAGAAGCAGGCCGCCTCTGCGTCCCAGGAGGTCCGCGATGGAGCCTCCCAGCGCCGATCCCACCATCGCGCCCACAAGAACCACGCTGGTGATCAGTCCTTGCGCCGCGATCGGCAAATGGAACTGGGCGATGATCTGCGGGCTCGCATTCGAGATTCCCCCGGTATCAAACCCTTGGATGAGCCCGCCACACGCCGCAAGAAGGACGGCAGGAAACCCGGCGCGCAGGAGCTGTGAAGAAGAGTTCATCTAGAAGAACAAACCCAAGCGTGCGTTTCGAGTACGGCGGCTTTCAGCTGCTCAATAATCGGCATTCCAGGATTCTCCCACACTCAAAAAACCATAGACTGACTACGCTCAGAACGCAACCGATTCGAGTGACGTAAAGAAAGGAGTCGGGATTGCCTTTACCTGATGCGGGATGTAGGCTCCAAGCATGAACAAAAAAAAATTCGCATCCGAGTTCCGCAGACTGGAGAAGTTCTCCGATCTGTCGCCGGACGAAAGAGTTTTGTTCGCGATGAGCTTGAGTGCGACGCCCGACGAGCGATGGGATCGCCACGAGAGGTTTCTCCGCTCGCACGGCTTGTTCACGCGCTCCGCGAGGAAGGCATACGGTTTCAGATAGCCGGGATGTCGGCCGCCATTCTTCAAGGCGTTCCGGCAACAACCATCGACACGGACTTTTGGGTTGAACTCCCTGAACGCCAGTTCGTGCGTTTGACCGCCCTCATCCTCCGGCTGCGCGGAACCATGCTGGCCCCGACTGTGGCCGCGCTGGAGGACGATACCCTGGTGAACTTTCTGCCTCGGGTTGACGGCATCGGAGATTTTGATGAGGAATTTCCTCGCGCGAAGCGCGTTCGATGGCAGGGAATGAACGTGCCGGTTTTACCTTTGGAATCCATCTTGAAAAGCAAGCAGTCCGTGGGACGCCCGAAGGACTTGGCCCACATTCCGCTCATTCGCCAGGTGTTGCGTCTTCGAAAGTCCAAGTTTGCGCCGAAGGAACGGGAGATCAGGAAAAAGTAGATTTATGAAAATGACACTAAGATGCCTTGGTCTTCTCGGATTATTTGCCGCCTTGCCGGTCTTCGGCAACGGCGGGTCGTTCAATGCTTCGGCGGTTTATCGCACGGGCAATCTCGTTCCCATGGAGAAGCGGTTGATTTCCCTGGAGAAGGAAAGGCTCAACATAAGAATTGAGGAGGACGACGCGATGGTAGAGGTGACTTATACCCTGGTGAATACCGGGCCGAGCGATTCGGTGACATTTGGATTCCCCATCGACGTCGCCACGCCAGAAACCTTCAACGCTCCGAACGGGTACGATTACGTTTTTAGCAATAGCCTCCGCGATTTCGCTGTGACCGATGGGATCAAAAAACTCAAGGTGGAGAAGGAGATCGACAAGCCGTTGGCAAAGACTGATGAGCCGAAGGGGATTGATTCCAAGGTAAAGATCGTCCGCCGGTGGTCTATTGTGACGCTGGGGTTCGAGCGCGGGGAGCGCAAAAGCCTTACCGTAAGATACAAGGTGCGATGCATTGCCCTCGACAAGGGCTTTGAGGGCGAAACCTTGTGGAAATACGGCATTCGTACACTTCTCTATTCATTTCGTCCGGCTGCGACGTGGGGAAATGGGCGTGTTGGCAACCTTGTCATTCGTTTGGATACAACATGGCTGAGCGACAACGATCTGCGCACTGCATGGGTCGAGGGAGCAAAGGGACCAGGCATAGGCGAGAGCATCACTTTCGAACCGAAAGGCGCTTACGTTACCGAGATTGGCATTCTTAACGGGTACGTAGCTGATGAATCACTCTATTACGCGAATGGCCGAATCAAGAAAATGCGCGTCGAGCTGGAGTTTGGCGAACGAGCCGAGCCGAATGAGAAACGAAAGCGCTATGATATTTCATTGCCGGACCGGGAGTATAAAACACTCAAGCATCGGTATCCATTCTCCTCTGGGGATTGGATCGTACAGCGTTCGCAAGGCAACGGTTTCATCGATAAGGTGAAATTGACAATCCTCGAGGTCTATCCCGGACGTCGATGCGAGGACACGGCCATCAGTGAACTCACCATCTGCGGATTTCCTCGTTAGGCCATCTAATACCAACTCCAAAAAGAAAGGCATTCGCCCTCCTGCGCAGCAGGTGGGCGAATGCCTTTTTGATTTTTGGATCTGCGGGCTAGACCGTGACGCCGATGGATTCCTTAATCGAGGCGACTGAGTAGGATCGGTTCATGCGAGCGATAAACGAGGCGGGGATGCTGGCTGGGCAGACCGCTTCGCAGGCGTAGTAGTTCGAGCAATTGCCGAACCCTTCATTGTCCATTTGGCGGACCATGTTGAGGACGCGACGGTCGTTCTCGGGCTTGCCTTGCGGCAGAAGGCCGAGGTGGGCAACTTTCGCGCTGACGAAGAGCATGGCCGATCCGTTTGGGCAGGCGGCTGCGCAGGCGCCGCAGCCGATGCAGGCGGCAGCATCCATCGCTTGGTCGGCGACAATTTTTGGAATCGGGACGGAATTGGCATCGGGGGCCGAGCCAGCACGTTCGCTGACGAATCCACCGGCTTGAATGATGCGGTCGTAGGCGGCGCGGTTGACGACGAGATCGCGCTCGAGCGGGAACGAGTCTGCACGGAACGGTTCGATCGTGATCGTCTGCCCGTCGCGGAATTTGCGCATGTAGAGCTGGCAGGTTGTGCCGCGGCCGGGGCCATGGGGAACCCCGTTGATCGTGAGCGAGCAGTTGCCACAAATGCCTTCACGGCAGTCGGAGTCGAACTGGATTGGCTCGATATTTCTATGCGTCAGGTCCTCGTTGACGATATCGAGCATTTCCAAGAACGAGGCCTCTGCGGGCACGTTCTTTGCTTCGTAACGCTCGAGTTTTCCTTCTGTTTTCGCACCTTTTTGGCGCCAGACTTCCAAGGTAAAGTTCATACTTGCGAATTATTTGTAGCTTCGTGTGGAGAGTTTAACCTGTTCGTAAACAAGCGGTTCTTTGATGAGGGTCGGGGCCTTGTTGTCGCCTTCGTATTTCCAGGCAGCGACGTAGGCATATTCGTCATCGTTGCGCAGCGCCTCGCCGTCCGGAGTCTGGTATTCGGTGCGGAAGTGGCCGCCGCAGGATTCGTTGCGGTTGAGGGCGTCGAGACACATGAGCTCTCCGAATTCCAGGAAGTCGGCGACGCGGCCAGCGCGTTCCAGCTCCATGTTGATTTCGTTTGGTCCACCGAGAAGCTTGAGGTTGCTCCAGAATTCCTCGCGGAGTTTTGGAATAAGTTTGAGCGCCTCTTCGAGCCCTTCCTTGTTGCGAGCCATGCCGCACTTGTCCCACAAGATGTGGCCGAGCTCGCGGTGGAAGCTGTCCACAGTACGTGTGCCCTTGATGCTCATGAGCTTTGCGACTCGCTCCTTGGTGGCAGCGACGGCCTCGGCAAACGCAGGGGCTTTCGGATCGACTTTTTTCCCAAACTGAGCAGCCATGTATTCGCCGATCGTATTTGGGATGACAAAATACCCGTCGGCCAGACCTTGCATGAGGGCGCTGGCTCCGAGGCGGTTCGCGCCGTGATCGGAGAAGTTAGCTTCGCCGAGGACGTGAAGGCCCGGGATATTGCTCATCAGGTTGTAATCAACCCAGAGCCCGCCCATCGTATAGTGGACAGCGGGATAGATGCGCATCGGGCGCTCGTAGGCATCTTCGCCGGTGATGTTGTGGTACATCTCAAAGAGGTTGCCGTAGCGCTCCTCAATGACGTGTTTACCGAGGCGTGCGATTGCGGCCGAGAAGTCGAGATAGACTCCGAGCCCGCCAGGGCCGACTCCGCGTCCGTCGTCGCAGACTTCTTTGGCCGAGCGCGACGAGATGTCACGTGGGGCGAGGTTGCCGTAGCTCGGGTATTTGCGCTCGAGGTAGTAGTCGCGGGCTTCCTCAGGGATGTCCTGCGGGGCCTTGCCGCAATCATCTTTGCGTTTGGGCACCCAGACGCGTCCGTCGTTGCGGAGGGATTCCGACATGAGGGTGAGCTTCGACTGGTAGTCGCCGCTTACAGGGATGCAGGTCGGGTGGATCTGGGTGTAGCAGGGGTTTGCGAAGAGCGCGCCGCGTTTGAAGGCGCGGTAGGTAGCGGTGACGTTACAGCCGCGGGCATTGGTCGAGAGATAGAACACGTTGCCATAGCCGCCGGTGCAGAGGAGGACGGTGTCGCCGGCGTGAGAGGTGATCTCGCCGGTCGTCATATCGCGCACGACGATGCCCTTGGCATGGCCGTCGACGACAACGAGGTCCATCATCTCTGTCTTCGAGTGCATGGTCACGTTGCCGAGAGCGATCTGGTGGCTTAGGGCCGAGTAGGCGCCAAGGAGGAGCTGCTGTCCGGTTTGTCCGCGTGCGTAAAACGTGCGGGAAACCTGTGCTCCGCCGAAAGAGCGGTTGTCAAGGAGACCGCCGTATTCGCGGGCAAACGGCACGCCCTGTGCGACGCACTGGTCGATGATCAGGTTGCTGACCTCGGCGAGGCGATGGACATTGCCTTCGCGGGCGCGGAAGTCGCCACCTTTGATCGTATCGTAGAACAGGCGATAAACGCTGTCGCCGTCGTTCTGGTAGTTCTTCGCGGCATTGATCCCACCTTGTGCGGCGATCGAGTGGGCGCGGCGCGGGCTATCCTGGTAGCAAAAGCATTTTACGCGATAGCCCTGCTCGCCGAGGGTGGCGGCAGCGGCAGCGCCGGCCAGGCCGGAGCCGACGATGATGATTTCAAACTTCCGCTTGTTTGCCGGGTTGACCAGCTTGGCGGTGTTCTTAAAGGACGTCCACTTTTTATCAAGCGGACCGGCGGGGATTTTGGCGTCGATAGTCATTTGACGATTCCTGTATAGACTGAGAGAGGGATGGAGATGTAGCCGAGGAAGAGGAGCCAGGCGTAGGCCTGAGTCGCGGTTTCAATGGTTTTGTGAATTCGGCGATTGGTGAGGCCGAGCGTCTGGAAGAGGCTGCCGATGCCGTGGCTCAGGTGCCAGGTCAGCAGGAAGAGGCCGCCGATGTAGATCGCGACCACCCATGGGACCTGAAATCCGGTTACTACCATTTTGAAGCAGTCGTGGACCTCAAGCCCGTCGAGCTTCGTCTCCATCGTCTTGAACGCAGGGTCGATAAGGCCCACGGTGAAGTGGAGAAGGTGGAAGACAATGAAAGCCAGAACAACGAGGCCGGTGAGCCGCATCGTGCGCGCAAAGATCGTCGTCGATACCGGGTCGGACGCGAGGTATTTTTTGGGGCGGGCCGTCTGGTTTTCGATCCAGAGGTGCATGGTGAACATGATATGTGTTCCAACCATGGCCAGCATGAAAAGCCGGATCGCCCAGAGGATCGGACCGAGGCTTTGAAGGTGGTGGGCATACCAGTTCAGCCAATCCGGGCCGAGGTAGATGGTAAAGTTGCCCAGCAGGTGGCCGGTAACGAATGCGAGGAGGACAATGCCCGTAAGGGCGACGATGGTCTTCTTTCCGATCGAGGAAAAAACCCAGAGCAGGATCGGATGAGGGCCTGTGCGCGTTGAGGATGGAGCCGATATCATGTGGTTCGAGTATCTATAAGATCCGCTAATGAAGCATGAATGCTGTGAGGCGTCTAGAATTTCCTTCCCAAAAAAACCAGCCTCTGCGGGAACGCGAATTTTGGCTTGCGCAACCAAGAGTTGGGCAGGCCTTTCCGATCGCGTCGGAGGATTTTCTGTGCAGTATGTGACGAAATTGTACGCGGATTTTGCTTGAGGAGTGGCATTCCAGCGGACATTTTTCGAGGGTGTCCGCCTATTTGTTTGCCCTGATTTTCGGTTATTTATTTGGATCGTTTCCAAGCGGCTTCGTTGTCGGCCGATGCCATGGGGTGAACCTGCTCAAGGAAGGCAGCGGGAATATCGGGGCGACAAATGCAGTCCGCGTCCTTGGAAAAAAGTGGGGTGTTGTGGTCTTGTTGTTGGATGCGTTGAAAGGCGGGCTTGCTGTGGTCTTCGGCTTCCAGGTTGCAAAATACTTCGGAGCATCGGAGCAGCATGTGATCAATGCCGGGGTGTTGGCCGCGATCTTCGCTGTGATCGGGCACAACTTCCCGGTCTGGCTGAACTTTAAGGGAGGGAAGGGAATTGCGGTTTCGGCGGGCATCATGATCGCGCTTTTCCCTCCGTTGGTCTTCATCTCGGGATTGGCGGTGTGGCTGGCGCTTTTTTTTGGAACGAGATACGTGTCGATCGCTTCGCTCGGTTCGGCTGTGGCGCTCCCGACGGCAGCCTTTGCTCTCTACTTTTTCGGGCACGGCGAGGGGTTCCTTGGACAATGCGATTTGGTGAGGGCTGCCATTGCCGGATTGATGGGAGTTCTTGCGATCTGGCGCCATAAGCCCAATATCGAGCGTCTGCTGGCCGGCACAGAAAAACGTTTCGACCGCAAAACAAAAAAACCGACGCATGTTTAAGAAGATCAGCATCATTGGGGCGGGAAGCTGGGGGACGGCGCTCGCCGTCCTGCTTGCCGAGCACCGCGGACAAGTCCTCCTGTGGGCACACAATCCCAAGGTGGTCGAGGAGCTGGTTTCCCGGCGCACAAACAACTCCTATCTTCCGGGGCTGCGCCTTCCTCCGAATGTCTATGCCACCGGAGATCTTGCCGAGACGGCCGATGCTGACCTCATCGTTTTTGTGACCCCTTCGAAGGCGACGCGCGAGGTAGCGGCCTCCCTCGCCGGGCACGGAGTGAAGGAGGGGCAGACGGTGGTTTCCTGCACAAAGGGGATTGAGCACGACACGGGTAAGCTGATGAGCCAGGTGATCAGGGAATGCCTGCCAGGCTGTCGGATGGCGGTTCTCTCCGGGCCGAACCATGCCGAAGAGGTCGCGCAGCGAATTCCCGCAGCGGGGGTCATCGGCTCGGAGGATCCGGTATTGCTTGAGACTCTGCAGCGCGTCTTTTCCGTCCCCAGCTACAGGGCTTACACCAGCGATGACGTGATCGGGATCCAGCTCGGCGGAGCCCTCAAAAACATTTTTGCGATTGCGGCCGGCGTCTCCGACGGATTCAACATGGGCGACAATGCCAAGGCCGGGCTCGTGACGAGATCGCTGGCCGAAATGATGCGCCTCGGCGTCGCGCTCGGCGGCCGACAGGAAACATTTTTTGGTCTCAGCGGGGTCGGCGATTTGATGGTGACATGTTTCAGCCGCCATAGCCGGAACCGGCATGTCGGCGAACGGCTCGGTCGCGGCGAGTCGCCAAAGGAAATCGAGGCCTCGATGCAGATGGTTGCTGAGGGTGTCCCTACGACGTTGAGCGCCTGGCAGTGCGCCCAACGGTTGGGGATTGAGGTGCCCGTGACAAAACAAATCCACGCCGTGCTCTACGAGGGCAAGCCGCCACACGAGGCCATGTGGGAGCTGCTCGGCCGTCCGCCGAAAGCCGAAGCGGATAAAGCCCGCGCGTAGACTGCCGCCATGAGAATCGGACTCGTTCGACGCGGCTATTCCGCTACGGGGGGGGCTGAGGCTTATCTGCTGAGGCTGGCGGCGGCGTTGATCCCGCTTGGGCACGTGCCGGCTTTGATTACGACGTCGCAGTGGCCGGAGGACCGATGGATGTCGCGAGACATCATTCGTCTTGAGGGCCGTTCGCCAGATCAGTTTGCCGCTGCATTCCGCGCCCGCCCGACCGGGTGCGATTTTCATCTGAGCCTCGAGCGGGTGCCTGGGTGCGAGGTCTTCCGGGCAGGCGATGGAGTGCACGCCTCATGGCTTGAACGACGTTCGCGGTTTGAACCGTTTTGGAAACGGGCCACCCGGTGGATGAATCCCAAACATGCCCATCTCATGCGCTTGGAGCGTGCGGTCTTTGATCCGGCCAACACGCGTGCCGTGATCGCTAATTCGCATCTCATTCGAAATGAAATCCTGGAACGGTTTTCGTTTCCCGCCGATCGTATCCATGTGGTTCACAACGGGCTGACCCCTTCCTCCGTAACGCCCGATCGCGCTGCGGCCCGCCGTCAATACGGGGTGCCCGACGAGGTGTTCTGCGCCCTCTTCGTCGGCACCGGATGGGATCGGAAAGGCTTGCATACGGCAGTGCGAGCTGTCGAGCAGGCCGGCAAAATGACGCTTCTGGTGGCCGGGCGCGGGCCGGCGGAGAGGTTTGCCTCACCCACCGCACAATTTTTCGGGCCGGTGGCCGATCTTTCCGGCCTCCACGCCGCTGCCGATCTCTTGGTGCTGCCAACGTGGTATGACCCATTTTCCAACGCCTGTCTGGAGGCTCTTGCCGCGGGACTCCCGGTGATCACTACTCCCGCCAACGGGTTCTCTGAAATCATCCAGCCAGGCGTTCATGGTGCGATCGTGCAGGAGGGAGATGTTGCCGGGCTTGCCCTCGAGCTGGAATCCTGGCGCGGCCGCTGTGCGGAGGCCCGTCCAGCTTGCCGTGCCTTGGCTGCCGAATTCTCGATTGAGCGAAACACCAAAGAAACGCTCGCAGTGATCGCAGCAGTTTCGCCTGCAGCTCATGGGGAGGGAAAAGGCTCGCCGCTTTATTCTTAAAACGCTGAATTGCGACGAAATTGTTACAATTTCTTTGCAGACATGTGATCCCTCCCGGCTCAAGCATTTCCGGACAAACCAATCTGGAATCAAAATGCACCGGGAATATCACAAATGGTAGAGCTGGCGGCTGAACCTCGAGATGGAGCTGCTTGTCATCGGGCATTCAGGTCCACCATTGGGATGACCGCGCCCACAGCGGGTACTATTGACGAAAGATGGCGCAGCTTTACGTCTGAAAGACCCCGCCCCACTTGAAAGAATCTATGCCGGATCAATTATCACCCGAAAAAAACAACCTTCAAAATGTTGGCCCAGCGGGCGACAAGCCCTCAAATTCCGCCCTTGAGTTCCAGAAGAAGCTCATCGATATCTGCGCCAAATCTGCCGAGGAGGCACAGGAAGCCATGGGGGTGGGCGCCAGCGGCCTGACAGCCGGGCAGGCCGAGAAGGCGCTTGAGGAGTTTGGTCCCAACGATCTTTCCCACCGAAAGGAACGCGGGGTCATAGGAGAGATTCTCCAGCGATGCAAAAATCCGCTGGTGATCCAGCTGCTGGTGATCTGCGTCGTTTCACTCGCCATGGGCGACGTTCGGTCGGCGACCGTCGTGGGCGCCATGGTGGTTCTCAGCGTTGGCCTGGCCTACTTTCAAGAACGCAAGTCGGGCAAGGCGGTCGAGAAACTTCGTGAAATGGTTCAGACCCAGTGCCTGGTCACGCGAGACGGCACCGAGGTTGAGATCCCTGCGTCCGAAATCGTCCCTGGCGACATCGTCACACTTCAAGCCGGCGCGATCATTCCCGCCGACCTGCGCCTCATCGCCGCAAAAGACTTTTTTGTCAGCCAATCGTCGCTCACCGGCGAGTCGATGCCTGTGGAAAAATGCACCGAACCTGCGGGCATGAGCGGCCGGGGGGTCATCGAGCTTCCCAACGCCTGTTTTCAAGGCAGCAACGTCCTGAGCGGCTCCGCACGAGGGGTCATCGTCAATACCGGCATTCGCACGCACTTCGGCTCGATCTCCGAAAAGCTCTCCGGCGACCGTGTTCGCACAAGCTTTGACCGGGGGATTGCCGGGTTCACGTGGCTGATGATCCGATTCATGGTCGTGATGGTGAGCGTGGTTTTCATGATCGTCGGGTTCACGAAAGGCGACTGGGCCGAGGCGCTCCTTTTTGCTCTGTCGGTCGCTGTCGGTCTGACGCCGGAAATGCTGCCGATGATCGTCGCGGTGAATCTTTCCAAAGGCGCGATGGCGATGTCGAAGAAGAAGGTCATCGTCAAGCGCCTCAACTCGATCCAGAACTTCGGAGCCATCGACATCCTGTGCACGGATAAAACCGGAACGCTGACCCAAGACCGGGTCATCCTTGAGAAGCATGTCGACGTGACAAACCGCGAGAGCGAAGACGTCCTGCGCTACGCCTACATGAACAGCTATTACCAGACCGGGCTGCGCAACCTGCTCGACCGCTCGGTCCTCTCGCATAGCGATCTCGATGTGGACACGAACTGCCGGAAGGTCGACGAAATCCCATTCGACTTCCAGCGCAAGCGCATGTCGGTCGTCGTCGATTACGAAAGCGACCACGTGCTGATCTGCAAAGGCGCAGTCGAAGACGTCTACAAAGCCTGCACGCACTATCAGGTCGACGAAGAGATCCACGTCATGATCGACCTGATCAAAAATGACCTCCTGGAGGAATACGAGGATCTCAGCCGCGACGGCTACCGCGTCCTCGGCATCGCCTACAAGGAATTTCCCCAGACCAAGCAGGTCTTTTCCGTGGCGGACGAGAGCGACCTCATCCTCCTCGGCTACATCGCTTTCCTCGACCCGCCCAAAGAGTCGGCCGCAAAGGCGATCGCATCGCTCAAACAGTACGGGGTCGCCACAAAAATCCTCACCGGCGACAACGCGCTCGTCACCAAAAAGATTTGCAAAGACGTGGGGTTGGAAGTCGACGAGGTCATCTCGGGAGATCAGCTGATCGGCATGGGCGAGTACGATCTCGGCCTTCTTGCCGAAAAGCACAACGTCTTCGCACGGCTCACTCCGGCGCAGAAAGAAAGCATCATTCTGGCCCTGCAGAAGCGCGGCCATGTCGTGGGCTACATGGGCGACGGCATCAACGACGCCCCTTCGATGAGGGTTTCCGATGTCGGCATTTCCGTGGACACAGCGGTCGATGTCGCCAAGGAATCGGCCGACATCATCCTCCTCGAGAAGAGCCTCATGGTCCTGGAAGACGGAATTATCGAAGGCCGGAAGGTGTTTGGAAACATCATCAAATACATCCGCATGGGCGCCAGCTCGAACTTTGGCAACATGTTCAGCGTCGTCGGCGGAAGCTACTTCCTTCCGTTCCTCCCGATGCTCCCCATCCAGGTGCTCGTAAACAACCTGCTCTATGATGCTTCGCAGGTCGGGATCCCCTCGGATTACGTCGATCCCGAATATTTGACCACCCCGCGAAAGTGGAATATTGGCAACATCCAGCGGTTCATGGTCCAGATCGGACCGATCAGCTCGATCTTCGACTACGCCACGTATTTCCTGATGCTCTACTTTTTCAACTGCATTCTCTTTAAGTCCGATGCCACCAGCGCAACGAACAAAGAATACTATGAAAGCCTGTTCCACACCGGATGGTTCGTGGAATCGATCCTCACGCAAACTCTGATCGTCCACATTATCCGGACAAGAAAGATCCCGTTTTTGCAGAGCATTGCGAGCCCGTTCCTCCTCCTGACGACCGGCGTCGTAATGGCGGCAGGGGCCTGGCTTCCCTACAGCCCGTTTGCCAATTACCTCAGGCTCGTCCCCCTGCCCGGAATTTACTGGCTCTGGATCATCCTGTTCCTTGTCACCTACTCGATCCTCACCCACTTTGTGAAGGTCGCATTTCACAATAAACACGGCATCGACTGAGGCTCGCAGTTTCCAAAGCGCGCCGGATTTGCTTCCCGTCCACCTTGAAAAGCGCGTAGTATGCCAACGCTTTGGGGGTATAGCTCAACGGTCAGAGCAGGCGGCTCATAACTGCTTGGTTCACGGTTCGAATCCGTGTACCCCCAGATTTCCCCAAATCAGCGCCAGATTGAAATCATTTTGAGGGACGGCCAAACTCAGGCGCAGCCGAAGAGGTGGCGGGCGTGGATGATTGTGGCGACTTCTGGCGGGACCATCTTTTCCCAGGAATGGTCTCCTTTGCGGATGAGTGCGAGGACGTCGGAGGCTCGGATCGGGAGGAATTCCGGATGAAAATCGTTCAGCCCTTCGATGTATCCGTTTTGGAGGAGGTGGGCGTAGAGATGTGTGAGATTGGGGGCGACTTTGAAGTTATCGGCGGTGACAACTTCGCCATTCGGCATCAGCCGCGGATAGGCATAGAGTTTGACTCCTTTTTTGAAGAGGCGGCCAAGACCTTCAAGGATGCCGCCTTCAAGATCGGCGTAGAAGCGTTCTTCGAAGAGCTCGTGCATGCCCGGGATGCCGAGCGGGAGGCCGATCATCTTGTCGGTGTAGATGCTGAGGTAATTGACGAGGCGATGGAACTCTCCGTAGTTCGAAATGAGGACGGTGCGGCCGAGCGCGCCGAGCATATCCACACGGTCGAGGAAATCGCGGAGATCGAGCTGTCCGGTGGAGAGAAGATTTTTCATGGTGATTTCCATGAGGATCTCCGGCGCGGCGCCGCGGACTTCCTCCTCGTTCTCGAACCGGCGGCGGGCGCAGTCGAGCATGTCATTGGTGATGAGAGTGACCGGGCGGAAGCTGCCGCGCTCGACGAGGAGGGGCTTTTTGTAGAAGGCGTCAGCGGCTTGGACAACTTCGCCGTCGGCTCGAAAGAGGGTGGCTTTGGTGAGGCCCTGCACGACAAGCTGCAAACTCATGATCCGGTTGTCCACGCCAGGGAATGCGGGGCCGGAAAACCGGATCATATCGACGACGATGCGTTTGGGATCGAGGTCGTCCATGAGCGATCCGATGAGCGTCTCCGGACGGTCCGCGAGCTGGAAGGCGGCATGGATGAGGTTGACCCCAAAAATTCCAAGAGCCTCCTGCTGGACGAGGTTTGCCTCATCGAGCATGCGCACGTGGAGGATAATGTCGCTGAACGGCGCGCGCGGGGCATGCTGGAATCGCAGTCCCATCCAGCCGTGAGACTCGTCGTGTCGACGGAAGCTGCGCGCGGCCACGGTATCGGCAAAGACAAAGAACTGGCGGTCCGCGCCGACTGAGGCATCGAGCCGCTCGATGAGCAGCCCAACCTCGTGGTCGAGCATCGTGTCGAGCCGTGCGCGGCTGACGTAACGTCCGCATGTGCCGTAGATGGCATCGCTGAACGTCATGTCATAGGCTGAGATTGTTTTGGCAATTGTTCCGGCGGCCCCCCCCACCGCGAAGAACCTTCGTGCAACTTCCTGGCCGGCTCCGATCTCGGCAAACGTTCCGTAGAACCTTCGATCCATATTGATCTGGAATGCCTTCTTGCTCACCTGCGGATCAAACGTCGTGGACATGGGGTGTAGCCTATCACAAGAAATGCAGATGGAAACCCAGGAGTCGGGGCAATGCGACGCGGCCAAGAGCGCGGTTTGATGCCCAAGACCGGCAGCTTATGTGGCATGGGCATCTTGCCCATGCCTAGGGTTTGGCCATTTTTGCCCCGAAGGGGCAAATCTCCACGAGCCCAGAGTTGCGAGGAACGAGCTACTCTGGGTATGCTGTATCAAGCATGTCCAACCCCACCGGGGTTGCATCCCGTTTTCATGTCGCAATCATTATCTGGCGTTTACTTGCATGTCGTGTTCTCGACAAAAGACCGATTTCCATTCTTGTCGGATGCACTTGTTCGCGGGGAAGTGCACGCTTTTCTTGGAGGGATCGCCAGAAACATGAATTGTCCGCCCATTTTGGTTGGCGGAGTTTCCGATCACATCCATATCTTGCTCCAGCTTGGTCGCAGTGTAACTCAAGCCGATTTGGTCAAGGAACTCAAACGCGGTTCCAACCTTTGGATGCAAGGACGTTTCCCTCAAATTGAAAAGTTTGCATGGCAGGCAGGATACGGTGCCTTTTCGGTAAGCGCTTCCAATATTACGTCTGTGGGTTCCTACATCGTGAATCAGCCGCAACATCACGCAAGGCATTCTTTTCAGGATGAATATCGAGCCATTTTGCAAAAGCACGGAGTCGAATTTGACGAACGATACGTGTGGAACTGAGGCAACCCCCTTGGGGTAGTGGTTGCATTTTGTTTAACCCAGGGTAGCGCGTTCCTCGCAACTCTGGGCTTTCAGATATATCCCCGCTGGGGATTCCGAGAATGGCCAAACCTAAGGCATGGGCATCTTGCCCATGCCACGATTTTTGCAAAGCGGGGAGGACGGGAGCGACGACGGCGGGCGCTGCCATCTGAAGAATTATCGGGTTACGACGTGGCCATCCGCGTAGAGAGTGTTGACTTTCCCACTGTGCGGGCCGACACCGCTTGGGCTCGTGAAATCCGAGCACAGGCTGAGGCGGGAGAGGTTTTTGAGGAGGTGGACCCGGCGGCCGTAGATGTTTACGGCGTTCTGGTTCTCTCCGTCGGCCATGGGACACCACATGTAGCTCGTCCCCTCTTGGGCAAAATAGTTATCCTTATGCAAATCGATCGGGCATTGGAGGGTCTTGGCCTCAACGTCGTAGGGGCCAAGAACATTAAGCATCCCGGCCACACCTTGGTCCGCAGGGTACACGGGATTGCTCGGATAGGGCTCGATGATCGGAAAATTATTTTCGTTATCGCCGAGGTAGAGTTGGACGGCGCCGCCAATCGACCGCAAGTTTCCCGAGCAGGCGACGCTGCGGGACTTATCGATTGCGCGCTGCAGGCCAGGGGAGGCAAGAGCGGCAAGAACGGCAATGATCACGATGACTGCAAGAAGTTCGACGAGGGTAAAGCCGGACCGGTTTCTGAACTTTATTTTCACGGCTTGGATTGGGGGGCTGCTTTTGCGGCTTGTGCCGCCTGTTTGCGCTCGACGTAGGCGCGGTAGCGGCTTGCACGCTGTTCCGGCGAGCGAGAGGAATTTTGCCGATCTTGAGCGGCGGCGGCGCGTTCCTCCATGCGCGCTTGGTTGGCGGGATCGTTCATGATTTGCTCCATTTTTGCCTGGCGTTGGTCGGCAGGGAGCCCGCGGAGCTCCGCGAAGG
>Ga0194063_10001242_pt1 | contig 16811 bp, 19 predicted proteins | sample SepL3720m_MetaG_FD_155459 | JGI IMG/M metagenome (GOLD analysis project Ga0194063, IMG submission 155459) | Anoxic zone freshwater microbial communities from boreal shield lake in IISD Experimental Lakes Area, Ontario, Canada - Sep2016-L373-20m | ecosystem: Environmental > Aquatic > Freshwater... | reverse complement strand
ACCACTCAGACAATGAATGTGCTACGATTATGGAGAGAGAAAAGCAGAAATTATTTGAAAAAATACGGTTGAAACCTATTGATTTCTAAAACCCGATTTCATGCTCATTATTCAATGAGAAAATACTGCTGTCGCATTAGGAAAGGGTTTTGAGGATCTGAGAAACTACATATTCACTACTTACTCTTGAAGTATCTATAACGAGTGTATAGTTTCTTTTATCAAAAAAATCGGAACGATTATGAATTTTTTCTACTTTTTCAAACCAACTTTTATCTCTCAGGAGCACCTCCGTTTTTGCATCCTCAATTGAGACATGCTCGCGCAACGCAAAACGTTTAAAACGTACGGAGTCGTCTGTTACTAAAAGAATTTTAAGTACATCATCTACTCCCTCTGCCATGATTCCTGCAAGCCATGAATCAAGAAGAAGATTTCCCGGCTTTTTTAACATATCTTTAACCATTCCATCAACCTCGCGAGTAAGTTTTGCTGTTTGTTCTTCTGCATTGTTTAAGTTAAGTTTGTGCGTTTGGGCGTATTCGCGAAAATATGCTCCTGTTGAAAACGTAGGCCAGTTAAGCTTTTTTTGCAGCTCACGAAATACGGAAGATTTACCTGTACATATTTTGCCTGAAATTGTGATTTTAGAATACATATTTATTTGTCATTCTGAGTGATACACGTTATACACGAAGAATCTGATTAAAGAAGATTCTTCACATGTACTTGAGGCGTTCAGAATGACATCGACATGAACTGAATTACTTTTCAATTGCTGCTTTGTACTTTAGTTTATCTAGTACTTTCCCTACTGTCTCCATAGGGCCACATCCGTATGTGTCTATTGCGATATCGTAATATTTTGGATCCCAAAATTCATAGTCGCCATAGAGCTTTTTCCATTTTGCGATATTTTCTTCTTCTCTCTGCCTAATCCATTTTTTTGCATCATCAATGGTGACATTTTCGCGATTCATTACTCGATCAATACGCACTTCATCATGAGAACAATATACCAACACTTTGAGAACTCCGGGAATATCCTTTGCAACAAATCCAGAAAGCCATGCTTCGTAGATAAGATGTTCCTTTTCTGAAAGCATCTTTTTTGTCATTTCTTCAATGCTTTTTTCATGTTCATCGCTTCTGGATGCGGCTCCTTGCATATTTTCATGAATATTATTCATGCGATCATACTCACGCTGAATAAATCCTGCATTAATATGTTGCCAGCCAAGAATTGTTTGAAGATTACGTGAAAGAGTGGTGGTGCCCACTGCAACTTTGCCCGAGACGGTTATGTTTTTGTAGGTATTTTCCATGTCTTAGTATACACTAAAAAAATAATCACTTCGTAAATAATCGCATGATGTCATTGATTGAAACTAAGAGGGCTACTCCCATAAGAAACACAAACCCTGCGATGTTGGTGATATTTTCTACTTTCTGGTTCACCTGCTTGCCCGAGATCCATTCGTATATAACAAACACCATGCGACCTCCGTCAAGTGCTGGAAACGGCAGGATATTCATTACCCCAAGCGAAAGCGAAAGGAGGGCCATTAAATTTAATATGTTCTTTACGAGCTGGGCACCTGATGTTTGCACCATATCGTTTACCACTCCATATATTCCAACAGGACCCGCAACCGCTCCAGATACTGCACCCACATTTTTTTCCTTGAAGGCGATACTTATGAGTTGGCCAATTGCACTGAAATTATATTCGAGAACATTATAGGCGTGCATAAATCCAGAAAATATTTTATCAACAGGCTTTTCATAAGAAATGACTATTCCATCAATAAGACTTACGCCAATAATTGCTCTTTTTAGTTTTGCATTGTATTGAGGAACTACGGGGACAGTTTTTGTGGATCCATTCTTCAGATTAACCGTTTCCAGATAGACCGTCTTTCCTGGAGATTTTTTAATAATATCTATCATTTGTTGTGCGCTCGTAAGTCTTGTTATGGAATTATTTATTCCTACAGAATAAGAGGAGATAATATCCTCTGGTTTAATTCCAGCCTTTTCAGCGGGAGAACCTTTAGATAAATTGGTCGCAATGACCCTTCCCTCTTGAACACCAAAGGTAAAGTGGTGGGGAAAAATAAGAGGTAGTGGGTCGGACTTAAATCCGTTGAATGAAAGTATGCCATAGAGAATAGTAACACCGAAAACCAAATTCATGAATACACCAGCCGCCACTACAAGCGCTTTTTGATACGGCTTTTTGAACGCAAAAGCCTTACTCAGGGTTGTAGGTTGTAGGTTGTAGGGTGTAGTTTTATTATGTTGTTTATCTACTTCTTGATATTCTTCGCCAAAGAGTTTTACGAAACCCCCAAGAGGAAATATATTGATAGTGTAGGTCGTCTCCCCTTTTTTTATCGCAAACAAGCGGGGGGGGAATCCAATAGCAAACTCTTCTACCTTAATGCCGTTCATCTTGGCGACGATAAAATGGCCGAATTCATGGATGAGGACGAGAAAGCTGAGGATTAAGATGAAAATTATGAATGATGTCATAGTCTCAAAGTCAAAGGTCTGAAAGTCTTAAGGTCAGAACAAATGATAATAGTACTACATTATACATACTATCTTATATACTTTTCTTGACTTTAAGACTTTAAGACTTTAAGACTTTAAGACTTTAAGACTTTTAGACCTGCTGTATCTCCGCGTCTTTGGCGGTTTTTACGGAGGCGATATCCTCGTTGGCCTTTTGAGTAAGGGTATCGATTTCTTTTTCAAGGCGATATTTATCGTCTTCTGTAAGGACTTTATGGTCAAATTCTTCTCGAACCTTTTTTCGAACGTCATCTCTGTGACTTCGTACAATTGATCTTTTTTCCTCAATCATTTGCCCTACCAACTTCACATACTTATCTCTTTGTTCCTGGGACATGGGGGGAATTCGAATGGTAATCCTCATTCCTTGAGTTTGGGGAGAGATGCCGAGCGGGCTTTTTAAGATGCCTTTTTCAATATCAATTATCGTTGAAGGATCAAAAGGCGCAATGATAAGAGCACTTGCTCCATCTGTCGTGATGGTTGAGAGCTCTTTTAATCTGAGCTTGGTGGATCCGCCGTACGTCTCAATGATGATGTCTTCTATCATTGCGGGGTTGGCGCGACCAGTGCGGATTGCTTTAAGCTCTTCTTTAAGAGAAATAATGGTGAGGGATAGATTAGTTTTAAAAGCGTTTAAATCCATAATTTAGTTATAAAGTTTGTAAAGTTTTTAAAGTTATAAAGTATTATGTAAACATTCTTCTACTTTATGAACTTTATAAACCTTATAACTTTCAACTCAGAGTCCTAATTCCCATCTCAGGAATCTATTTACTTTGATATTCTCGCCAAACTTAAGGATAGCTTCCTTGATGATATCTTTTATTTTTTTGCTTGGGTCTCGTACATATTCTTGTTCTAGAAGCTCCTCCACTGTTTTGCAAGGCATAGATGCGATGTGAAGAGCAATTTCCTGACCTACTTTTTGGAAGTCAACGTTGCCCGATACAAAATCTGTTTCTGATGCAAGTTCAACAAGTGCCGCAATTTTCTTATTGTGGTGAATATAACTAAAGATTCCACCAGCTGATGCTGTGCGCGCTGACTTTTCTTCAATCTTGGCTCCTGCAAGTTCAGAAAGTTTCTTTATAGCAGAGGGGATATCGTTGTTTGTTTGTTCCAATGCTTTTTTGCAGAGGGAAAAAGATACACCTGTTTTTTCACGAAGTTCTTTGAGCTTAGCAAGATCGATGGACATAGGAATAGTTTTAAAGTTTGTAAAGGTATTACTCTTTTACTTCTTTTTCGACCACCACAGTTTTCTCGACCTCTGGAGCTTTAGCGGCAGGGGTAGCGGGGGTGGTTTTAGCTTTTTTTGGTGCTTTTTTGGCTTTTGGTTCTTCTTTTTTCTCCTCTGTTTTGCTTTCAGCTTTTGGCTTTGAGCTTTCAGCTTCTTCTTTTGGTTTGGTTGTTTTTGCGCCTTCACTCTTCTCTACTGTGTAAGCTGAAAGAATTGACTCGATGACATAGTGAGCGGATGTTGGAGAGTCGTCATTTGCGACAACTGGGTAGTCGACGGTATCAGGATTTGTGTTTGTATCGGTGATTGCAATGACTGGAATACTGTTCTGTTTTGCCTCTTTAAGAGCATTTTTCTCTCTTTTAATATCAATAATGAATAGAATATCTGGCTTTTTCTTCATTTCTTCGATGCCTCCGTAAAGCCTCTTTAAGCGATTAAGATCTTTTTGCATCTTTGTTCTTTCGTGCTTAACGAACTGTTCCCATGAGCCATCTTCTTTCCCCTTTTCGTAATCGATCATCTTTTTTGTGTTCTTAGAAAGTGTTTCAAAGTTGGTGAGAAGACCTGGCATCCATTTTGTGGTGATGTGGGGAATTCCATGTTCTTTACAATAATCTTGAACAAACTGACTTGCAACGCGTTTTGTGCCTACAACGAGCAATGTTTTGCCTGTTTTAGCGGCATCCATAAGGTATGCTTTAGCATTGTGAAGCTGTTCTGCGGTGATGGTGAGGTCGATGACTGCTACGCCATTTACCATTTTGTAAACGTATTTGCGTGCTTTTGGGTGAAGTCTGTTTTTTTTGTGGCCAAGGTGGGACCCTGCCTCAAATAATTTTTCTATTTCCTTTTGGTTATATTTTTTTTCTTCCATAGCTATACATTGTAACAGCGGGCAGAGGGTTTTGCAAGTTATTTTGGCTTATAACCTACAAATGGTTCTTTTTGAGTCGAAGTCATATACGCATAGTTGATAAACATCTCATTTGTATAGACTCCAATTTCTCCATTTTTGTCAATACAAATTATCCCAGCCTTACCGTTTTTCAATCGCGAAAGCTCACGTATGCTTTCTTCAGCAGCTTGTTGAGCTGAGTAATTCTTAAAGCGGATAAGATCGATTGTATGTTTTGCTAGTGCTGTTTTAATGACCTGTTCCCCGTATCCGGTAAGGCTTACTCCGCCAAACCTACTATCTGCATATGTCCCACAACCGATAAGGGGGCTATCGCCAATTCTCCCCTTCATTTTGTAGGTAAGCCCCCCCGTTGACGTTGCGGCTGAAATATTTCCTTTTTCATCTAATACGACAACTCCCACCGTACCTTTCATTTTCTTTTGTCGTTCAATTTCACTTTTTTTTATGATTTTCCACCAATGAAGCTGATAGTCGGTGATAAATTGTTGTCTTGGAGTCTTTTTAAAATTCATTTTATGAGCAAATTCTTGAGCGCCTCTTCCGGACAGATAGACACACTGTGTTTCCGTCATCACTTTTAAAGCTATGGAAACGGGGTTTTTATAATCCTTAATTCCTGAAACCGCTCCACATGAAAGTGTAGTTCCCTCCATAATGCTTGCATCTAATTCAACTTCTTTTCGCTCATTCAAGGCAGCTCCTATTCCTGCATTAAAAAAGGGACTATCTTCCAATAGATTTATCACTCTTTCAGCCACTGAAACAGCCGATTGACCCGATTCAAGAGAGGACCACCCTTGTTTTACGATTTTTGACATTGCAACCTTTTGTTCGGTTTGATGTTTGAGCTCAAACTCGTCACCTATTTCAAAAGATGTACACCCTCCATGTAATATTAATGCTGTTTTTTTCATATTAATTCATTGTATCAGTTGGTCCATTGAGAATTGATAAAAATGTTGATTCGAGCTCATTAACTGCTTCCTCGTTATTTTCGTTACTTAAAAATCCAACATGAATTGTTGCATATTCATCCTTCTCTGTAACTTTTGCAGAATATATAAGTATTTTTTCGTTTTTATACACATGCTGCAACTGGTCAATAATCTGAAAAACTTCTCCGTTTTCCAGTTGGGACTTTGGAATAGTTATTCCTGTTTTTGTGTGAATTCTTTTCACTGGCATTTCATTTATGAGAATGTCCCTCATTCGTATCTGGCTTGAGGAACCGGCAGGCCTCACATTTACTTCTCGAACTAAAAATGGCGCAACATTATGTTGTTGTGCATATTCTTGATCAAGAGTAAGAAAATCCAAATTAATCTGCCCCCTGACTCCCCGATCTGCCATAGATTGTATAGCTGCAAGCACTACACTTTCAGAACCGGGGGGCACTACGTCCTTCTCGATTCCCTCATACCATATGTTTCCGCCATGTGCGCCAGGAGTGGCAAATCTCTGTTCGCTCATATGTTGAACAGTGAATGCACCATCAGCACTTATCGTTGCAATTATACAAGGAGAGTGCGTAAGATCGAGCTTTGGCTGAATTTGTAGAGTGAGATTATGTAAATCATGGAATAGTTCCAGAGTGCTTTGTTGGAGAAGTTGTTCCCTTTCTAAAAAATATATTCCAAATCCACCAGATCCATTTGTTGAGTTCATTACAACTTCATCCCAATCCTTTAATTCATCGACAACTCGTGCAAGACCTCCATCTAAGGCCTCTCCTCCACTCAGAAAGAATGTAGTTGGCGTAGGAACTCCATCTGCTACCCAACTGAGAACTGGTCCATCTTTCGTATATGCTGCCACGGAAGTAAACGCATCCTTAAGATTTGCCCCCTTCTGAAGTAATGATTCTGGGCTAATGATAAATGGTGTAGCACTTCCCGAGTAATCAATTGCCTCCGGCGCAACATATTCAATGTTATTTGAAGTTTCAATTCCAAGTCTTTGCCATGATTCCTTTACGACTTGAGTAGCAAGCTTTTGTCCTTCATCATGTAATGGAATAACAAGGGTATCTTCAGGAAGAGTAAAGGCTAACACTGAGGCTGTTTGAGCCAACTCATTATGGGCCAACAACTTTCGCGATTGTTCATCATCTGTGTAATATAATGCTGCATTCATAAACTGAGCACTAAGGTTTGCTACAAGCGTAATAGGCTTGCTTGGATTAGTGACAGTGTGTATACCGCTGCGGGCTGGCGAAATATCAAAGGGTATTTTGGGGCCATCTGATGGGACTAATTCTCTGTAGGGTGAATTGAGTACGATAATTCCAACTCCTTGAAATAGACCAAGAGGAATGGAAGTACCACGAATACGTTCATTTCCGGTTGACATAGGCGTATCATATCCACCTAACGGGTGGATTGGTTGTGGCACCGTGCCCTAGACTTGTCGAAGGGTCGGTTGTCGGATGGGTAATATCGAGCCAAATCTCTCCCCATCTCTCTTGATAGAAAACATATTCTATATGTATGATAAATAATATGCAAGGGGTATTGAGCTGATAATCTTGAGGAACCAAAATATAAGTGTGCTACAATGATTTGATATGAAAATTGCAATTTTGGGAGGGGCTTTTGACCCGATTCACATAGGGCATTATCTTGTGGCGGAACAGGTAAAGGAGCAACTCAAGATGGATGAAGTATGGCTTATGGTGTGCTACTCCTACTTCCCTGAGTTCCCGGATAAACTCGCGCGAATCACGTCCTTTGAAGAGCGTTTTAAGATGGCCTCCCTTGGCTCTCATGGAGACTTGCAGGTATCAGATTTTGAGGAAAAATATAATAAAAGGAGCAGAACGATTGATACACTACGACTCCTGAGGCAGCATTATCCTCACGATACGTTTTATTGGATAATAGGCTCTGATGCACTTCCTACATTTCGACTTTGGAATCATTGGGAGGAGCTTGTGAAAGATCACAATCTCATTATCTTTCCCCGAGATACCGATTTTAAAACATTGGAAAAGCGAGTAAAGAAATCATTTGGACTGAAAGAAATTCCAAAGAACATTACGATTCTTGAAGGAAACTTAATTGTGAGCACAGTTTCTTCAACTCATGTACGGGAGCGGGTTAAAAATGAACTGCCCATTATTCCTCTTGTCGGAAATACAGTAAAAAAGTATATAGAGGAGAAGAAGTTATATTTGAAGTAGGAATTGTCATTCCCGCGGAGGCGGGAATCCAGTCGATAATTTCAATACAAAAAAGGATATTTTAGTCTGGATCCCCGTCTTCACGGGGATGACACATGTTAATAGTATATATTATATGTATGAATACATTTAATCCATCCGCTGAGTCAGATAAAATTATTTCTTTCTTAAAGCAAACGTTTGAAAAAACAGGGAAGAAAAAAGCAGTGATTAATTGGTCTGGCGGCATTGATTCAACAGTGAGTTTATATTTGTTAGCAAAAGTATTACCCCCCACCAATATTACTGTTCTTCACCTTCCCTACGAAAAAACCCACGAAGATGAGTTTTTGCCGATTGCGGAGCTTTTACAAATCACCAAAGCTCAGTTTCATATAATCTCTATTAAGAGCATGGTAGATGAAATTAAAACCAGTCTTAAGATAAGCGATCCATTCCGGCTTGGCAACGTGATGGCTCGAGTCCGCATGGTGGTAGCGTTTGATCATGCAAAGAAGCTGAATGCGCTTGTGTGCGGAACTGAGAATAAAACAGAGCACTTATTGGGGTATTTTACTCGCTTTGGAGATGAAGCGTCAGACATAGAGCCGATTCAACATATCTATAAAACACGTATTTTTGAACTAGGAGAACACTTAAGGATACCTAATAATATTCTTGACGTGAAACCTACAGCTGGTCTGTGGGAGGGACAGACGGATGAAGGCGAGTTTGGATTTACGTATGAAGAAGCGGATGAAGTATTATTTCGATATATCGATAAATCGAAAACAGTTGAGGAAATAGAAAAAGAAGGATACAGAAATGCAGGAAAAGTAATAGAATACTCCAAGAAGAATCAGTTTAAACACGAGGTACCGTATATGATTAGTTTATAAAGTTATAAAGTTATAAAGTTATAAAGTTATAAAGTTATAAAGTTATAAAGTTATTAAATAGCATCGTATTAGACTTTACGAACTTGATGAACTTTATAACTTAATCTCTGCTCCCGGTCGCGGCATGTTGAATGCGTGTATACCGGTCGACGCATCTTTTTCGGTAAAGTGACGCCATACAGAGATTTCCATATAAGGATTGCTTGGATCACCTGATGAGCCGGGATAGATAACGAGGTCTCCCGGCGTACCTCCGAAAAGATTACTGACAAATGTGGCTTTTTTTGTGACTTCATTGAGTGTAATTCCTATCGCCTGCCCTATTTGAAATCTTCCCTTCATTTCTTCATGAGTGATAGTTGTTTTGATATTTCCATAATTATCGATGTGTCCCACATAAGAGCCGCGCAGCTCTGGAATACAGCTTGATGGTTGTTCTTCAAGATCTAGTTCATCCTCCATTTCATCCATCAGATGGGCGCTTACTCGCGAATAGAGATCACGGGAACGGAACTGACTCCCTTTGTCTAGCCCCGGATAGCGATAGACATATTCTATACTTGGCTTAAGAAGTGAGAAATCGTATCCTGCATTTGGTCCACAGAGATATATTCCTGATTTAAGAAGTATCACCACAAATTCTGCTCCCTGAGCCTTTTCTACTCCCTCTTTCGTTTGAAGGCGGGGGTCTGTGTTTTGAAAAAATACCGTTTGTCCTGGTCTTCCGTAGCGCTCTTCGGTGCGTACTAACTGCGCCAAGAGATAGGCTGTATGAATGGTTGAGGGGGTGGACGACACAAATCCAACTTGCACCTTTGAGGAATCTTTTGCAAAACCCTCAACCGCCGTTTTCACCTCTTGATTAGTAAGTGAGTCATGAGCCCAGTCTGCCACTACGATTAGCTTTTTCATAAAAATTAAAACTTAATAAAATAGGAAATAACGGTAAAAATGGACGCCAACGCAATAAACACAGTACCTCCAATGGAAAAATATTTTTGAAACTTATTATTTGCATACTCTCCCATGTAGTTTTTATCACTCGTAAATTTTATGAGATAGAAAAAAATAGGAGGGAGCGCCATAGCGTTCAGAATCTGACTTAATATAGCAATTTGAAAAAGTTTCACAGAAGGAAGGAGTACGACAAAAAATGCAATGATAAGTTGGATCAAAAACAAGATATAAAACGTTTTGCTTTGCTTAAATGAGGTATCAAGCCCTCCCGAATAGCCAAAAAATTCAGAAAATGCATACGTCGTTGAAAGCCCCACAATGACAATTCCCATGAATCCTGCATTCATTATTCCCAAAGCAAAAAGAGTTGCCGCAAGCTTTCCTGCAAAGGGCTCAATCGCCATAGCAGCTTGTTCTCCAGAGGTGAGGGGAATTTTATGTGCAAAAAGTGTAGCTGCCGTGGCAACAATCATAAAGAAAGAAAAGAAATCTGTAAGAAACGCGCCCCAGTATGTTTCTATTTGTGCATATTTAAGCTTAAGACGATCTATTTTTTTATCTAGTCCAAAACTACTGATAAAAAATTGCCCCCAGGGAGTGATTGTGGTCCCCAATACGCCAAGCCCTATAATTATATAATCCTTCCAATATAAATTTGTGAAATGGATGCCTTGGGGCCATGAGAGATTCTTCACTGCCATTCCCCAATCAGGACCTGACTTAAATGCAGAAAAGATATAGGCGAGAAAAAATAAGCTCGAAACAAGCATGATATTTTGGGTAAGCTTGAAGTTTCCTTTAGTAACAAAAATGAAGGTGATAATAATCATGATGATAGAAAGAGGAATAGCAGGCAGGTGAAGCATGCCAGCCGTGGTCTTAAATGCAGCTACATCCACGATGATTGTACCCATATTTGCCACAAACAAACAAAGAAAGATAAAAAGAGAAGCTTTAATGCCGTAGTGCTCCCGTATCAGGTCTCCCAACCCTTTTCGAGTAACTAAACTGAGTCGCATTCCCATTTCTTGAGTGATACCTAAAAGGACTGTGACCCAGACGAGCAAAAAAAGGATAGGATATCCAAGCTGTGCGCCAGCGATTGCATAGGTGGCTACTCCTGAGGCGTCGTTATCTGCCATTGCCGTAATAGTTGCGGGACCGAAGATACTAAAAAAAATAAGAAATTGTATTTTGTATTGCTTGATAAAGCGCCGTATTTTTTCCATACTAGATCGAAAATTTGCTTTCTATAATATCTGAAATGCTGTCAAATGGGATAACACCAATAATCTGTCTGTTTGAATCGATGATCGGAAGGGCATGAAGTCTATATTTAACCATTTTATGTACGACCATTTCAAGGGGGGTTTTTAGGTGCGCTTCAATAAGATTTTGGGACATAAATTTATAGATGGGCGTATCTTCCTGTTGCATAAGAAGCTCATGTAAATTACAGGCTCCAATAAGCTGTTTTTTTTGGTTTACTATATAAATGTAATCTAAGGCTGCAAAGTCAGGGGTATTTTTTCTGATTTTTTGTACGATATCACGAGGAGTTTCTGTAGGGTCTGCAACCAAATATTCAGATGAAAGACGTTTACTAATGGGGGTCCTTGTAAGAGAAAGAAGAGTCTGGAGCGCCTCTTTTTTCTTTGGCTCCATTGTTTTTAGAATCTCTTCTCGCTTGCGTTTTGAAAGTGCAAGAAGGATGTCCATTGCAACATCTGTATCCATTTTACTCATAATATCTGCAGATTTTTCAGAGTTCCAAGTACGAAATAAATCCCGCTGGTAGTTAATATTTAGATTGCTAATAACCTCTGTGGCAAATCCTTTATCTAGAAGACGCAAAAACTTCTTTACGTTGAGTTCATTTGTTTGCTCCAGATGATCTGCAAGATCCTCAGGACGCATATTTTGAAGCTTTGTTTCCTCTTTCTTTACACGAATACTTCCGCGCACAAGATCCAGTGGTTGAATATCTGCCCAGGAGAGAAAATTGGAGACGAGATTAATACCAAAGAAATGGATGATTCGGGTCATGAAATTCTCTATTTTAAGCCGCCTCAAGATGCCGATGAGACCAATATCAACTCCGGAAATATAACATTCATAGTCGTGGGTTGAAAGATTGACCTGCTCGTGAATGATTACGTCGTTTGCTCGCACTATTTTATTTCCTGATATATCAATAACCTGCTTGTCCAATAAATTACGCTTTACATAGAGCTCATTTTCTTCAAGTTCTGATTGGGTATAGAACTTGGCGATACGTACAACGGAGTTAAACTTGTGAATCGCATCCGCATTGATAATTGTCTTTTCGCCATTAAAATCAACAACTATTTTGGTAATTCTTGGCTTATTGTCTAATAAGAAGATGATGTCATCAAGATGTCCGATGAAGATGCCGTCGTTGGTAAGTACCCTTTTCCTGTCTAGTTCGGAAAAATAGAGCATATAATATATAAATGGCTATTGATTAACTATTACACACTCTTATGCTACTTTCAAGGTGATTATACACTAGTATGTAGTAAATATGTATATATGCATTTACAGAAAGCTGAAAGCTATAGACATTGACATAGCATTTTCATGATATAATTACCTTATATGGATAAGAAACTAGGTGGTCTATTGCTCCTTTTTTTTCTACTCTTTACCGTTTTTGCATCATCTATTCTTTTTAATGGACAGCTATCCTCTATAACAAGAGCAAAAGAAGACTATACCCCAAGCGCCGCTACTTCACTCCTTTTTGCCTACCCCTTATTATTGAAGTCTGATGGAGTTTCTAAAAGCACCATTAGTGTGTTTGTAAGAAGCGATAAAGGGATGCCAGTGAAAGATCAGAAAATAACAGTCACCGCTTCAGTAGGCACATTAAGTGAAGGTGAAGTAACAACAGACGAAAAGGGAAAAGCGACGCTCACTATCACCTCTACAAATCCTGGTGTCTCTACCATTAATGCAGTTATTGCAGGATCTCTTAAAATAGCCCAACCATTAACCGTTACTTTCGAATAAATCTTATGCATAAAAAAATCACAAAAGTCGTTATTCCTGCTGCTGGATTTGGCACTCGTTTTCTTCCCCAAACAAAAGCAATGCCTAAAGAGATGCTTCCTGTCGTTGATAAACCAGTTATTCAATATGTGGTTGAAGAGGCGGCACACTCTGGAGTTGAAAACATCATAATCGTGACGGGAGCAAATAAACGCGCAATAGAAGATCATTTTGATGTACCAAATGAAGATTTGATAAAAAACTTGATGGCAGGAAATAAAGAGCATATGTTGAAAAATATTAGGAAGATTTCAGAAATGGCCAACTTCATTTATGTGCGCCAAAAGGGGCCTTATGGGAACGGCACTCCCATCTTGGCGGTAGAGCCAGTGATTGAAGATGAGCCTTTTGCAGTACTATGGGGCGATGAATTTATTCACTCAACTCCACCCAGATTGAAACAAATGATAGACGTATATGAAAAATATGGGGGTATTGTGATTTCTGGAGTAAAGATTGAAAAGAAAGAGGATTTAAGTCGCTATGGAATAGCTGAGCTGGAACACGTAGAGGGAAATGTACATAAAATAAAACGCATTGTAGAGAAACCAGAGCCAAATGAGGCTCCTTCTAACATTGCCACGCATGGCGGATATATCCTTCCTCCAGAAATATTTAGCGCTTTGAAACGGATCAAACCAGGAAAAGGTGGAGAAATATGGCTGGTGGATGCGATCAATTTGCTCAAAGACGAAGGAGTTCCTGTGTACACTGTAGTGATAGAAAATGGGAGATATTACGATACTGGAAATAAATTTGAATATTTAAAAACAGTAGTTGAATTTGCCCTCCAACACGAAGAGACAAAAGATGAGTTTAAAAAATTCCTTAAGGAGTTGGATTTGAAGTGATATGCAAAGCCATATCGCTATTCCTATTCATAGCGAAGTAGTTACGGGTGAGATTTTTACTCCAGAAAGCGAAATTGCCGCTTCAATGTTGTTTTGCCATGGATGGACGAGTAGCAATACAAAATATCTCACTTTTGCCGAGTCACTTTCAAAGAAAGGATTGCTTACTCTCGCTATAAATTTAAGGGGACATGGAGATAGTTTGTATTCTTTGGAAAACTATTCACGACACGATCATCTCAACGATGTGGTTACTTCAATTGATTATCTAAAGAAGCAAAGTAACAGGCCTACTATAGTCCTAGGGAAAAGTTATGGAGGGTATCTGAGCTCAATCGCATGTTCATTGCGAGCCATCGACTTCCTTATTATTTCTCAACCCGCGCTCTATCCCGATGTAGGATTAAACTCTCCCAACAAGGCACAAGTAAAAGCTCAACCCGATATATTTAGGAGCAATAATGAACAGGTCGAACAGAATAAGGCTTTAAGGGCAATTTCAAACTTTACCAATCCCCTCCTTATTATTGAGTCTGAGCATGATGAAGAAGTGTTTGATGTCCCAAAATGCTATATTCAAGCAAGTAAAGGAAACAAAAAAATGAGTGAGATTGTTATTAAAGATGCGGATCATTCTTTATCCCGTCCCGAATGGCGGACAGATTATTTTCAGAAGATAACTCTGTGGCTTCAGGAGCAGAATATCATATGAGTAACATTGAAGGTGAGCATTTAGGAGGACAGAAGTCATTTGAAGAGCGGTTCATCCAAGAATTTCCGATAGGGACAGTTGTATGGGAGGATTCTCTGATGAAGAATTATGGAATAACTGTGCCCGGAAGAATATATGAAAATAAAATCGATAAACACGTGTTGGTAACGGATGTAAATGGAATAAAAAGAAATAATAGATTATGGTCAGCAAAAAGAGTTATACGGAAAATATAACGCCTGTTACCAGAGGTTCTCATTTATTTTTCGAGGAGCTTTCGGTACCTATTGAAATCTTTTATGTGTTTAAATCCTATCTTTTCGTAGAGGGAGCGGGCGCCTGCTATGTTATCTCCACTCGTATAAAGTCTAATTACCCCGCAGTTTCTTTCTTTGAGACGAGTAAGATTTCTCCATAGAAGCGCATAGGCTAATCCCCTTCTTCTATATGGTTCAGCAACGCTTACTTCAAATACTTCTGCCCGCCCTTCTTGAATTCTACTAATTACTACTCCTGCAATTTCATTTTCATGCCAAGCTACATCCCACAGATTATAATCGTTCAATGGATGAGTGGAAAACTCGCGAAAATCTTCCTCTGTGGGTAGATGGGTAAATTGACGCGTCGCATAGACTGCATTATTCATTTCCCATATCTTTCTCACATGAGATTCTTTGACTTCTCGTAATTCAAAACCATCAGGGAGCGATGGCTCCTTATTCGATGCAAATCCTTTAAAATCCATTTCCGCAAGAGGAAAGGTTACCCTATATCCGCGTGAAAGAAGAAGTTGGGTATATTCTTTCTCTGTGCTGGTTGCATTTGCCCCAAACATGGCCCTGCCTTTTGTATCGTGATGACTAGAAATTTCTCGAATTCTTTTTTCAGACCAGTCCAAAAGCATTTCTCCTACACTTTTTGTTCTCCAAGCCGGCAGCACATTCCCTAATTGTAAATAGAGCCGGGTGCCGTCTACCTCCGTCCACCAACCGATTCGCATGTAGCCAACGCAAAGTTCATCATCAAAGGCGAGAACGATGTCTTCTGTCGGAATGCAATGATTATCATGTATATCTTTTTCAAACTGCTCTAAAGTCGGAATGGCCTCAAGGAGAGAATAAATATCAATTTTATCTGCCTCTACACAAGCTAATCGCACTTGAAGCATTTGTTGTAAATCATCTAGGCCACAATAGTTTCTCAGTGATAAAGACATATAGACAGTATATCAAGAAGGATGCTTTGTCACAGAGTTTCTAGCTATGACAAGAATATTTGATGTGTAGAATTGTAGACACGGGGCATGCCCCGTCTCTACATCAATCCAACATAGCACGGTTGGTTACCAGCGACTCCTCCCGACTGGAGGAGCTAACAAAGGCTAGTTACATCGAGTTTTCGAAAAATCGATGTAATTTAGAGAAGAGGAAGAATTTCCTTCATATTACTCACAATATAGTCTGGATTGGTTTTTTTTAGATCTTCAAAATTATAAAACTTAGTATATTCGGGAGGAAACATAAGTACGCTTTTACTACTCGCTGCCTTCGCCATCAAAATATCGCTTTTTGAATCACCCACTACCAGTGTTTCCGATATAGAAACATTGAAGTTCTTAATCGAGGTTAAGACCGCTTCAGGGTGAGGTTTTGCATGAGCCACTTCATCGGCGCTTATGACAAGGTCTATTATTGATGAAAGTTTGAATTGAGCCATCATTTGATCAATATACCAACGATATGCAAAGGTTATAATTGCAAGCTTAATGCCTTTATTATGCAAAGTTACAAGAGTCTCGAGCGTGTCATCAAACAGCTTGGAATTTTTGAATAATTCTTTTATTGCCGCAAAATATAATTCAGAAAATTCATCTGTTTTTTCTGGAATGCCTAATAGAGTACATGTATCAATCACTCTCTTTCCAAAGCAAGAGTCTACTATTTCCTTTTCGGTTTTAATTAATCCTAAAGTACGAAGTGTTATATCATAGGCTTGAATATAGAAAGGAAGAGTGTTTGCGAGAGTACCATCAAAATCAAACAGGATTGCTTTAATCATGTATGTATAAAAAGTTGTTGTTTTAGTATCAAAAGACGGGCTAGGATTTATTTTATCCGTTTACGAAGAACGGAAACATTCTTTTGGCTTCCAAACCTAAGAATGCTTCTTTTATCCGAAGATAAAAAAAAGAAAGGAGGTGATCCATCCGCACCTTCCAGTACGGATACCTTGTTACGACTTAACCCCCATCGCCGAATGTATCCTCCCCCGATAAATCGGAGTTCAGATATACCCGACTTTGTTGGCTTGACGGGCGGTGTGTGCAAGAGGCAAGAACGTATTCACCGCAGTGTGACTGACCTGCGATTACTACCAATTCCGCGTTCATGGGGTCGAGTTGCAGACCCCAATCCCCACTGA
>Ga0194063_10001239_pt1 | contig 16832 bp, 13 predicted proteins | sample SepL3720m_MetaG_FD_155459 | JGI IMG/M metagenome (GOLD analysis project Ga0194063, IMG submission 155459) | Anoxic zone freshwater microbial communities from boreal shield lake in IISD Experimental Lakes Area, Ontario, Canada - Sep2016-L373-20m | ecosystem: Environmental > Aquatic > Freshwater... | reverse complement strand
GGGTTCCTGTCAGCTCTATACCCGATTACCGCCGAGAGAGCGCGGCCTCTATCAACCTTGATACCACATCTTGGAACGTCATGTCCGCTGCTTCGGCCGCCATGGGCAAGAGAGACGTCTCGGTCATTCCCGGCGACGTGTTGCACTCCAGCACGTACGGGTGCCCCGCTTCGTCGAGCACCAAGTCGACACGGCTCACGTCTCTGCAGCCGAGAACTGCGTGCACCTCGCGCGCGACACGCGCCACTTCCTCGGCGATCTGAGCCGTGATCCGCGCGGGCGCGAAGAAGTCGGCGTCTCCCGGCGTGGTCCGCGCCGAGAAATCGTAGAGCCCCGACGTTGGCGGGACAATCTCCACAGCCGGGAGCACCAGAGCGTCCGGTCCCTCTCCGAGCACCGAAACGGCGAGCTCGACGCCCTCGACCCACTTCTCGATGAGCGCAGAGGAGTCAAACGACAGCGCTGCAAGCAGCGCATCAGCAAGATCGTCCGCGGAGTCCACGCGTGTGAGTCCCAACGCCGAGCCCTGACGCCCCGGCTTGACCGCGACCGGATAGCCACCGACAGCGTCGCCTACCAAGTCGAGGGCCGTCGCGGCACCCATCTCCTTGAAAGCGTCAGCAGTGAGCGTCACCCATGCGGGTGTGGGGATGTTCTTCTCGGCGAGGAGGTGCTTAGTCACGGACTTGTCCCAGGACAGCGTGCACGACACCACGCCAGGGCCGGTATACGGAATGCCGAGAAACTCCAGCAGCTCCTGGATGGTGCCGTCCTCCCCGTACTTGCCGTGCAGAGCAATGTAGGCGGCGTCGGGGCGCTCGCTCCTGAGTGTGGCTACGAGGTCGGAGGTTACGTCGAGTGGCAACACGTAGTATCCGGCCGAGGTGAGCGCATCGCACACTCGGCGTCCGCTGGCGAGCGAGACTTCGCGCTCCAGCGAACGTCCGCCCATTAGTACGGCTATCTTCTCGCTCATGCTGCCCCTTCTTTCCGATCCGGCAGCGCGCCCGCGGCAATGAACGCACGGTAGAGCTCGAGCCTGTCTTCAACGACCTCCGAGAGCCGCCGAACCCCCTCGGCTATGGCCTCCGGCGAAGCGTAGCAGAACGCGAGACGCATACAGTTCTTGCCCCGGCCGTCGGGGAAGAACCCGTCGCCAGGCGCGTAGGTCACGCCGCGCTCCACGGCCTCGGCGAGCATCGTCGAGCAGTCCACGTAGGGGGGCAATTCCACCCACACAAAGAAGCCCCCGTCCGGCTTTGACCAGCGAGCCTCGGGAGGAAAGTGCTCGTCGAGCGCGGCGAGCATCGCGTCTCGGCGCATCGCGTAGGTGCGTGTGAGTTCGGCGAGCGTGCGACGCCAGCGGGTTCCCTGGAAGTAGCGCTCAGCGGTGACCTGCGCGAAGTTGGAGCCGCACAGGTCGGCTGCTTGCTTGACCAAGAGCACTTTGGCAAGAATCGGCTTTGGTGCGGCCATCCATCCCAGCCGCAACCCCGGCGCAAATATCTTGGAGAAGGTGCCCAGGTAGATGACCTCGTCGTCGAGCGACCGCAGCGGCTTCATGTGCCCGCCGTCAAAGCGTAGGCGGCCGTAGGGGTCATCCTCGACAACCGGGATGTCGTACTCGCGCGCCAGCTCGAGCAGCCGCCGCCGACGCTCGGGCGACATGGTGACGCCGCCCGGATTCTGGAAGTTGGGAATCGTGTAGATGAACTTGGCACCGCGCACACCTACGCGCTGCAGCTCGGCTTCGAGAAGGTCCATGCGCATGCCTTCGTCGTCCATCAACACACACCGAATCTCCGGTTGGTATGCCGAGAAGGCCTGAAGCGCTCCGACGTAGGTCGGCCCCTCGGTGATGATGACGTCACCGGGATTCACGAAAGTCTTGGCCAGCAGGTCGAGCCCCTGCTGGGCGCCTGCGGTGATGAGCAGATCGCTCGGCTTGAGCCGCACGCCAATCTCGGCCATGAGGTCAGCGACGAGCTCGCGTGTCTTGAGCCGACCGTCGCTGCCACCGTACTGGAGCGCGGCAGCTCCCTCGTGGATGACGGCTTCTCGCGCCGCAGAAGCGACCGCCTCGGCGGGGACTAGATCGACTGCGGGCATGCCGCCGGACAGCGAGATCATGTCGGGGCGCGACGCTGCCGCGAACAAGTCGCGGACGGCGCTGGACCTCACGCCGGCAATGCAGTCGGAGTAGCGATCGCTCCAACGGTCGAACACGATTCTTGCGTGGCCCATGTCGTCCACCTCACCGGAAACAACAAAACCCCCTCCGCCTGATTGGGCGAGGGGGCATTCGCGGTACCACCAATCTTCGTTTCGCCCGCAAGCCGGTGAGCCGGAAAGCGAAACCTCATTCCCGGGATACCGGTCCGGGGCCGACCCGCTTCCGACTGCGCCTGCTCGGCGGCCCTGGCGGAGGACATCGGAGGGGTGGCTGAGCGCTCATGGCGCCCTCTTCCCTCACGTCCACTGTGTGCTATCCAGCCCTCGCCGCGCATCGGCAGAGGTGTGGCGAGCACTTTATCATCGTGGAGCGAAGAGGGTCAACGACGACGCGTGCGAAGATCACGCAGCCTTGCGACCGCTTGCTCGATGTCGGGCCGCTCAGCGCCGCCCGGCTCCAATAGCCACTCGCATACCGCGACCGCCTCGCGCAATGCACCCAGCGCCACCAGATCGTCGTCGTAGCCGAGCCGCACGCGAAACACTCCGCGTCCGTCTGCCGAGAAGTCCCACGCCGTCTGTCCGCGCAAGGTGCGAGGCGAGCCTGCCATCGCCATTAGTTCGAAGGCGACGTGCTCGAGTAGGTGCGGCGTCTCCGTGTCATCGAGCTCAGCGACCATGCCGTGCGCCGAGCCGTTCTCACATGTGTGGCGCACGAGACCTGGAAGAAGCACGAGCGCCCGATCAGCGAGGCCAGGCGTCGCCGAGGTCCTAGCGGGCTCGCCTGCCGGAACGCGAACGAGCGCCTCAATCTGCTCAGGCCCGACTTCGATGCGCTCGACCAGCAGAAATGCCATGGCTCCGCGAACTAGAGAACGTCGACTTCGACGACCCGCCGAGCGGCCCGCGAGCCCAAATAGAACGCGAGCGAAGCGACGACGACGACCACGCCGACGGCAATGAGCGCGATCCGGGTCGCATCCTGCTCGTAGACCTCGAGGGCGACTTCTTTGGCCTGAACGATCGCCAGATTCTGCACTTCGGCGACGCGCTGCTTGATCTCGTCAAGCGAGACACGCTCCTGCTCGGGAATGAAGAGCGGCTGGGTCGTGGGGTCCGGCGTCATGACTGGACGCTCCTCATCTTCAGATAGGTGAGTACTCCAGCGCCGATGAGGATGACGGCTCCCACCAACGCGAACGCCCCCGGCCAGCCAATCCAGCGAGCCAGGATCATCAGAAACGCGACGAACAGGAAGCATAGGCCAATCACGAGCAAAGTCGCTGCGGCCATCGCAAAAGCGATGAGCATCCCGAGCTGCTGGCCGGGCAGCACGACTTTGTCGCGCATGATGCCAGCGGCCTCTTGACGCAGCCAGTTCACGAGCATCTGGAGCAGGTCGGCTACGGCATCGATGACGGTTTGGCGCTCAGGCACCGGCAAGGTGCTCTGCGGTGCGGTCGAGCTGCCGTCATCGTCTGACATTCCGAAGCCTCCTCAAGGACAGCGGGGTGTGTTCTTTGGAAGATACCCCAAAAGGCAAGCGATGCCGGAAACACCCGATACCAGACGCCTACTTCTTGGGTGTAGCTGTGCTGTCCTGCGATGCCAGCTTGCTTAGAATCTTGCCGAGTTCCTCGACCTTGCTGCCATAGGTCGTCCAGTCGCCTTTGCGTTGCGCAGCAATAGCTTCCAAGTAGATTCTTTGGGCCGCAGCGACATCAGATGACCCCTGGCCCGCGCCGGCGCTTCCCAGAGCACCTCCCGGTTGGTCACTCGACACTCCTCCGACTGAGCTCGCGTTCCCGCTGTTCTGCTGGCCGAACACCTTGAGCAGCGCGGCCTCAAGCGTGTTCTCCATTTCGACGCGGTCGGCGTAGACCACGATCACACGCGTGAGCTCGGGAATCGCGGTCTTCTCAGCTTGGAGGTAGAGGGGCTGGATGTAGACGATCGAGTCCTTGATGGGAATGACCAGCATGTTGCCAAAGATCGCCGAACTCCCCCGCTGATTCCACAGAGAGAGCTGGGGCGAGATGAGCGAGTCTTGGTTGATCTGCGCGCTGATTTGCTCGGGACCGAGGATTACGCGCTCCTTGGGGAAGAGGTACACCGTTCGTTCGCCGTACTTCGCGGGGTCTGAGTTTGCGGCCACCCAGCCGATCATGTTGTCTCGGTTGCGCGGCGTGTAGGGCGACATGATGTAGAAGGCCTCTTGCGTTTGCCCTGGCAGCTTCATCAGGACGAAGAACGGCTCCATGATCTTGCCTTGGCGCTCGCCAGGAATCTCCCACTGGTCTTCCTTGTTGTAGAACACACGCGGGTCGGTCATGTGGTACGTGCGGTAGACCTCGGCTTGCGCCATGAAAAGGCCCTGTGGGTAGCGGAAGTGGTCGCGGATTCCAGCTGGAATCTTGGACCCATCCACAACTAGCGAGGGGAAGACCTTGCGCCATGCCTGGAGCACCGGATCCTCGGGATCAAAGGCGTAGAAGGTGGTGGTGCCATCAAACGCGTCCACTACGACCTTGACCGAATTGCGCAGGTACTTGGTCTGCGGGGCACCCGGAACCCCCTCGGAATAGGGGAACCATTCCGAGCTCGTGTAAGCATCAACGACCCACTTGACCCGACCATCGATCAAAACCGGGTAGGCGTCGTCTTCGTACTGCAGCCATGGCGCGAGCGCTTCCAGTCGCGAGTTCAGATCCCTTCGCAGCAGCACTCTGCTCTCCGGCTTAACGTATTCCGAGAACAAAACCTGGCTCGAGCCCAGATTGAGCGCCCAAGCCAGCCTTCTGGGCAGCGAGCCGATAGCCACTCCCCCGGTGCCCTTGTACTCGTAGTAGGCGTTCTTCTCGCCGAGCGGGTAGTCGAACTCCTTGATGCCGGTATCGATTACCACATAGTCGGTGGTCGCTTCGCCGTAATAGATGCGCGGCTGCTTTGTCACCAGATCGGTGGTGGTCTTGGGAGGGACGTCGCCGATGATGAACTTGGGCATTCCTCTGGGGTCCGCTTCGTTTACCGGACTGACAACGAGCCCGAATCCGTGTGTGTACACCAGGTGACGGTTGACCCACGTCTGTGCCTGCGCGGGGAGCAGCGTCGAGTTCATCTCTCTCGCCGAGACCAACACCTGCTGTCTCACGCCGTCGATTGTATAGCGGTCAACGTCGACGTCAGGAAACTCGTAGTACGGCCGAATCGACTGCAGCTGCGCGTAGGACTGCGCCATGATGCTGGGATCCCAAAGGCGCACGTTCTTCAGCGTCTGCCGGTCGGCTACAACGTCGGTGGCTGTGAGACTCTCGGTAGCTGGGAACTTCTGTCCTTTGACGTCGGTGAGACCGAATGCCCTGCGCGTCATGTCGATGTTGCGCTCGATGTAGGGAGTCTCGGCGGCCGCCTCGTTGGGCGCAACAATGAACTGCTGCATGAGCCCCGGCCACACCGCTCCGAGCAGTATCGACGCCGCGACCCAGATGCCCAGAGCAGTGAGCGGCAACCTCCACCCCTTGTAGCGAATGTTCAGAAGCAGGGCGATGGCGGTCACGACCGACACAACAATAAGGATTCGATAGGCGGGCAGCTGGGCGTGTACGTCGGTGTAGCCCGCCCCCACAATCTGGCCTCGCGTGGAGAAGTCGAGTTCCCAGATGGCAATCCAGTAGCGAAATCCCCAAGCAAGCACGATGAAGGACATGAGCACCGAAAGATGCGCCTTGACGTGGGGAGCGAATCCCTTGAGCCGAGCCCAAGGCTGTATCGCCCCGTCGAGCACGTGCACGGCCAAGGTGAGGAGCGTCGTGAGAATGAGTGCCCCGGACAGCCAGTTGCTAAAGACGTTATAGGCGGGCAGCTCAAAGACGAAGAACCCTACATTTCGCCCAAACTGCGGGTCGGCATAGGGAAACGGTACCGAGGAGAGCGCAAGTCGAAGTGTCTGCCACTGCGAGGACATGCCCAAGCCATTGAAGAACGCGAAGGCCAGGCATCCCCAGAGCACGACGCGATCCAGTATCGGCCCAAACTGGCTACGCAGCGACTCGATGAAGAGTTCGAACTGCTCGGGTGTCCCCTCGGGCATGCCGATCGGCACCGCCTTTGGGGCCATCCGACGCGCGATCCGGAGGTTGACGTAGAGCAGTAGAAACGTCGCCAAACCAAAGACCACGCCAGTCACCAGCTGCGAAACAATACGCGTCACGAACACGGATCGCTGCCCTAAATCGCCGTACCATAGCCAGTCGATCCAGACTCCGGAGAGCCACTTGAGGAACGGCAGGCCGATGATGAAGAGCACTGCAAGAATCGCCACAGCGAGCGCGTAGCTGCGCGAGCGGGTGGGTGCGGCCATGAAGCTCCTTCGGTATACGTCAGAAGTAGTCGTCCACGTCGATGTTGAGCAACTGCGAATCGAGACACGCGATAACACTCACATCGGGAGCATCTTCGAGCACAAGGTCTTGAGGCGTGACGATTTCACCATTTGATGTCGCAACTATGCGCACCGTGGGTCGTGCCAAATCGGTCGCACCGGCGGCCAGTACGATAGCGATTTGTCCGGTGGACAAGCGCACCACTGACCGTGGCGGATAGGCCCCCATCAGCACCACGAACATGCGAACCAGCTCTGGGTCGAACGCCGTGCCCGAACCTTGAACGATGTTGAGCATCGCGTCGTCCTCGACACGCGCCGCAGAGTAGCTCCGCTGAGACGTCATCGCGTCGTAGGCATCTGCGATGGCCACAATCCGGCTGCACAGATGTTGCGCCTTTGGTGGAACGCGCAATGGATAGCCCGTACCGTCGTAGCGCATGTGGTGCTCGAGAATCGTCACGATGGCCGACTTGTCGAGCCCGGGGAGTTGGGAGATTATTTCGGCGCCTGCGACGGGATGCTGGCGTATTTCCTCCCACTCAGTCGGCGTAAGAGGCCCAGGCTTCTTCAGTACGGCAGGGCTGATGGAGAGCTTTCCAATGTCGTGAAGCAGGGCGCCAACCCCCAGCGAGGAAAGGAACCGTCGGTCCTCGCTCACGCCCGCACCCAAAGCCAGGGCGATGGCAGCGACGTTGGCTGAATGGAAGAACGTGTACTCGTCGTAGTCGCGAAGTGCCGTCAGTTGCAGCATCGCATAGCGATTCGCGAGCGCGTTGTCGACGAGCGAGCGGACGACACTGTTGACGCGGGCCGCGCTTACCAACTGGTTGCTCTGAAGCAGAAGATCGGTCTCACGCAAGAGCGAGAGCGCGTTGCCCATGGCCTCACGGGGAGTCGCCATAGGTTGATCGGACTCGTCCTCGGTAGTGACTGCCAATACCTGCACGCGCGCGAATTGCACGTGTGGCAGGTTCGCTTCAGCGGCCATCTTGCTCACACCACCGGCCGCCTGCGCCGTTTCGACGTCTGCCGCAAGTATCCGTGCAGCGCGCATGAGTTCAGCGGGGCTGATCCCCACTCGGATGACGATCGATCCGATACCCAGCGCACCCATATCTCGATTCAACTGATCGAAGAACATGCTCTCTTCGGCCAGAATCTGGGATCCAAGCAGTATCTCGGTCTCAAAAAATGCGAGCTGCAGGTCAACTTCCTCGTCGTGGTAGATGTGAATAGTGTCGCCGAATTGCGTCACGGCTTCGGCGACGGCGGGGTGGTCCATCGAGTAGTAGCGGGCGGCGCGGCGCAGCGCCGAAAGCCGCGTGAGCACCTTGCGAGCCCCTCGCACCTGAGCCGCCGAGTAGCGAATCGTGTCGCCGCCACTGCCACCCGCGGCCTTCTTCTTGAGTCCAGCATCGGGAGAGGCCGTCGCCGTTCCCGCGGATGCATCAAGTGCGATCGCGGCCTCCGACGCGCTCGTCGCTCCAGCCGAGGGAACGGGAGTTGATCCTTGTTCGCCGAGTCTCGTCGCGTCATCGGTCACCGCGTGGCTCCCTTCGCTCTAATCAACGAGACCGCAGCGGTTGCCGCTGCGCGCAGCTCCTTGCCACGACCGGCGCCGAGCAGCGAGTGCTTCCCGGCAAGAGACTCCAACGTGGGGAGGCTCTGAGTTGCGCCGAGCCGCCCGAGCGCCTCGATCGCCTCGACCCGCGGGCCCGTGTCCCGGCTACCACGGCCTTCTCCGCGAGCCACTGCCTCAAGCGCGGGAACCGCATCGAGGTCACCGACTTGGCCTAAGTAGCGCGAAGCGAGCTGCACATTCTGCGCGTCCACATCATTGAGCGAGCCTACGAGCATCTGTCGTGCAAGGCGATCGGTAATGCCCGACAGACCACGAATCGTCTCTCGGCGAACTCGAGGGTCTGCGTGCCGGAGGGTTCGCTCTAAGTAGACGAGAACCGACGCGGACTTGGCCGAGGCCAGAATTGCGACGACATTGCGAACAAAGTACCAGCGCGAGTCGCCGACGCACGCGCCGAGCAAGCCGATATAGTCATTCACCATCGTTGACAGGATGTCGACGAGTGCTTTGCGCGCAGCCATGTCGGGCTCGTCGGCGAGGTTCTCCAAGAGCGGCTTAATCGCCCGGCTGCCCAGAAGATCGATGAGTCTGCGCGCCGAACCATACTCAGGCGATCCCTTGGGATACACACGCATGGTTCGTGCGAGTTCTCGAACATCGCTCGGGCGTGCAAATTGGTCGATGGCCTGTTCGATCCGCACGCGTTGCCCAGGGGCAAGCGCGGGGATGGTGGCCGACTGCCCTAGCGAGATCGCGGCGTCTGCAGCTACTTCGACAGCGCCGCTCTCGATCAGGTAGTCGAGCGAATCTTCAATCATCGACATCGTTGAGGCGAACTGGGCAGGCCGGATGTCAAAACCGACCAGCGCAACCATCGCGGCGATAACGTCACCATCGGCAATACCGCGAGCTGCCTCTGCCCGAAGCGCGAGCAGCTGGGCGCTGGATTCCGTGAGCTTGCGCGGTGCATTTGAAAGGTCGAGGAGCTTGAAGATTGTTTCGGCGGCGGGTCTCGCTTCACCGGCCGGGGCGCTCGGACGCACAGTAAGCTTCGTTGGCATCGCCTGCTCAAGGATGTCTGCGATGTCGCCGTCGTTTATTCCCGCACCCAGCATCACCGAGGCAGCCATGTCGGCAACATCTTGACGCTCGGATGCCGAGATGAGCACGAGTCCGCGAATCGCCCTGACCAGCTGCTCCTTGTCTATCTGGCCGTCAGCCGACTTCTGCGTGAAGAGCCTGAAGACCGCATCGAAGCCTGCCTGCCTCACGACCCCTGCAAGAGCGGGATACGTGCGACTCTCAGGAAGGACTTCTTGGATTAGAAGATCGCGCTGGAGTTTGGCGTCCAGACCGCTGATCGCTTCGGCAAGTATCCTGAAGATTTCGTGCTGGTTTCCGGTGCCGAGCTTTGACGCAACTTCGGCGAGTGCCGAGAATCGCTGGCCCACGGCGACGAGCGCCGCGCGACTTGCGTTCGCCGCGTAGACCTGCTGCAAGTAATTGCGGATGGCATCCGAATCGCCGATGAGTCGGGTCAGCGCGATTGAATCGTAATCGCGGTCGGCCAACGCCGCCGCCAACGCGTCGTCGACTTCGGCCGCATCGCTCAACACGGAAGGTTCAGCTGCGATTTGTGATGGATCGAGCTGGGTCTCAACGAGTGTCACTCGCATCTCGCGAACCGTGATTGTGCTCACTCCCTGATACCACAGGCGCGCCTCATAGCCTCCGCTCGTTTCAACCTCCCTTGGGGTCAACTTGAGCACCGAGAGGAAGTCGATAACGTCCTTGCCTTGGACGCCGACATGGAAACGCACTTCCGCCAGCTTTCGCAAGTAGAGCTCATAGCTGAAATCCGAGAACCCCTTGGTTCCCGGGAAGAGGGGCACGCCGTTGTAGAGGAGGCCGGTCTTGGCGACCGTCAAGCGCATGTCGGGAACCTCGAGAAAGGCCTCGCTGAGAATCTCGGCGCACGCTGCAGCGGCAGCTCGCGGGATGTCGCTCGAAGGCGGGTACATCAACACCGCCTTCTTCGCCGCGACGAGCTGCCGAACGAACCGTTCGACAAGCGGCGGTGCCTTGGGACGATCATCCTTGGCGATTGCAAACCCTCCCTCCGCCGCGTTCTACCCTGACGGCGCAACTTTACTCCCACGAGTATATGACAGCCCGTGCGATATCATCGGCGCATGAGAGGATTATCGGCAGATACGCCAAACGACAGGGGGCCGGGGTCACAACCCCCAAGAACGCGGCTTCTGCTCGCATCACAGTCCCCGCGCCGGAGGCGGCTGCTCGTGTGGCTCGGGCTGCCGTTCTCGACGACCGCCGTCGACACCCCCGAGGACCTGGACACCCCGCTCGCTCGCAACCCCTCCGCTCTCGCCGAATCACTCGCCGCCGAGAAGGCCGAGGCCGTGTGTGAGGCGGGCCTGGGAAGCGGTGCGCTGGTGCTGTGCTTCGACACGATTGTGGTGCTCGACGAGAGTGTTCTCGGCAAACCGCGCGACCTTGCCGATGCGTGGCGGATGCTTCGGGCGCTGTCGGGACGCACGCACCAAGTAGTGACCGGAGTGGCGCTCGTACTCCCAGGTGAGATGGCGCCGCGCACTTTTGCGGTAGTGACCTCGGTCGAGATGAAACCGTTGACCGACTCTCGGATCGAAGCGTGGATGGCTCAGGGCGAGTTCATGGGCTGTGCCGGCGCCTACAACATCGAGGGCCAAGTGGCCGAGGTCACCGCCGACGAGTGCTTTCAAAACGTCGCCGGCCTGCCGCTCTGCCACCTGTACGCGGAGCTTCAGCGTGAGGCAGACCGAAGCGAGGGCGGCTATCTAGTTGAGTCGCGACCGACCTCTCCCGTCGCTGCTTGCGATGCTGCGCTCGGCCGGAGCTGTCATCTCGGGCCGCGCGTCGTGTCCTCTGCCGGCTAAGGCCGGTCGTCGCGGTCGCCGCGTTATGGCGCCGAACTCAGACGCCCCGCCGAGCGACCACTATCACGCTCTCGTCGCTGTCAGGCGCAAGCGCGCGCCCGTCATGCGCGCCGAGGGCCTCCATACTCTCGAATCCGGCTGCCGCTAGTTCCGCCGTCAGCAGCTCGATTGGCAGTGCGGTGTGCGGAGACAGGCGCGACGCGACGTCCCAGAGCCCATCTGTGTCACGTGTCAGCGTCACGAAGTCAAAGTCGAGGAACTCGCCACCGTCGGGGTAGTCGATTACGCGCAGGAACACGCGTGTGCCCTCGGGCACCTCGCGAATGATGGGCGGAATCACTCGGGTCTTGGCGCCCAGCAGACGCGCATGGTTGAGCAGGTGCAGCACCAGCACTCCCCCGGGCCTCATGACCGCGAAGAAGTCCGCCAACGCGTCTCGGAGCCCCGCGATTCCCGCCACGTGCGGAAGCGCGTTGCCGGTGCAGATGAGTGCGTCGGCATCGGCGAGCCCGAGAGAAGCAAGTTCGCCAAAGCCTCCTCGCACCAAGTGCACCTCTCCGCCTGCTGCGGCAATGCGGTCCCCAGCGGCGGTGATGTTTGCTTCTGCCTGCGCGAGCATCGAGTCGTCGGGGTCAACCGCGTCGACTACGAGGCCCTGCTCGGCGAAGGCGATGGCGTGTCGCGCGCTCCCGGTTCCCACGTCGATGAGGGAATCGACGCCGACCTCGGCGAAGATGCGCTGGAAGAACGGCATCTCGCGGGAGAGTCGCGCGTCCCAGTTCACAAACGTGTCGTAGTCCGAGGCGGGGGCGATGCGGGGTTCATCGGCGGAAAAGCTCATTGGTCCTCCAAGGAGCGAAGTGGGCAGCTCGGGACTTAGGGCAGGGGTGGTTCATCGAGCCGGAAGATACGCGACGCGTTGCCACGCAGAATCAGATCGCGGTCACTCGCCGAGAGCCCCATCTCCTCGAGGGTGCGCTGTTGCATGAAACGAATCCAGGTGCGATACGGTGCGGTCGTGTTGCTGTCGGTGCCAAACAGAACTCGCTCGGGGCCGAGCGCCATGATGGCCCGCTCGAATACCTCGGGCAGCGTCATCTTGGGAACGTAGTAGTCCATCCAGTTGTTGGTGCCACTCGTATCGACACACACGTTCTTGCACTGGTAGCCCAAGCGCAAGACGCTGTCGAGCCAGCCGGCGCCGAAGTGGGCGATCACAAACTGCAGCTCCGGGTAGTCGCGCGCTACCGGCGAGAGATCAATCGGATCCGCGTAGTTCAGGTCACCCATCGGGTCAACAGTGACGCCGTAGTGAATAATCAGGTTGGCCTTGAGCTCGTTGGCCTTCTCGAAGAACGGGCGGCACGCCGGATCGGAAAGCTTGAATGTCCGGTTGACCGGATAGAGCTTGACGCCCCTAAACCCGGCAGCCATCTCGCGCTCAAGCAGTGCGGGGGCGCCCGGATCGCGCGGGTCCACATTGCATAGAACGTGGACATGACCATTGGCGGCGAGCAGAAAGTCACGAGTCCACTGGTTGTCCGGCATCACCGAGACAACGAGCGCCTTGGTGACATCCGCCTTCTTGAGACGATTGACGTACCACCGTGCGGTCTGCTCGGGGGTCTTGTTGGGAAGCACGTTGTTGCGCCGACCCCATCTGCGGGACTTGAGCCCTTCCTTGAAGCGCTCTGGGGGATTGTCCATCTTGGCGAGAGCTTCTTCGAGCAGCCCCACCGTGAAGAGGTGGACATGCGCGTCGATGACGTCACCGGGCTTGGTGGGCTTTGCGGCTGCGATTCCTGGCATGCGAGGACTCCTCGGCGAACTACTCGGTAGATGTGGGTGAACTCGGGATCTGCTGATCAGGTGCGGTCACTCGTATCCGTGCAATGCGCCGACGGCGCATCGTCTGCACGCGAAACTGGTAGCCCCTGCGCTCGTAGCACTCACCGGGGACCGGAATGTGCCCGAGCTGAGCGAGCAGCCAACCGGCAATCGTCTCGTACTCATCGGATTCTTCGGCGGGGATGCCGCGCTCGACCGCCTCTTCGATGGAGAGGCGCCCGTCAAAGATCCACTCCCTCGGGCCGGCCTGCTGGATGAAGCGGTGCTCGCGATCAAACTCGTCGGCAATTTCTCCTACGATTTCCTCGACGATATCTTCCATCGTCGCGAGTCCCGCCGTGCCGCCGTACTCGTCGACGACAATCGCCATCTGGTTGTGCAGCGCGCGCATCTCCGAGAGGAGCGGCAGGATCTGCTTGGTCTCGGGGACAAAGACCGCTTCGCGCATGTGCTCGGTGATCAGCCGGTCGCGCCCGTTCTCGGACAGAGGGGTGACGAGATCCTTGAGCAGGGCGATCCCCACGACACGATCCCGGTCGCCATGAAAGATCGGGATGCGCGAGAAGCCGGTTCCCCGCATGATCTCGGCGGCCTCGACCACCGTGGTTGTATCGGGCGCGAGCACCATGTCGACGCGGGGAACCATGATCTCGCGCGCCACGGTGTCACCGAGCTCGAATATCTCATGGATCATGCGCTTCTCTTCGTCGAGCAGGCTGCCCTGTTCGGTGACGAGGAGCTTGATCTCTTCCTCCGAGACGCCCGGACGGCCGCCCTTGCTCTTCATCCCAAAGAGCCTGGACACCGCATTGGTCGAGACGGTCAAGAACCACACGACCGGCGCGAAAGCGCGCTCGAGCCAGAACACAGGTGCTGCGACGCTGATGGCGACCTGCTCGGCGCGCTGGAGGCCTAGTCTCTTGGGAACGAGCTCGCCAAAGATAAGCGTCACGTAGGAGATGAGCAGGGTCACGAGCAGCACTGCGAGGCCGGGGGCAAGATGCGCGAGCCAGTCCAGACCCAGTGCCTTGAGCCAGAGTTCGACTGGCTTGGCGAGAACGACTGCGCCGGCGGAAGCGGCAAGAAAGCCTACCACGGTGATGCCGATCTGGATGGTTGAGAGGAGCCGAGTGGGATCGTCGATGAGCTTGAGCGCGGTCTTGGCGCCTCTCGATCCATCCTCCGCGCGCTGCTGCAGCGCCGCGCGCCGCGCACTGATGAGCGCGATCTCGGCCGCCGCGAAATAGCCCTCGACCGCGATGAGCACGAGGATGAGAAGCACCTGCAGCCCGATTGTCTCCATGGGGTGTAGGTTACCAGCATCCGGCGACCGGCAACCGCTGCGGCCTCGTGCGCTACTATGCGCACAGGGGTTTGATAGAGAGGTCTCAAGAAATGCCCGACACCGCAGCGATGAGGAGCCTCGAAGCTGTGCTGCGCTCGCTTGCGACCGCGGCCCGGTCTCTGCGCCTGTATCCTGCGACCAGCCCCATCCCGCTTGAGTCGGTGCAGGCCGTCCGGACTTCGCTTGCCGAGTACTTCGTGACCGGAGCCGACCCGCTCGGCATCTCGCTGGCACGCGAGGGCTTCTCGGTTAACGGAGTCGCCATCGGTGCGCAGATACCCGGCGCGCGCGACCTCTCCGACGAGTTGCGCGCACATGGCATCGCCGAGATCGAAGTGTCGTCCGAGGTGTCAGGCGAAGAGCTGCTCACCTTCCTCACCGTCATCGAACGATCCGTCGAAGATGCGCGGGCCGATGGCGGTGTCGCCGCTCTCGCAGCTGCAGGCGGCGTACGCAATCTTCGGATCGCCGAAGTCCGGCTCGCCGTCATCGACGAGGATGAGAACGCCGAGGACTTCTTGCGCGATCTGCCTCAGGACCCCGGCGGCCTTGCCGAGTGGTACGCCGCCGCCTCGGCCGGGGATCCCGCAAGCTTTGCAGCTAGCCTGATGGACCTGGTTCGCGCAACCGATAGCGAAGACGAATCTCAGCTGGTGCGTTCACTCGGAAAGGCATTTCGGGCGCAGCCCCCGGCTGGCCAAGACGCGCTTCTCGCTCTTGCCATGGCACCCGGACCCGTGCGCGATCTCGTAGGCGACGTCTTTGAGAACTTCGATGCCGCCCAGATTGCCGGATCGATTCTCTCCGGCGCTTTTGGGAAGAACATGCTCTCTCTCTCAAATGCGCTCACCAAGCTGCCGCTTGAGGAAGTCGCTACCCAAGTCCGCGCCGAGCTCGAGGAGATGCTCGCGCGCGCTGGTCACAGTGCCGACGAGCGCGACTTTCTCGACCACATGCTCGACGTGCGCTCCAGTAGCGAGCCCGAACCTGCACTGGTCGCCACCGACCGCACCTACAATGCAGTCCTCACAGCAGCGACTCTCTCGGACTTGGATGTGGCTCGGGCCCGCGAAGCGGTTGCGGCATCGGGCCAAGACATCAGCGTGTCAGGCGTACGCGCCATGCTGGCAATCCTGGATCAGCAGACCGACTTCGAGCGCTACTCTCGCAGTGCCGAGAACCTTGCCGGCTCCGTCCCTTACCTCCTCGAGCAAGGAAACTTCGCACTCGCATCACGCGTTGTGGCCGAGCTTCGCAAGCGAGAGACACACAACGCGGAGCAATGGCCTGAGCTTCCAAGTCGGATTGATGCCGCGCTGGCTGTGGCCGCCGGGCCGCGCTCAATGAGTGCGCTCGTCCAAGCTGTGGCGGCCGACTCCTCACTCGTGGGCGCGGCCAGCGAAATTGTACTCTCGGCGGGCGATTCCAGCGCCCCGACACTCGTAGCTGAAGCGATTGCCCTCAAGGGAGATGGTCTCCTTGTGGCCGAACAACTCCTCGGCCGGCGCCTTATCGACCTGCTCAATGTTGCGGCGCCTGAAACGCCGTGGCACCAACTCGGCCCGGTTGTGCAGCGCCTTGCGACCGCTGGAGATCCACGTTCGGTCGCCACCATCGAGGGTCTCATGCAACGGCCTGACGAGCAGTCTCGCCGAGAGCTCATCGGAGCACTCGCGTCGGTCCGAGGACCGCTCTCCAATCGCCTGCTGGCAACCGCGCTTCGCGATCCGCAGCACGAGACGGCCACCGCAGCTGCGCGCGCCATCGCACGAAGCGGCGAGCCGGGCTCAGCGGCACTGCTTGCAGCACGTCTCGATGAACTCGACATGGACCGCGCTGACTTCCTGCTAGCAAAAGAACTCATCGGGGCGCTGGCGCGCACTCCGGAGCCAAGTGCCGACGAGGTGCTCGACAAGCTCGGCGCGCGACATGCGTTCATCAAGCGCGGGCACTTTACCGACATTCAGTCGCTTGTGGCCGAGGCGCGAAGAGCGCGCAAAGGAGGGATTTCGCGATGACCTCACCCTCCGATGTTGTGGTCGCCTTGGGGGCCTGTCGGCGAGCTGTCCAGCTCTACCCTCCGTCCCACCCCGCCTTCAAGGAGGCGCTGGATTCGCTTGAATCGTCGGTCCACGGTGTTGCACACGACGAGCCTTTCGTCCTGAACGTACATCAGGGTCGCCTGTATCACGGCAGCACCGTGATAACGGATGACGGCTCAGGCGTTCAGTCGGTTGCTGTGGCGCTCGAAGAACGATCGATCGAGTCACTGACCTTCCTCCCCTCACTTTCGCGCGCCGACGCACTCGGGCTTGTAGAGGTGCTCACGTTGCGCCCCGGCCCCGACCTAGATGTGAGCGCAGAACTCATCTCGCGCGGGGTGTTTGGCATAACTGCAGCGTTTCTCGTTGAAGAGATTGAAGTCGAGGACGCTGTCGAACGTGAAGAGCGTGACCAGCTCCGAGACCAAGACCGTGCGCTCTACAACCGCCTTCTCCTGAGTCTGCGAACCATTTCGCAGCAGCTCTCGAGCGGTGGGGGCACTAATCTGAGCGAGGCCAGCGG
>Ga0194063_10001238_pt1 | contig 16865 bp, 13 predicted proteins | sample SepL3720m_MetaG_FD_155459 | JGI IMG/M metagenome (GOLD analysis project Ga0194063, IMG submission 155459) | Anoxic zone freshwater microbial communities from boreal shield lake in IISD Experimental Lakes Area, Ontario, Canada - Sep2016-L373-20m | ecosystem: Environmental > Aquatic > Freshwater... | reverse complement strand
TCAGCGCAAACTGCTGGAGCAACTCAAGGCCGCCAGTCTGGCAGCCTGGCAGGCACAGGAGCTGACACTGGCCCATGCTGCAGCAGCGGCGCTGCTGGCCTACGCCGAACACACGCAGGGGCGCGCGCTGACCCATCTGCACAGCCTGCGCGTGCAGCGCGACGACGAACTGATCGAGTTGCCGCAAAACACAAGGCGCAATCTGGAGCTATTGCAGACCCTGCGCGGTGAAGACCAGCCCACACTGTTCTCCCTGCTCGATACCTGCATGACCGGCATGGGCAGCCGTTTGCTGAAGAACTGGCTGCTCTCACCCCGGCGCGAGCGCACGCAGGCGCAGCAACGCCTGGGCGCCATCGGGGCGCTCAATCAGGGCGCAACAGTCCCACTGCGCGAGCAGCTCAAGGGCAGCAGCGACGTTGAACGCATCACGGCGCGTCTGGCGCTGCGTCAGGTGCGCCCGCGTGAGCTCATAGCACTGCAACAGACCCTGCGCAAGACCGAACTTCTGCTGCCCGGCATTCCCGCAGCCGAGCCCTACCTGCAGCAGTTGGCAGCGCAGCTGCTGCGCCCCGAAGACTGCCTGGAGCTGCTGTCACGCGCACTGGATCCCGAACCCGCCGCGCTGCTGCGCGACGGCGGCGTGATCGCCAGTGAGTTTGACGCCGAACTCGATGAGCTGCGCGCGATTCAAAGCAACGCCGACGCCTTTTTGCTGGACATCGAGGCGCGTGAAAAGGCGCGCACCGGCATTGCCAATCTGCGCGTGCAGTACAACAAGGTGCATGGCTTTTTCATCGAGATCACACAGGGCCAGCTTGACAAGGTGCCCGCCGACTACCGGCGCCGCCAGACGCTGAAGAACGCAGAACGCTTCATCACACCGGAGTTGAAAGCTTTTGAAGACAAGGCACTGAGCGCCCAGGAGCGCGCCCTGTCCAGGGAAAAGTATCTGTTTGAGGAACTGCTCGATCAGTTGCAGGTCTTCGTACCGCGCTTGACGCAACTGGCGCGTGCCCTGGCCACGCTGGACGTGCTGTGCGCCCTCGCTGAGCGCGCCCTGACACTGAACTGGTGTGCGCCGCAGTTCTCCCGTGAGCCCTGCCTGGAAATCGAAGCGGGCCGGCATCCGGTGGTGGAGATGCGCTTGAATGAAACCAGCGCCGGTACTTTCATTGCCAACGACACACGGCTGGGTCCCAAGCAACGCATGCAGATCATCACCGGCCCCAATATGGGCGGCAAGTCGACCTATATGCGCCAGGTCGCAGTCATCGTGTTGCTGGCCAGCATAGGGAGCTGTGTGCCGGCAGCCGCCTGCCGCCTAGGACCGATTGACGCCATCCACACCCGCATCGGCGCCGCCGACGATCTGGCGAATGCCCAGTCCACCTTCATGCTGGAAATGCTGGAAGCTGCGCAGATCCTGCACAGCGCCACACCCAACTCGCTGGTGCTGATGGATGAGATTGGCCGTGGCACCAGCACGTTTGACGGTCTGGCGCTGGCCTCAGCCATTGCCAGCCAGTTGCATGACAAGACCCAGGCCTACACCCTGTTTGCTACGCACTACTTCGAGCTGACCGAGTTTCCGGCCATGCACCACGCAGCGATCAATGTGCATGTCAGCGCCGCCGAGTCGGGCCGCGATATCGTCTTCCTGCATGAAATCCAGAGCGGCCCGGCCAGCCGCAGCTACGGCATCCAGGTGGCGCGCCTGGCCGGCATGCCCGCCGCGGTTGTGAATCAGGCCCGCCACACCCTGGAATCCCTGGAGAACCAGGCCATGCAAAGCGATAACCAGGTTGACCTGTTTGCAGCGCCGCCAGTTCCCGACAACGTGAGCGTCAGCGCCGTCGAGCAAGCGCTGCAAGCCATCAACCCTGACGTCTTGAGCCCACGTGAGGCGCTTGATGCGCTGTACCAGCTCAAGGCTTTAGCCGCCCGAAGTTAGCGCGGATCGCACAGCCGGACGCAATCACGTCCAGCCTCTTTGGCTCGGTACATGGCATCGTCGGCACCCTTGGTCAATGCAGCGGCGTCAGCACCGTCTTCGGGATAGGCGGCGACGCCCACGCTGCAGGTAATGCTGAGTTCATTGCCTTCAGCAAGCAGTGAGTGGCGCAGCGCCTCGCGCAATTTCTCTGCCAGCCCAAGCGTCGAGTCCGAGTCGCTGAGCTGGGCCATCAACACCACGAATTCATCCCCGCCAATGCGCCCAACCGTGTCGGCAGCCCGGACACTGCTCTGGAGTCTTTGGCCGATCTGGCGTAGCACCTGGTCACCCACGTCATGGCCGTAGCGGTCATTGATCGCCTTGAAATGGTCGACATCCAGAAACACCATGGCAAATCGTCCGCCCTGACGTCTGGCTCGCGCCAATTCCTGCTGCAGGCGGTCATTGAACAGCGCACGATTGGGCAAATCCGTTAGCGGGTCATGCTGTGCCATATGCCGCAATTCCTCTGTCATCGCTTGTGCCAGGCGCACAGCACGTTCCCGTCCATTCACCATCATCCAGGCCAACAGGGCCAGCAACAAACTCAATACGGCACCTGCCCAGGCGATCACCGTCTCGGTACCCCGGCCGTAACGGTTCTCGAAACCCGGCTGCGTGTTTAATGTCAGAGTCCAGTTGTGCCCGGCCACCACCATATATTCGTTGGCACTGAGGGCAGCCGGTCTCATCGCCTCCCCTATGGCCAGATGGTCCTCGGAGCGGTACATCAGCGACGCCTCCTGGGTATCGGCGCTGTCATGCATGGCAAGCGTCAGATCGGCCGCTTGGCTCCCATGCAAACTGGCCATGAAGTCGTTCATGTGGAAAGCCGCATAGACCCATCCGATCAGGTGTGCACGCCGCTCGGCCAGACTGTCGTGTGCCTGGCCTTGGGCATATACGGGCAGGTACATGATGAACCCTGGCGGCGCAGCATCTTCAGTGTCCACTTTCAAGCGGACCTTGCCAGAAATTGCCGCCATGCCGGAATCGCGAGCCTTCTCCAGAGCAAGCCGACGCACCGGCTCGAGCCAGACATCACTGCCGGCGGGTGCCAGATTGCGACCAATCCGGGGCTCGCGCTGGATGATAGGGGCATAAACCGCGCGCAAACCTTCCGGGTCGATCGCGTAAGCCGGTACACCCTCAGCACGAATGGCGGCCAGATGAGCGGCTTTATCAGGTGCTGGAACCCATTGCACCAGGCCGATGGCCTGAATGCCAGGAAAATTGGCATCCAGTCGCATCGTCTCCACATACTGGTGAAAGGCCTCCCGATTCCCAAAAGGGATCGTGGCAAAGAGCGACTGCACACCACGCAGCATCTGCTCATACGCCATGACATGCTGCTCGACGCGACTGACCGTGTCGCGCAGTGCGAAGTCAAACTGTGAGCGCAAAGCCTGGCGCGTGCGTTGACGCTCATGATCCCAGATGAAGGACGTCGCGCCGAGCGTGACGGCCAGAACAAGCCACGGGATAAGAGTCAGCAGAAAGCTCGATGCAGCATTGTGGCCAGGAGCACGGATCATGATGCAACAGACTTCAGAAATTCACCAGGGCTGCCGCCAGTTCGGGTTTGAAGTACTTCTCAAAAATGCGGCGCATGGTACCGTCCGTGCGCATGCCGCTAACCATAGCGCGCCATTGCTCCTGCTGAGCTGCCGAGAGTCCCTTTTTCGACATGATCAGTCCATGGGGAACGGGCGGATCGTTGAACACCAAGACACTGCTGATCTCGCGAATCTTCCTTTCTTCCAGCGCCGGAAAGTCAAAGGGCTCAATGATCATGCCCTGAATTCGACCGAGCATCAGTATCTGGTAGAGCGGCGCCAACCCGCCGGCCTGACTCACGCGATTGGCGTTTTGCAGTTTATCCACCAGACCGTTAGCCGATTCGCTGTACCTGAAGCTTCGAATCACACCGAGCTGAAGCTTTTCATTTTTCTCGAAATCGGACAGCTGACGGACGCCGGAATCATTGCGCACCAGCAGGTAGTATCGGTTGCTGAAATACCAGGCAAAAGCTGCAAATTTGTCGCGCTCGACATTGGCAATACCCGACAGGCTGAAATCGAGTGCGCCGGACTCAATGAGTTGCCAGATGCGCGCGCGCGGCATCAGACTCACCGTCACCTTGCAGCCACTGCGGCGGATGAGTTCGTCCGCCACATCCTTGTCGATCCCGGTATCGGTATCGGCAGAGTACAGCAAACCATGATCGTGCAGCGCCAGCGTGTAGCTGCGAGAGCAATCCGCGGCAGCGGCACTGGCCAGGCCAAAGTGGCTGAGCAGGGCCAGCAGCGCAAGAAGTAATCGACCAGACATGGGCTCCCTAACAAGTTCTTGTTTATCGACCGTGCAACCGGCACATCATAGGCGTCCTGAATCCACTGGTAAAGAGCGCAGGGCCGACACCCTCAGTAGAATCGGGCCCTTTGCCAACACATTAACACCGAGGAGTCAGCGATGCAACTCAATGTCTGGACGGCCGCCGCTTGCGCCGCTTTCGCCCTGCCTGCCATCGCAGCCGACGTCAGCTACCGCAACGATGTCGCCCCGCTGCTCCAAGCCCAGTGCGCCGACTGCCATTTCGCAGCCGCCGGCGCGCCAACGCTGCAGGAATTCGATCTGACCAAGGAAAAATACACCAAGGACAAGACAGGGCCGCGCCTGGATACGTATGAAAACCTGTTGATACTGATCGCCTATCCTGATTCGGGTGCTTTCATGCGCCGTCTGGACGATGGCAGCAGCCCCTACGCTGGCGGAAAGCCCGGCAATATGTACAAGCACCTGGGTGAAACCGACGCCGAGCGCGCCAAGAACCTGGCCACGCTCAAAGCCTGGGTCGGCGAAGGTGGCTGGAATCTCAACCGCTGGAAGGCGCGTGGCGATGTTCCTGGCGTCACCAAGGAACAAATCGACAAACTGGTCTTGAAATACTGAGCGCCAGCGCGCTTAATCTTCGCGCTCGGCTGTCGCGGCCCGAATGACGACGCGCTTGCGCTCGCGAATCCTGCGCGCCGGAAACGCAACGTTGCGCTCGATCCAGTTCTTGAACTTGATGGCTTGTGAAGTGTGGGCGCCCGCCAGATGCGCCATCAGGGCATCGTCACGCAGATAGCCTTTATTTGCCTCCCCCATGCGCTGGTGACCTGAAGGAAAAAGTCGTACCAAGGCCTCATCACTGGCGAGTTGGCCGATGATTTCCCGCACCTTCTCCGTCGGAATCCAGCGACAGCAATCGTCGTCCTCGATCACCTGAAACTGGAAGTTTTGAAATTGATAGTGTTTGCCACTCAGAGGCTCGAGTGCGGCGCGGCGCATTTGCCAACCCATTTCTGCCAGCAGATCGACGACGATGCGCTTGAACAACTGGGCACCCAAGAACGCCAGAAAAATCCACACGGCGGGTCCAAACAAATCCTTGAACAGCCAGTAATAGACGATGCATACGGCGCCGGATCGAATGATTCGCAGGGGCAGCGTTGCCGTACCTTCATCAAGAAAGATGTCCGTGACCCACTGCAAAACGCGCCCGACCGGCTTGGAGCGGTCGAACCTGCTGGGACGGCGGATTTCATGCATGGTTGCCCATTATCACTTTCGTCCCCGGAGCGTTCTACACTGTTGCTTTTACTCCAACGCATCCCATGACTTACTGCGTCGCCATCAAACTCAATGCCGGGCTGGTTTTTCTGTCCGACTCGCGTACCAATGCCGGGCTGGACCAGATCAGCACCTTCCGCAAGATGATTGTTTACGAGAAACCGGGCGACCGCTTCATGGTGCTGCTGTCGGCCGGCAACCTGAGCATTTCTCAGTCGGTGCGCGAGATCCTGCAGGTCGAGCAGCTCAAGGAGCACGAGGACAGTGACCCGATCACCATCTGGAACGCCAAAAGCATGTTTGATGCGGCGCGCGTGCTCGGTTCCGCCATTCGTCACGTCTATGAACGAGACGCGGCTTCGCTGAAACAGGCTGGTGTCGAATTCAATGTATCGCTGATCTTTGGTGGCCAGATCCATGGCGAAGGCATGCGCTTGTTCCAGGTCTATTCGGCCGGCAACTTCATTGAAGCCACGCCAGAAACGCCCTACTTCCAGGTCGGCGAATCCAAGTACGGCAAGCCCGTGCTGGACCGCGTCATCACACCAACGACACCGCTGGACGAAGCCGCCAAATGCGCCCTGGTGTCGATGGACTCGACGCTCAAATCGAATCTGACGGTCGGACTGCCACTGGACATGGTGATCTACCAGGCCAACGAATTCCAGACCGACAAGGTCGTCTGCATCGACGAGAACAACCCCTACTTCCGAATGCTGCACGGCAGTTGGGGGCAGAAGCTGCGCGAAGTGTTTGACAGCATCGAAGACCCGATGTGGAACGGCGAACAGACCGCCGTGCCGCTGATGACGCAAGCCGGCCGCAGCCAGCCGCTGAAGAAGATCAGCACGCCAGAGGAGAGGTTGATATGAGACCTTGCGGGACAGACCGCAGCTCTGTCTTTAACTGATCATGATCTTCTCCCACGCCAACAGCTTCCCGGCAAGCACCTACCGCGTCCTGTTCAAGAGCCTGAAGGCGCGCGGCTTCGCGGTGCGCGCCATCGAAAAGTTCGGTCACGACCCGCAGTACCCCGTCACCAACAACTGGCCGCATCTGGTGCAGCAGTTGCGTGACTTTGTGCAAGCCGAAGTAGCCCGGGTGGGCCAGCCGATTTTTCTGGCGGGTCATTCGTTTGGCGGTCTGGTCAGCCTGATGGTCGCAGCGCTGGCGCCTGAACTGGCGCGTGGCGTGCTGCTGATCGACTCCCCTGTTCTGGGCGGCTGGCGCGCCACCACACTGGGCGTCATGAAAAGCGCGCAGTTGGTGGGCTCACTCTCGCCCGGCGCGACCAGCAGCCGGCGCCGCGACAACTGGCCGAATCAGGCTACTGCTCTGGAACACTTTCGCCACAAGAAAGCCTTTTCGCGCTGGGACCCGCAGGTGCTGCAGGACTACATCGCGCATGGCACGCACGACGAAGGTCGCGGCGCTGAAAAAAGGCGCGTGCTGAGCTTTGACCGCACGGTCGAGACGGCGATCTACAACACGCTGCCGGACAACCTCGACCAACTTCTCAGGCGCCATCCGCTCAAGTGCCCGGTCGCCTTCATTGGTGGCACCCAGTCGGCCGAAATGAAGCAGGCCGGCATGGCCATGACCGAGCGCATTACCAAGGGCCGCGTCATGCTGCTCGAAGGCAGCCACCTGTTCCCGATGGAAAAACCACTGGCCACGGCTGCTGCCATGGAGGCGGCGCTGCTGACCATGTAGGTCATGAGCCGACCTGCTCATCCGCTGCGTCATCCCGGACCTGCTTGACTGTCATCCCGGACCTGATCCGGGATCCATGGATTGCGGATCAAGTCCGCAATGACAAAACAGCTAAGCGGCCCTGCTTTGCTGTCGTCCCAGGCCCGCTTCGCTGTCATCCCGGGCTTGACCCGGGATCCAGTGCCACGCGACTCCTGGATTGCGGATCAAGTCCGCAATGACAAAACAGCTAAGCGGCCCTGCTTTGCTGTCATCCCAGGCCCGCTTCGCTGTCATCCCGGGCTTGACCCGGGATCCAGTGCCAAGTATGCGCTGGATTGCGGATCAAGTCCGCAATGACAAAACAGCTAAGCGGCCCTGCTTTGCTGTCATCCCGGGCTTGACCCGGGATCCAGTGCCACGCGACTCCTGGATTGCGGATGTTGAAACCCCGGACCCCGGATCGAGCCCGGGGCAAGCTCTGATCCGGGGCCGCAATGACAAGACCGGTGACTATGAGTGGCTAAGCGGCCCAGGTGACCGTCCCGCTCCAGGCGGTGGCCAGCACAACAATACCAAAGACAATGCGGTAATAGGCAAAGCCGGCAAAGCTGTGCGTCGCGATGTAGCGCAGCAGCCAGCGGATGCACAGCCAGGCGCTCAAGAACGACACCACCAGACCGACAGCAAACAGCGGCACATCGGCCAGTGAGAGCAAGGCGCGTTCCTTGTACAGGCTGTAGGCGCCGGCACCCATCAGCGTCGGAATGGCAAGATAGAACGAGAAGTCTGTCGCCGCCTTGCGCGACAGGCCAAATAACATGCCACCGATAATGGTGGCGCCGCTGCGGCTGGTTCCCGGCACCATGGCCAGGCACTGCGCCAGCCCCACCTTGAGGGCATCGAGTGGCGTCATCTGCTCGACTTCGTGAATGCGCGCCAGTGTCGGATTGCGCTGCTGGCGTCGCTCTGCCCACAAAATGATGAAGCCTCCGATGATGAAGGTGCTCGCTACCACCACCGGCGTAAACAGATGCGCCTTGATGGCCTTGCCAAACAACAGACCCAGAATCACCGCTGGCACAAAGGCAATCAGCACATTCAGCGCAAAACGCTGTGCCTGCCGGTCGCTTGGGAGAGCCAGCACGGTGTCGCGAATCTTCTGCCAGTACACCAGGATCACGGCAAAGATGGCGCCGGTCTGGATGGCGATGTCAAACACCTTGGCCTTGTCATCGTCAAAACCCAGCAAGGCGCCAGCCAGAATCAGATGACCGGTCGACGAAATTGGCAGGAACTCGGTCAGTCCTTCGACGACGCCCATGACGGCGGCCTTGATGAGCAATGCAATATCCAATAACTTCTCCGGTGAATGTCAGTCGATTCTATTCATAGCGCAGCGCCTGAATCGGCAGCAGACTGGAGGCGCGCCGGGCCGGATAGAAGCCAAAGAAAACACCGACAAAGGCAGAAAAACCCACCGCCAGCACAATCGAATTGAGGCTCATGCTGACCTGCCAGCCGGCAAACTCCCCTACTGCCCAGGTCGCAACTGCGCCCAGCGCGACGCCAATCGCGCCACCAATCAGCGACAGGGTCACGGCCTCGATCAAAAACTGCGCCAGGATGTCGCGGCCGCGCGCGCCCACCGCCATGCGCAGGCCAATCTCGCGGGTGCGCTCGGTCACACTCACCAGCATGATGTTCATGATGCCTATGCCGCCAATGATCAGGCTGATGCCGGCCACCGCCGCCAGCAGCATCGTCATGATGCGACTCGACGCCTCCTGCGCCTGCAAGATCTCGGTCAGGTTGCGCACAGAAAACGGATCTTCCGCGCCCGGTTGCACCTTGAAGCGCTGGCGCAGCAAATCCTTGATGCTGTCTTCCGCCGCCTTCATGCTCTGCCCTTCGCGCACCTTGACGCTGATGGAGCCGATACGCTTGAGCTTGCCCCCCGTGCCGCCCTGAATACGGTTGCGGTACGTTGAAATCGGGACCAGTACCACGTCGTCCTGGTCCTGACCCATCGAGTTCTGGCCTTTCTTGGACAGCACACCAATGATGGTGACCGGGATCTTCTTGACCCGGATCACCTGGTTCAGAGGATCAGCCTCGCCAAACAGTTCACGCACCACGGTTTGCCCGACGATCGCCACTTTGGCCGAACCCTGCAGGTCGGCGGCGTCAAAGCCACGCCCGTCTTCGATGGGCCACTCGCGCGCCTCCAGATAGTCGTTGGTCGTGCCGAAGATGGAGGTGCTCCAGTTGGTGTTGCCCGCCACCACCTGGGCGCCGGTGCGCGAACTCGGCGCTGCCACCTGAACCTCGGGTACCTCGCGGCTGATGGCCGCTGCATCGTCTTCGGTCAGTCCCTGCCCGGTCTGCGCCCCCAGGCGCACGCCGCCAGCCGTGACACCACCGGGGATCACCAGCATGATGTTGGAGCCTAGGCCCTTCATCTGCTCCTGGACACGCTGTGTGGCGCCGCTGCCCACCGCAATCATGGTGATAACCGCCGCCACCCCAATGATGATGCCCAGCATGGTGAGAATGGAGCGCAAGGTGTTGGCTGCCAGGGCCCTGAGTGCAATTCGAAACGGGGCAAAAAAGTTCATGTATCGGTCTCCACAGCTTTGTCATTGCAAACACATTGTCATTGCGGGCACGACCCGCAATCCAGTGCATGCCTGGCACTGGATCCCGGATCAGGTCCGGGATGACATCAAAAAGTCCGGGATGACATCAAAGAGTCCGGGATGACACCTTCCGAGTCCTGGCTCGCGGCCGGACCACCTGGCTGACGCACATCCTCCACAATCTCACCATCCCGAAACACCAGCTTGCGCCGGGCCCAGTTGGCAATGTCGCTCTCGTGGGTAACGATCACCACCGTCATGCCCTGCGCATTGAGTTCGGTCAGCAGCCGCATGATGTCTTCGCTGGTCTTGGTGTCCAGTGCACCGGTCGGCTCATCGGCCAGAATCAGTTGCGGATTGTTGACCAGGGCACGTGCGATCGCTACCCGCTGCTGCTGCCCGCCCGACAACTCGGAAGGCGTGTGGTCACCGCGTTCACCCAGGCCCACCCGCTGCAAAGCGGCCAGCGAGCGCGCCCTGCGTTCGGCCGCCTTGACCCCGGCATAAACCATGGGCAGTTCGACGTTTTCCAGCGCGCTGGTGCGAGGCAGCAGGTTGAACTGCTGGAAGACAAAGCCAATGCGCCGGTTGCGGATTGAGGCCAGTTGATCCTGCGCCATCGCCTCGACTTCTTCACCTGCCAGGCGGTATTCGCCCGTGCTGGGTAAATCCAGGCAGCCCAGAATATTCATCAAGGTCGATTTGCCGGAGCCCGAAGCGCCCATGATGGCCACGAAGTCGCCCTCGACTATGTCCAGCGAGACCCCACGCAAAGCGTGCACGGTCTGCTCTCCCATGGTGTAGGTCTTGACCAGATCGCGCGCCTCGATCAGAGACGCAGTATGCGAAGCGTCAAGCGTGGGGGCAAGTTTCACCGCCGGGCCGCCCCAAGGTGAAACAGCCCCCTCGGGGGGCAGCGCAGCACATGCGGAATCGGCTGTGGCCGATTCCGGGGAAGTGGCAAGCGTGGGGGCCATATCTTTAGAAGGGCATGCGCGGGCCGGTGCCGGAGGGCTTGGGCTGTCCGGCACCCTGGGACGCGGTTCCGACGATGACCAACGCACCCTCCTTAAATATGGCGGCATCCGGCGAGTTCGGGTCCACCAGCAATTCGGTGCTGGTGCCGTCGGTGATGCCCAGTCTGACGTTGTAGGCACGCGGCTCGCCCTCGGGGCCCAACAGATAGATCCGTCCGCGCGTGTTCTGCCGGCCCGCTGCCTGCGCCACCAGCGCCGCATACTTTGGCTTTTGCTCGACGCTCAGCAGGTCACCAATGCGGGCGCGGATATCGGCGCTGATGCGCTCGCGTGCCTTGCTACGCTCTTCGGGCGCCAACTCACGCAGGGTCGCGAATTTCGAGCGGGCTTCGGCATAAATGGCATCCACTTTTTCCACCTGCGATGGGCTCAAGGCCAACTCGGTGACAACACGGTTGCGAAACTCGGATGCCGGGTTGCCGCCACCCATCACTGGCGGTGCAGCCGCGACTTCGGGTGCGCGGACAGCGCTGGCTGCAGCGCTGGACGCCGACGCAGGCGCCGCCACGGGTCTGGGTTTGCTGGCGGCAGGGGTGGCGCCAGCCTGCATCTGCTGATACTTGAGGCGCTGCGGCTGCGTCAGCATGGCATTGATTCGATCCCGCATCTCGCTGCTGATTTTCTCGCGCGCTGCGGCGCGCGCCTCATCCGGTAGCTCACGCAGCGCGGCAAACTTGGGCCGCAGTTCGGCGGCAATCAGGTCAAGCTGAGCCTGCTGGGTGGTAGTCAGCTGCAACTCGGCCAGCAGCCGCTCGCGCAAGGCGGCAAAACCGCCGCCGCCAGCCGGCTGTGCCAGCGCTTGACTAAACCAGTTCCAGTTTCCGACTCTCCCAACGCTCGCACCGGAAGCGCGCCCGCCTGGTGCCGATGCGGCCGCAGCCGGCTCCACGCCGGCAATGCGCACGCGCAGCGCTGCGTTGGGAATCTTCAGCACATTGTCACGCGACTCGATCACGACGCGCACATTGGCAGTCATGCCTGGCAACAGACGGCCTCCCACATTCGAGAACCCCACGACCGCCACGTAAGTCACGACGTTGGCCACGTTCTGCGCCGCTTTGCGCACCTGGCGCACTTCACCCTCAAAAGTCTGTCCGGGAAAGGCATCCACGGTGAACGTAGCCTTCTGGCCGGTGCGGATGCGTCCGACATCGGACTCATCGATGCTGGCATCCACCTGCATGTCCTGCAGATTCTGCGCAATCACGAACAGCTCCGGCGACTGCAAACTGGCAGCCACAGTCTGCCCTTTTTCAATCGCGCGCTTGATCACAATGCCATTGACCGGTGAGGTAATCCGGGTGCGTTCCAGATCGATGCGTGCCTGCGCCAGCGAGGCTTCGCGCTGCGCAACGTTGGCCTGCGCACTCTTGATTTGGGCCTCGGTCACGCCAAGCTGCGCCTGGGCTGATTTCAAGGATTCGGTCGAAGTATTGACCAGGGCACGCGCCTTGTCGGCCTCGCTCTGGGTGATGAACTGCTTTTCCACCAGCATCTGCTTGCGATCCAGATCACGTTGCGCTTCCATCAGGTCCACCTGAGCGCGCGAGACACCCGCGCGACTAGCCGCTGAATTGGCCTGCGCCGTCAGCACCGTAGCGCGCGCTGCGTCCACATCGGCCTGCGCCGAACGGACCCGGTACTGAAACGTTTCCGGATCGATCACGGCAATCAGCTGACCCGCCTTCACTTCCGAATTGAAATCCACCAGCAAGTCCTTGATCTGGCCAGACACCTGGGTACCCACCGAAACCTGCGTCACCGGGTTGACCGCGCCACTGGCAGACACCGTGGCCAGCAGCGAGCCGCGTTCGATCTTCGCGCTGCGGTACTGCACGGCATCGGCTGCCGAGCGTTGACTCCACCACCAAAACGCGCCGGAGACCAGCAGCGCGACACCCAGTACACCCACAATCCAGTATGACTTTTTCATGTGCCCCATTGTAGGAAGCGCTGGCAGGCGCTTGGTTTCCGGATGGTAAAGAGTGGCGCCACCGTGACTTCCCGATACGTGGTTCAATGGCAGCCCTTACCTCCAACACAGCTTTCATGAAAATCTCTCTTGCCATCGGTCTGGGATTACTGACCGCATCGGTCATCGCCCAGGCCCAGCCTTCGAACCTGCCGCTTTGGGAGGCGGGGCTGATGGGCGGTTTTGCCTCCACTCCGTCCTACCCGGCCGCATCAGATCGCGCCACGCGTGCCATCGTGCTGCCCTACCTGATCTACCGCGGCGAGGTGCTGCGTGCTGACCGGGATGGCATTGGCGCCCGCGTCGTTCACACCAATGATATTGAACTGGACGTCGGCTTTGCTGCGTCCCTGCCTTCGCGCGCCACCGACAACGCGGCGCGCGCCGGCATGACCGACATGGGAACGCTGATTGAATTTGGTCCACGCCTGAAATGGACTTTGGCACGACCCACTGCAACAAGCCGGGTGCGCGTGGAGTTGCCTTTGCGTGGCGTGCTGGAGTTCAACAGTGGCTTGAACGCGCAAGGTGTCGTGTTTGAGCCCGAGCTCATTTATGAAACACGGAACGCGGTGGCTGGCTGGGGCTTTTCGGCCAGCGGCAGTCTGGTTTGGGGCGACCGCCGACTGAATAACTTCTTCTACGGTGTAACGCCGCAGTTTTCCACGGCCCTCCGCCCGGTCTACGATGCCCAGGCCGGACTGATTGCGAGCCGGCTATCGCTCAGCACATCAAGACATTTCGGGGACGATTTGCGTCTGTTCTGCTTTGTCCGGTTGGAGTCCTACGCTGGCGCAGCCAATCAGGTTAGTCCGCTTCATTTGCAATCCAGCGGCACCTCGGTCGGTCTGGCACTGGCCTGGACGCTGGGCCGCTCCGAGCAACGCGCGATGAATTAGCGGTCCGCTGACCCAAGTCAACCTTTGCTCCAGCCCAAACCGGTATAAATCGCAAAGTTTCTTACGAAGCATCCGTGGCCGCAACCATCACCCATCCGGAGAAGCCTGCAGCGAGCTTGAACGCTGAAAACGACAGCCCCATTTCACCGGAGCAGTCGCAGGTGTTTCTTGAGTATTCCATCACTGCCTTGATGGCTGGCACCCTTTTGGCCTTGATCGTGCTGCAGCTTATCGCACCGGATCAGGTGGCACGCACTTTTGCGCCGCTGCTGGTCTCACTGATTGCGCTGACTGGCTGGTATTTTCTGCGTCGCGGCAGGATTCGCGCGAGCAAGATCGTGCTGGCGCTCGGCGCCTGGACAGCGTTGACCGGGACCGCCCTCTTTACCGAAGGCGTGCGCTCTCCTGTCATCATCGGCTACCCCATGATCATCCTGGTAGGCGCCTGGCTTATCAACCTGCGTGCCGGCCTGACCCTGACCTGCATGACGATTGTTTCAACATTTGTCCTGATGTGGGCCGAGTCCTCGAATTTGCTGCCCCTGCCGCTGCCTTCGTCGCTGCTGATTTACGCCATCGATCAAAGTGTCATCTACATCCTGTCGGTGCTGACGGCCGTGTTTCTGGTGCGCGCCTACAAGGGTCGCCTCGCAGAACTGCGCCGCGTCGGCGATGCGCTGAGCCAGCGCACGCTGGACCTGCAGGTCAGCAAATCCCAGCTCGATCAGGCGCAGGCCATTGCCAGTGTCGGCAGTTGGATCTATGACCTGGGCACGGACACCATGACGCTGTCGGACGAAACCTGCCGCATCTTTGGTGTGCCCCCAGGCACTCGGGGAAACCGGGAGCTCTACCTCAAGCAGACCCATTGCGATGACCGAGCCAGCGTCGACAAGGCCTGGGACGCGGCTCTGCGCGGTGATGGGTTTGATCATGAACACCGGATCCGCGTTGGCGGTACCCTTCGCTGGGTCCGTCAGAAGGCGCAATTCACCCTGGCCGCGGATGGAACTGGGTTCAGTGCGGTCGGGATTGCGCAGGACATCACGGCGCGCATGCAGGCTGAGAGCGAATTGCGAATGCGCGAGGAGCGTTTTCAACTCCTTTTCAGCCGGGCCAGTGACGGTATTCTCATCTTGCGATCTGACGGCACGATTGTTGCTGCCAACGAGTCCTTCGCGCGCATGCACGGTTACCAGCCAGAGGACCTGCAAAGCCTGAATCTGCGCGACCTCGACACGCCCGAGACGGTACGCGGATTGCCTGGTCGACTCCAACGCATCCTGGCCGGCGAGACCCTGACTTTCGAAGTTGAGCACTACCACAAGGATGGGCACGTCGTGCCGCTGGAGGTAACGTCGAGCCTGATTGTTTCCAACGGAGAATCGCTTCTTCAGGCCTTTCACCGCGACATCACCGAGCGCAGACTGGCAGAGGCCAGAATCAACAATTTGGCCTACTACGATCCCTTGACGAATCTGCCCAATCGGCGATTGCTGATGGACCGCCTGGCGCAGGCTTGCACGGCTGGAGCACGACATCAGCAGATGAGCGCTTTGCTGTTCATCGATCTGGACAATTTCAAGAGCCTCAACGACACCTTGGGGCACCTGCAGGGCGACGTCCTGCTGGCGCAGGTGGCGCAGCGTCTGGTCACCTGCGTGCGTGAAGGCGACACCGTAGCCCGACTTGGCAGCGACGAGTTTGTCGTGATTCTGGAAGACTTGAGCAGAAACGAAATCGAAGCCGCCACGCAGACTAGAGCCATCGGCGAAAAGATACTCGCAACACTTGGCCAGGAACATCAACTCGACCATGGCGCCTATCGCGGCAGTTGCAGCATCGGTATCACGCTGTTTGGTGGCCATCGGCCAGGAGAAAACGAGGAACCCTTGAAGCGCGCAGAGTTGGCGATGTACCAGGCCAAGGCCGCCGGCCGCAATGCCATGCGCTTCTTCGACCCGCAGATGCAGATCGAGGTAGCCAATCGACTCGCCCTGCAGGCTGATTTGCGGGAAGCCGTGCTGAACCAGCAGTTTGCGCTCTACTATCAGATGCAGGTCGTTGACAGCGGCCGTCTGACCGGTGTCGAAGCCCTGCTGCGCTGGCAGCACCCGCTGCGCGGCCTGGTGTCACCGGCCGAGTTCATTCCCCTGGCCGAAGAAACCGGCTTGATCCTCCCCATCGGTCAATGGGTCATGGAAGTCGCCTGTAGGCAACTCGCGCTGTGGGCCAGCCGACCCGAGATGGAGCACCTGACCATGGCGGTCAACGTCAGTGCCCGCCAGTTCCACCAAAAGGAGTTTGTCAGTCAGGTACTTGAAGTGCTGCAGCGCACCGGTGCCAACCCGAAGCGTCTGAAGCTCGAATTGACCGAGAGCATGCTGGTAGCGGACATAGAGGACATCATCACCAAGATGAGCACCCTGAAAATGAAGGGTGTCAGTTTTTCGCTCGACGATTTTGGCACCGGCTACTCCTCACTGTCCTACCTGAAGCGGCTGCCACTTGATCAGCTCAAGATCGATCAAGGTTTTGTCAGAAACATCCTGACCGACCCGAACGATTCGGCCATCGCCAGAACCATCGTGGCACTGGCCAACAGCCTGGGCCTGTCGGTCATCGCTGAGGGTGTCGAAATCGAAGCACAGCGCGACTTTCTGGCCGGGCTGGGTTGCCACGCCTACCAGGGCTATCAGTTCAGCCGTCCCATGCCGATGGCGGCGCTGGAGACCCATATGCGCCAGTTCGGCTGGACAGCGGAAGAAGTTCGCGCCAGCTGAGCGCATCTCGCGCGTTCCTTTGGCGGTTTGGTCGCATTTCGGTAGGGAGATCGGGCGCCGACCGGCATAGTCCGGACTGCCTGTATTATTTCGAGGAAATCTCCATGAGCTCCAACATGACACCCGAAGACATTGAACGCCTGGCCCGCAAGCGTGCCGGAAAGAAAATGGGCTGGTATATCCACGCCTTTGTGTACATCACCGTGAACATCGGTTTGGCACTGCTGTCAAG
>Ga0194063_10001237_pt1 | contig 16867 bp, 18 predicted proteins | sample SepL3720m_MetaG_FD_155459 | JGI IMG/M metagenome (GOLD analysis project Ga0194063, IMG submission 155459) | Anoxic zone freshwater microbial communities from boreal shield lake in IISD Experimental Lakes Area, Ontario, Canada - Sep2016-L373-20m | ecosystem: Environmental > Aquatic > Freshwater... | reverse complement strand
ATATAGGGGAGACGTCGTCGTCTCCAATGAGTGCGAAGATGAAATAAGTATCATGTATCAAGTATCACATATCACGTAGAAAAAAATAGCTGGTAGCTAGTATCTGGTAGACAAGGAGATTCGAGTTTCGATCCTGAACTTGTTTCAGGACGCAATTCGATTCCTAGATTTTAACTCTTAATTAATAGCTTTTACCTATTCTTATCATTTCTCACTATGGATTTAGACAATTTAATGCATTTCATTGCTTTTACCCATAAATTTGCTGCGATAAAAAGACGAATTTATCTGACTGGTCAGGATGAGGATGAAAGCGATATGGAGCATAGTTATCAGTTGGCCTTGACCGCTTGGTATCTTGTGACTGTGAAGAAACTAATACTTCAGCTTGATAAAGTATTACAATTTGCTTTGGTGCATGATTTGGTGGAAACATATGCTGGTGATACATTTTTTCATTCGCGGGATCAGAATTTACGGGCAACCAAAATTGCGCGCGAAGCAGTGGCACTGAAACAAATTATTCATGAATTTCCGGAGTTTCCGGATTTAGGTAAATGGATTACCAGCTATGAAGAGAGAATTGAGCCTGAAGCTAAATTTGTTTATGCCCTGGATAAGATGCTTCCTGTAATTAATATCTATCTTGATCAAGGCCGGAGCTGGGCACGTGACCAAGTTACCCTGGAAATGATTTTGACCAAAGATGCCAAGATCAAAGGAGTAGATAGTATTTGGGAGTATTGGGAAGAATTGAAAGAGTTCTTGCGCAAAGAAGAGCAAACTTTATTTTCTAGCACAATTTATTGATTTTTTTCTGCCACAATCCAGAGAGAAGTACCCCAAGGAAGGTTCAAGAGTTTTATAGTTTGAAATTCTAGCCACATCATTGGTTTCAACAAAAGATTGAAAATACTATTCGTTTTTTTTAAATCGCCTGTGACTTCTGAATCCTTGACGTTTTTTAATTGAAATTTTTCGATGATTTTGATGAAAGCCACTAGAGGAAACAGAAAAAATACCCGATAACTAATTTTTTTTATCGAAAATCCATTTTTTTTCAATATTGCGACAATTTCTTTTTGATTATAGCGATGGATAAGATGACAGGCCACATCATGTTGAGAATAAAGCCATTGTAATGCAGCTACATTCAAAATAAGCGATCCGCCTGGTTTTAAACATCTTGAGAATTCCTGTAGTGCTAATTGGCTATCTGCTGGAGTTAAAATTCCTAATACATCTAAAGAATAAATTAAGTCAAAATGTGCATCAGGAAAAGTTAATTTTTGAATCATCCCTTGCTTGACATTTTTTATTCCTCTAGCTTTACTGAATTTTACTGCTAAGTCAGAATAATCAATACCATCAATTTGATAATGTTGTTGTTGCAAAAGTAATTGATTAATTCCAGTACCACAACCCGCATCCAGTATTGTTTTGGGGTGAATTTTTTTGATCCAGTAAAATAACATCTGTCTAAGACCTATATACCACCAGTGAGTCTGTTCTACTTCAAACATTGATTTATATTCGTCTTGGTTCATGTTATCTGCTTTTTTCATTTTTAGATCGCTAGTTGCTGGTAATTCACAAATGCTACAATGAAAATTACCATAAAAATTAAATTAAATCCCAGAAATAACTGTTGTAACCATTTCTTTTCCTTGCTCAAAACAATGAATAAAGGGATGAGACAAAGCACATAGCGGTATGTGCCTGTGAAAATTGGGGTCGATGAGCTAATTAGAAATATCCCAGCGCAGAATAATAAATATTCAAAAGGAATTTTCCGGAAGTTTTTCACTAAAGGTAAACCATAAACTGCCCAGAGGAGAGCATGGACAAATGGTGGAAAATACTGCGGAAAGCGGAGTAAGCCTAAAATTGATTTCAAAGGATATGGTCTCGGGTTATCCCAGCCTGATTGACTATCGAAGTGCACAAAAGCATCGCCGGTTTTCTTGAATCCGTAAAACATAAAAAGTGCTAATGGCAAGAACGAAAAAAATAAACTAAGTGCCAGTGTAATTATTTTAGTTTTCCAGGGAATTTTGCCAAAGAAAAGTGGCCAGATAGGAATTATTAACAATGCGACGGCTTGAATTCTGGTAATCATGGCTAAGCCTACAGCGATGCTGGCAATTAAATATTTTTTTTGTTCAGTATAATAAAAAACCATAGCAGTGAGTAGGAAAAATAGGCTTTCGGTATAAGGAATCGATAAATAAAATGATCCGGCAGCCAGTAAGACAAAAGTGATTACCTGATAAGGATATTTTGTTTTCTTTTGCGCGAATTTAAAAAGAAATAATGTACCAAAGTAGCTAAAAATATTGGAAATTAGCATGGCAGTAGGAACAAAATTTACTGTACCGGTAAATTTGAGAAAGAATCCGACTATCCAGGAATAAAGTGGCATAAAGCCCCAAAGTGTGGCCATACCTGTGACAAATTGAATTGTCGGATAGCCATTAATGGCAATCTTTTCATAAGCATCGACATCCCACTTTTGCCAGGTATTTTTGAGAGAGAAAAATTCCGGATGCCAAAGATCTTTAGTCTGGAAAAGATACTGAGCCATTACTCCCAGAAACAAAATTAATAATCTGGTGCCAAGAAAAATCAGCAGCACTTTAAACCAATCCTGCTTGATCAGTTGTGCCAGTGAGTTTTTAATTTTGTAGAACATAAATAGAAGATAAAAAGTATTAAGTAGGAGGGGTTGCAGATCTGCAACCCGTGCTAGTAGCAAGTAGCAAAATAATAAATTAAAAATTATAAATTATGAATTCTAAATATCAAATTGCAATTTGCAAATTTCAAATCACATAATCTATCAGATTCGAGATTTTATTTCTTAACCTCGAAACTTTCTTAGCTCCCGCCATAATTTAAGATCGCCGAGCAACTTTTCTTTCAAAAGATTATAAGTTGTATAATTGGAAGTACTCCAAGTCCTGGCATAATGCTGTACCGGAATTTCTACAAACTTTGCCTTTTTTAATTCCAGCTTTTTGATCATTTCCGGCAGGATGGAAGCGTTGGTACTGGTCAGGTCTATTTGTTGCATTATAGAATTGCGGATTAACCGAAAGTCGCAATCAGTATCACGAATTGGTAATTGAAATAGCAATTTACTAAGCAGTCGGTAAATTTCTCCAAAGAAATGACGAAATACATTGTCCTCGCGGGAAGTTTTATATCCGTTTACAATATCCGCATTACTTTGCATTTGAGTTGATACAAGTTTTTCTAATTCATCTAAATGATATTGGCGATCACCGTCGGTATAGAAAATCCAATCTTTGCTGGCAGCCCAGAAACCGTGCTTGATCACGGCATAGCCTTCAGTATTTTCTGTGCGATCAATAATTTTTAAATCAGGATACTTTAATTTCATTTTTTTGATTGCCTCAAAAGTATCATCTTTGGATTTACCACCATTGATGGCGATGACTTCGAGGTTGTCTGTTACTTTTTTACCATAATAATAGGCGTCAGCAATTTGTTGCGGCACTGTACCCTCATCATTTAAAAAGGGGAAAAAAATTGAGAGTGACGAAAGTTTATTTTTCATTAAAAAATTGTTTGATTAAATTAGCGACTCGTCGAATCTGATCAGTTGTTAATTCCGGGTAGATAGGCAGAGAAAGAATTTCTCCAGCTACCTTTTCGGCTACTGGAAATGTTTGCCCTACTTTTTGAAAGTGTTTTAAAGCTGGTTGCAGATTTAAAGTTTGCGGATAAATCACATTGGTAAAGACATAATTTTTTTTGAGAAATTGCATTAATTGCTCTCTTTTTGCTGTACGAATTACATATTGGTGATAAACATGATAGCAATTGTCTAATTGTAGAGGTGTACCGACTAAGTCTTTTAATTGTTTTGTATAATGATCTGCGATTTTTCGGCGTTGTTCATTTTCCTGATCCAATGCCGGTAATTTACAATTGAGGATGGCTGCCTGGATTTCATCCAGTCGTGAGACAAATCCCAATTTTTCGCTGATGTAACGGGTTTTCCAGCCATATTCCCGGAACAATTTTGCTTGTTCTGCATAATGATCATTATTGGTGACTACAGCACCGCCATCACCAATAGCACCAAGATTTTTAGTGGGATAGAAGCTGAAAATGGCTAAATCACCAAAAGTTCCAACTTTTTTACCATCAAATTGCGCTCCATGGGCCTGGGCACAGTCTTCAATCAATAATAAGCCGGATTGATCAGCAATTGCTTTTAAGGCTGTAAGGTCAGCAGGATGGCCATAGAGATGTACTGCGATAATGGCCTTAGTTTTCGCTGTGACGAGCTTTAAAACGGCTTGAGGATCGAGATTGTAAGTTGTTTCCAGGATATCAGCATAGACAGGAACAGCTCCGATCTCATAAATGCCAGCCATGCTACCCTGGGAAGTATTTACTGGAATAATTACTTCATCACCCGATTTGATTCCACCTGCCAGTAGTGCTACTTTCAGAGCATCAGTTCCAGAAGCTACACCAATCATGTGCTTTACACCAAGGTATTGGGCAAAATTTTTCGAAAATTCGTTTTCAGATTGTCCATGGATATAAATTCCTTGGTTGAGAACATTAGTAATTGCAGCATCGATTGCTGTTTTATGAGAAAGATATTGAAAATAAGGTGCTGCAGGCAAGATGACGTTTTCTTCTTGTCCTGTCGGGATTTGAAGCGAAGCAATTACTGTTTGGGGAAGCTGCATAATTTATTTTATAAAATATGGAAATGTGTCAGGTTTGATGGGATCACGAACTTTGTCACAGAGTACAAAGAGTAACATTTTTTCTTGACCGACATTACGAAATTTAATGGCATGGTATGGTTCTAGTACTAAGATCTCAGGTTTTTCTGCAGTAATTAAATATTTTGCTTGTGTTTTGGTTTCAATATCTTCAACAAAGAATTCGACTTGAGAAGCCAAAACGATTAACCATTGTTTGGTAAATTTATGATAATGATTCCCCCGGAAATTATGTTGCTTTGTTGTCACATAAAAAAAATATTTGGCATTAATATCTCCAGCAGAGCTATGCATCGCAGTTTCTGGACTGACTAAAATGCCATCCTGATTCTGATTCAATTTTAAAGTGACAAGTTGTTGGTAATTAAATTTCTCCAGTCCAAAACGGGAATTTTCCTGATAGCGCCGCCAGAAGTAATAAGCATATAGGATTAGAGAGATAAGATAACAAAGCAGAAGTGCATAACTTATTCCGATTAGTCCGTAAATTTTGACTAAATAAACCGCAGTACTACCAAAAATGACTAAGCGTAGTAAGGCAATATTACGAACAATATTGGATTTTTCATAGGCGAGAAAATAATTAAAAAGTGTGATACCAATAGCAAAGAAAATTTCTGCTAAGGTATTGAGAATAAAAATTCGTTGATCAAGTAAACTGGTATGTGTCGGAGTGATCACATGGAGAATAACTTTGGTAAATAGGCAAACAATGAGAAAATAAATCAGTGAAAAACTACTAATAAGTGCAGTAATTTTCAAGATAAAGCGACTGACTGTTTGTTCATTTTCCTGTTTCAGTTTTTGGGCGAGGATCGGTAGCAATGGTGATCCAATAAAAATGGCGAAGATACTAGGAACTTTACCTAAAAAGGCAATTGGACTATAGTTGCCAGCAGATTCGCTACCAAGGAGTAAGTAAATCAGACTGATATCGAGATGGCCGACTACCAGTTCAGCCATGGCGAAGGTAAAGGTATTGAGTGTGAAATAAACCACCCGTCTTGACAATTTATAGCGCCAGGTAAGAAGCTGTGCCCGGTGGAGGTCCCATAACATAATGAGATCCAGGATAATCCAGCTGATTAACCGTCCATAGATCAGCGAGAGAATTGCATTAACGTGAATTTGATTGAGAAAAAAAGCAAAGAGTAAAAAAAGAAATGCTGAAAGAAAATAGAAGAGAGCAGCCATACTTTGCCTCATGAGACCATTATATGACATTACCAAAATATTAAAGATCGAAGCGAGGCCGATGATGAGCAATAGGATGCTGTAACTACCAAGATCACGATTGAGACTAAAAAAGACAATGACAATCCCGATAGAGAAATTGATAAAAAGTTGGATAAAGAGTAGGGAGCTGATAATTTGTTTAGCTGGAAAAACTGCCAGAAATTTTTGGACTACAGTTGAAAGTCCGTAATCACTAAGTAATGTCAGTACTGCAATAATTGCTAAAATCACACTAATTTTGCCAAGTAGACTTTCATCACTGGTAGATCTGGCAAAATATATCATCAGGACTACCGGGGCAGCATTATTGAGCGCCCTGGCAAAACCTAAGGTAAATAATCCTTTGATATAGGTGCGATCGAGTTGTTGCAGTTTAAACATCAGATATATGCAGTTATCATTTGAATTTTACATTAGTTTCAGAAATTGGTGAAGTAATAAATAGTTATTGGTTTTACCCAAAAACTTTTCACTTGTTTTCAGCAGCACAATTTTGTTAGACTGCGCTCAAAGTTATTCTCATAAAAAAATGGAAATTACCCTCAATGACTATCAGAAAAGGATTCTCAAAGTCCTGCTTTATACACCACGTGCCAAATTTTCTGAACTACAACCGGAAGAAATGACCTCTAAACATTTTAATTATCATTTACATAAATTAATTGAGTATCAGCTTTTGGAAAAGGCCGATTCAGGCTATATTCTTACTGAATCAGGTAAAGAATATGTAGGTAGACTAGATGAAAAAACAATGGATTTGGAAAAACAGCCGAAAGTCAGTATTGCAATTCTCGCCACCCGCACTAATTCATCTGGTGAATCGGAATATCTTTTAAGTAAGCGCTTGAAGCAACCATATTTTGGCAAAGTTGGCGGTTTTACCGGTAAAGTGCGTTTTGGCGAAACCTTCGAGGCAGCTGCCCGCAGAGAGTTCCTGGAAGAAAGTGGTTTAACCGGTGATTTTCGTCTTGCTAAATTTACGAGGAAAATTGCTTATGATGAAAAAGGTGCCTGTATCCAGGATCAGTTGATGTTTTTTTTCAGAGTGACCAATGTCAAAGGTGAATTGATCACGAAAACTCCGGAACAGGAAAATTTCTGGTACCCTGAAGCAGCACTTCATAAGCGGAAAGATTTGTTTAATACTTTTTTGCAATTTGTCGCATTGGTAAAACAAGAGAATATTGAGATTATGGAACTTATTACGAACGCGGAGGGGTATTGAATAGTCTAGTATCAAGTATTATGTATCATGTATCAAGTAGGGAGAAGGAGTAGCTGATCCTATTAATTCTTTTTTAATTTCTCTCCCGTTAACTCGTTAATTTTCTAATATACTTGTTCTTCTTAGCTTCTAACTCTTAACTTTTAGCTTTTTTCCTAAGTTTCATACTATATACCAAAAATAAATATATAGCAATGTGGTATACTGCGGGCGAAAATATCAAATTCCAATATGTCATACTACAGTCCTATGTTACCAGAAGCTCCCAATCTGGAAAGTATAAGTGATAAAAGAATTAAACCAGAAACACCAAGCTATAAACATAATTTTTTGCGTCTTTTGCAAAAAGTTCTTCTTGAACCGATTTCACCACAAATAATTAGTTTGTTTAATCAACTCGGCTGGATTCCGGATACGATTGTCGCCAATAAAATTGCTAATGGGCAGGAATACAGTGCCGATGACGTTACTATGTCTGGAATGCAGTTAGTACTTGCTTCAGCTCAGGAGGTATTAAGTGGAAATGCTGAAGAAGCTAGACCCAAATATCGCACTGGTGGTTGGTTGGATGCTCTCGATGGACCATACGCCAGACATGAAATGACTGCATCACCAATTGGAGCAGCAAAAGATATGGTTGTCGATCGTATTACTGAAGTTGCTGTTTTAAAAATGATTGAAAAAACAATGGTAGAAAGGGGAATGATGGCAGGAGACGAAACCACACAAAGGTATTTTGATAATATTGCTGCATCCTGTTGTTATTCGACATTATCAAAATCATTAATGGAAATGCATGGTGTTAAATTAAAGGGGTCAGAAAAGGGTCCTGCCAGTATGTTAGTCAGGCGTGATGCACTTTGGCAGGTGTTGACTATGCTGGGAGATAGAGACGAGCCATTGCAAGATCCCAATCCTATCTTGCAAATATTAAATTTACTTTCAGAATCATCATCTGCAGCGCTTAATCAAAGAATTAAAATTATTATTGATTCAACAGAAGCCATTGATATTTTTTCGGCTGAGAAATTTCAGGATCCCAATAGTTCAGCAAGCATAGAAGCACTGAAATATGCCACTTTGGTGGATACGATGCAGCAGCATTTTAATCTTGATTTAGTTGCCGGAATGCAGTCAAACTTAAATATCCAAATGGAGGAAGATAGACTGATTCAAATACCAACTGTTGCTACACTAAATAGAAATGTGATCATTGCTGGCCAACCAAATTATTTGGTCAATAAACAGGCTGATGTCAGTAGTTTCATGAATCAGGCAGTAATTAGGGCGAAAGGTTATGTTTAGAAAAAATCATATAAAAAAAATAGATGATTGGCTGAATTAGTATTAAAGAATTATATTAACGTAGGAATAACTAACCACTTACAACGGATGTTACTTTTACATTAGTCACATCATTTATTGTTAAAACTGCTGATCCATACACAGTAGAAAAATCTGGATGAGTTACTGCAGTCCAGACGAAATTGTGGGCTCCTTTGCTACCACTACCTGTTTTATGAGCATTTGTTATCACTCCATTAGTTTGCTGAGGTAGCCTTCTATCCCGTTTAAGAACTGCACCTACTTTGGTTAAGAAAATAGCGCACAGTAATTCGGCATTTTCTCCATATAAGTCAAAAAACATTTGGCCTGTGTTAGGTTGATTAAAAAGCGTTTCCAAAATTTTATCAAAAGAAATAATTATATAGTAAAATCATAGTATTTCAAACTCTAAGAGCTAATTATTTAAACGATAATGTGGTTGATAACGATTTGAAAAATCAAATAATTTATAATCATCAACTTATTATCTTCTTACTTTTTCTCCCAACTACGGACAACGATCTCCTCTTTCTTCCCTAGCTACAAGCTACTAGCTACCAGCTACTATCCAACCCTCACCCCCACCGGGCAATGATCTGACCCAAACACCTCACGATAAATCTTCGCGTCAATTATATTACTTAATGGAATATTTGCACTGGTGAGCAGATAATCAAATCTCCAGCCTTGGTTGTTTTCTCTTTTGGGATCACGGAGATTCCACCAGCTGTAAAAGCTATCGCGTTTTTCGTAAAGTCGAAAGGTATCAACGAAGCCGAGTTTTAAAATATCAGCAAACCATTTTCTTTCGACAGCAAGGTAGCCGGAATGCGCTTGATTAGCACTTGGGTTGTAAAGATCAATTGCAGTGGCTGCGACATTGAGATCACCGCCAAAGATGACTTTTTTGCCCAAAGCCACTTCACTTTGTAAAAGTAAGAGCATTTCCTGATAAAACTCTAATTTAAAAGCTAAGCGGTTCTCATTGCCAGTACCATTGGGCGTATAAAAATTATAAATTGTGTAATCTGGAAGTACGAGTTTAATGGTCCTGCCCTCAGTATCGAGAATTTCGTTGCCAGTATGTTTACTGATTTCTTGTACATTCAGGCTATTTTTATAGTAAATGGCTGTTCCGCTATAGCCAGGTCGTCCGGAATCATTGAAAAAAACCTGATAGCCAGGCACCATCTGCAGAAAAAAAGAAAGCTGATCCGGATGTGCCCGGAGTTCTTGGATCATGACAATATCAGGTTCATAGTCATGCAAAAAAGCAAGAAAAGCTTTCTCGCAGTTGCGCAGGCTATTGACGTTCCAACTAATAACGAGCATCACGTATCAAGTAGCTAAGTAGCTTGTAGCTGGTAGCTTTAAAAAATAAGTAAATAGTTAAATTTAAGAATAATTTAAGAATAAACTGTTAATGTTGATTATGTCAATTAAGGAATTTAATCAATTATTTGTCTGGCAGGAATCTCATCAACTTGTATTGAGAATATATACTTTATCTGAAATATTTCCAGAGCGAGAAAGATATAGTTTGACCTCTCAAATAAGAAGAGCTGCGTCTTCGATTACTTCAAATATAGCTGAGGGATTTGCTAGAAAATCTATTAAAGAAAAAATTCAATTTTATTATATTGCATCAGGATCGGTTTCAGAAGTGAAAAGCCAGTTATTTTTGGTAAAAGACTTAAATTATATTGATTTAGATGCCCATACAAAACTGTTTTCACAAGCAAATAAAGTGCATCGATTAATTTATGCTTCAATTCGAAAATTAAGGGGGTAAATTAATTTTGATGCTCATTAATCATAAATTAGTTACTTTTCTGATTTCAGCTACAATCTACATTTTTCCCTTTAGCTACGAGCTACTCAGCTACAATCTACTCTTTCTCCTTAGCTACCAGCTACTCATCTACAATCTACTTTTTTCCTTAGCTACCAGCTACTAGCTACTAGCTACTATTTTATGTATACTATCCGTATACTTTATTTATTACCCATCCCCCTATGACAGGATTTATTGGCAATATTGAGGAGCAGGTGCTGGCGAATACCTCATTTCGCAAGGTTATTTTTACTGGCAAATATGGTCAGGTTGTTTTGATGAGCTTACTTCCTAGTGAAGAAATCGGTATGGAAGTGCACGAGACAGTTGATCAGTTTTTCAGAATTGATTCCGGTGAAGGCAAGGTGATTATGAATGGTGAAGAAGCTACTTTCTCAGATGGCTTTGCTTTCGTAGTGCCAGCTGGTACTAATCATAACATCATCAATACTTCTTCTGAAAATCCTTTGAAACTTTACACGATCTACATGCCAGCCAATCACCCAGATGGCAAAGAGCATAAGACCAAAGCAGAAGCAATGGCTGATGAGAATGATCATGTATGAAAAACGGTGACCGGTGAGCGGTAACCGGTAAGCGGAATTTGGATAATAGGGGAAACGTCGTCGTTTTCCCTATTTATGTTTATTATTGGGACATACTCTTTTCAACAAAATTTCCAAAGCAGGACGTTCATCCCAAACGAATTTCTGAATATTTTCTTGTGTTAGTTTAACCCAGCGTGCCTTGGCTAAGGTAGTTTCTCCTTCAATATTTGGTTCTTTGATAGTCCCGGAAACATATTCACAAATTCTGACAATTGCTACAATTTGTTTGTCATCTGCATTTTTTTTATAAGTCCAGGTCCAAATATAAATTGGCTCAAGTGGGTGGATGATTAGTCCGGTTTCTTCCTGAGTTTCTCTGATTATTGCTGCATCAGGCGTTTCGCCAAATTCCATTTGCCCACCGGGTAAACCATATTTACCAGCTACTTTTGAAGATAAATATTTAGAGTCAAGATATTTAATCGCAACAAGGGTATTTTCTGTTGCATTATAAATCAATGCTTTTTGTGCAAAGCTAAAAATTTGTGTCATTGATTATTATCTTTAAAGTTTAAATAAAAATTTTTACCAGAGCCAGCACAGCAATTACGCTCCAGATGATATTTAACCTTGTTGGAAAATATATTTGAATTATAACGTAATGATTGCAAGGAAGCTAGGAGTATAGGAATCAAATCTCGAATTGCGAATATCGAATATCAAGAGATAAAGAATTTATGACTATTTAATGTAGTTCGCATTACGCATTTTGGAATCTAGGAATCGAATCTTAAATGTACAAAATTTGTGTTGGAATACATAGCCTACTAAATTAGCTAATTGTTATTCTAGGAGATGAGTTAAGAAAAATAAATGAAGCAAAATAGATACCAAGTAAATTATCTGCGATTAATCCGTGATATTGGTGCTGTATATTCTACTGGTAAAATAAGATCATATACTGCTATTAATTCTCTTTTAGTAAAAACATACTGGGAAATTGGAAGGAAGATTGTTAATTATGAACAAGCTGGGCAAGAAAGGGCTGAGTACGGTAGTGATTTATTAGATCGTTTAGCAAAAGACTTGAAGAGCAAGTATGGTAAGGGGTTTAGCAGACGGAATGTTTTGAATATGCGAAGATTTTTTCAAATTTATCCAATTTGGCAGACAGTGTCTGCCAAATTAAATTGGAGTCAATATATTTTATTGATTGGAATCACTGATAATAAAGCTCGAAAATTCTATGAAAATATGGTTTTGGAGGATAAATTATCAGTACGTGAATTGGAAAGACAGATAGATTCTATGCTCTATGAAAGATCAAAATTATCAGATTTCAAAAATATTACCAATACAACTGTTTTAAAAGAAAATCAAGATATTGAAAGTTTTATTAAAGATCCATATATATTCGAGTTTTTATCTTTATCAGAAAATTCTTTGCATTCTGAGAAAGAATTGGAACAAAAATTAATCGCTAATTTAGAAATGTTTTTATTGGAATTAGGAAGGGGGTTCACCTTTGTAAAGGAACAATACAGAATTAGTCTAGGAGTTTCGCATTATTTTGTCGACTTAGTATTCTATCATCGGATTCTAAAATGTTTTGTCTTGATTGATCTTAAGTTAGGCAGGGTAAAACATTATGATATTGGACAGATGAATTTATATTTAAACTTTTTTAATAAGGAAGAAAATTCACTAGATGATAATCCAGCTATAGGTCTTGTATTATCAGCTGAGAAAAATGAAATTGATGTTGAATATGCCTTAGGTGGTATTACTAATCGTTTATTTGTTTCCAAATATCAGATTTATTTGCCTAAAAAAAATGAAATAAAAGCCAGATTTCAAGAGATTCTTAGTAAGTAATTCAATAAAAAAACAGCTGGTCAAGTATTTTGAAGTAAAGGAGGAAGCTAGTCAGTATATTTCGCATTAAGCATTTCGGATTATATTTATAATCCTGAATTTTTTTCAGGACGAGTGACGAGCTTCGGCTTCCGACTTGTGATTTTTTAACTTAAGATAAGCATCTTGACTCAAATCTTTTGACGGTTTAAGATTAACTAATATTCTCAATTGTTCTTATTATTGGTTTAATTCCTTGAAGATTCTCGAAGTAACTGGTTTGAAGAAATATTTCAAGACGCTCAAAGCAGTTGATGATATTTCCTTTTCAATTGAAAAAGGAGAAATCGTAGGTTTTCTTGGCCCTAATGGCGCTGGTAAAACTACAACGATTAATTGTTTAATGGACTTTTTGCGACCAACAGCGGGTGAAATCAAAATTTTTGGTAAAGACATCCGTGAGTTTGGTGTAGCTGCCAAAAAGGAGATTGGATTTCTCTCAAGTGATGTGCATCTTTATCATTCCTGGACTGGCTGGGAGCATGTGAAGTTTATCGAAAGTATCAAAGGTAAGTCGACAATTCTCAAAGCGCTTGCCAGTGATTTCCAGCTGGATTTGAGTCTCAAAGTAAAAAATCTCTCAACGGGAAATAAACAAAAATTAGGAATTATTATGGGTTTAATGTCCAATCCTAAGCTCTTGATTTTGGATGAACCATCACGGGGACTGGATCCGATGTTGCAAAACAAGCTCTATGAATATTTAGAAGATTTTCACAAAAAAGGGGTAACCATCTTTATGTCCTCACATATTTTGACTGAAATCGAACGCGTCTGTGAAAAGGTTTGCATCATCAAGAAAGGGAAAATTGTTGCTTTTGAGAATCTCAGCAATCTTAAAAAGAAGAAAATATTTATCGTCAAAGTCACTTTTAAAGAAGCCTTAACCAAGGTGCTCAAAGATTTCCAGGATTTTGAAATTTCCAGTTCTTATGGCAATATTGCTTTTTTTAAGGTAAAACAGGATTTGAATCCGATGATCCGAAAACTAGCAAATTATGATTTGCAAGGTTTGGAAATCAATCATGCTTCTCTAGAAGAAATATTTTTTGAATATTACGAGGAACGGTGAGCGGTGTCCGGTAATCGGTAATCGGAGAGATAATTAAGTATAATCCCGATCACCGAACACCGGTTACCGATTTTATTTACTTTAATTCAAAATTTACATCTGTGTTAACTATATTTAAAAAGACACTTTACACCAACCGGATTTTTGTCTTGGTGATCAGTTTGATTACACTCTTATTTATCCTGATGTATGTTGGATTGTACCCATCTGTCAAAGAGCAAGCTGATCAGTTTTCCAAGCTTTTAGAATCATATCCAAAATCAATGCTGGAAATTTTTGGGATTGAAAATCAACTGAGTTTTACTGTATTGGAGAATTTTGTCACTATTGAGCTTTTTTCCTTTCTCTGGCCGATTTTAGTAGTTGTATTAGGTACCAGTTTGGGTATGAAGTTATTTGCTGGTGAGATTGATAAAGGAACAATGGAAATATTATTAGCACTGCCACTTTCCAGAGCGAGAATTTTTCTAGGGAAATATTGTGCCGGGATAGTGATTTTAGTGATCTATACTGGAACCTCAATTTATGGTATTCCTTTCATTGCCTGGTTATTCAAAATTGATTTTATGTTGGCGAATTATGCTTATTTATTTGCTAGTTCTTTACTTTTTGCTTTAGCGATTTATTCTTTGGCAATTATGTTTTCAACTATGTTTTCTGAGAGTAGCAAAGGAATCATGCTGACAGTGGGTATTGTTTTGATGATGTATGTTTTGAATGTTTTATCTACTTTGAAGGCGAGTTTAGAAAATCTCCAATATTTATCTTTTTTTCATTATTACAATGCCTCAGCTGCTTTGTCCAGCAAGGAATTACCCTGGGAAACGATTTTAGTGTTTGGGTTAGTCATTATTATTGCAGGAGTTCTGGCCGGGGTAATTTTCCAGCGCCGTGATATTGCTCTTTAAATTATTGATTGACAATTTATTATTGAAAAATTAAGATATGATTTATCAATATTTTCCAAGATGAATAATTTTATTCTCAACCGAATCATTAGATTTAAATAATTCTTGAAGAGCCCCACGGCTCTTTTTTTTTACTTAAAATTTGGAATTTTATCACAATGGCGAAAATCATCCTCAGCGGTAGTAGTAATTATCCTTTAGCCAAAAGTATCGCTAAAAGAAATAAATTACAACTGGCTGAGGTAGAAATTTCCCATTTTGCTAATCAGGAAAAGCGGATTCATATTTTGACAGATTTAAAAGATCAGGATGTAATGATTGTGCAATCGACTTGTGGCAAACCTGATGAATTTCTTATTGAAACATTATTATTAAAAGATGCAGCGACACGTATGCAACCGCGTTCAATTTCTCTGGTGATTCCCTGGTTGGCATATTCTCCACAAGATAAAGTTTTTCGTACTGGTGAAGCATTATCTTCAGAAGTAGTGGTGAAAATGCTTGAACTGATTGGCTTTGATAAAATCTATGTTTTTGATTTACACTCAGAGCATGTTTTGAAAAAATTTACGCAAGCGATTGATAATTTAACGACGATGCCTCTCTATATTCAGTATTTTAAAAAGCACATCAAGGACAAGGAAAGTTGGGTAGCAGTAGCTGTAGATAAAGGCAGCAAACCACGAGCTAGTGCATTTGCTAAAGCACTTGGTCTGGAGTTAGTGGAATTTGATAAAATTCGGGATTTAAATACCGGAGAAGTCACCTTTCTGCATTTACATGGTTCTGTTGCTGGAAAAAAGATCATTACTTTCGATGATTATGTCAGTACCGGGCAAACTTTGATTAAATCTGTAGAATTCTTGAAAGCACTTGGCGCCAAACAATATTATTTCTGCGTTACTCACGTTATCGTTGAAAGCACTTTATCACTAATTGAAGATAGTGATATCGATAAAGTGATTATTACTAATACGATTGATTACCCTGGAATTACAGAGTACCAGAAAATTGAGGTACTGGATATAGCGGAGTTGATACCAGTGTGAGTCTCCCCTATACTTGTTTTCCCGCGAGTTACGAATTGCGATTTCTCTATGCTATAATTTAATCATTAAATCAATTTCAACTCCAATGGCAATGGCTGAACATACAACTGTCCCAATAACAAATCTGCTCATGGCTCATGAGCAATTTGATGCTGACGGTCAGCCAGCCTTCCCTTTAATGGAAGAGTATCAATTTTTGAGAGTAAATCCAGACCAGTTTTTAGAAATCAATCCGGATCGTCCGACTTTATTAGTAGTAATTGGTCCTTCTGCTGTCGGTAAGGATACTATTGTCGATAAATTGATTGAGGCAAAATTAGTAAGAAAAATAACTACAGCAACAACGAGAGCGAGACGGGTAAACATTCCTGGAAAAGAAGATGAAGCGCCAGATAGCTATATTTGGTTAGCGGAAGAGTATCCTAGAGTTGCGACAGAGTCCGATGAAGAATATTATGATCGTTTGAAAACAGAAGCCCGTCTTGTAGAATTTAATCAGCATGATGGAAATCTCTATGGACTGCCTGAAGCATCAATCACAAAAGCTTTAGCAGTAAATGATTCACAAGCATTACCAGTAGTAAGAACGGAAATTAATGGAGCGGTAACAATTAAAGCAAAATTTCAAGATCAATATAATGTAATTATTATTGCAATCGAACCAGATGAGATTACTTCACTTTTAGGGATAATTAAAACTGAAAGAGCAGGAGCTAGTTTAGACATACGCATTGCTAGAGTTAAGCAGGAAATTGAAGGAGCACAAAGGGAGGCTAATTTATTTGTTCAGAATACCCACAAAACTGTTGCTGGAAAGAAAGGTTTAGATGTAGTTGTAGCAGAATTGAAAAAGTTTTTGCAAGAATTACATAAAAATACTTCGTCAAAATAGTCTTTTCCAATCCTAATATGATACTGAACGTCAATTTTCAGTGAGCAATTTTTCATTTGTTTTTAGTCGTACTTTTCGTATCATTTTTTTCTGT
>Ga0194063_10001236_pt1 | contig 16874 bp, 14 predicted proteins | sample SepL3720m_MetaG_FD_155459 | JGI IMG/M metagenome (GOLD analysis project Ga0194063, IMG submission 155459) | Anoxic zone freshwater microbial communities from boreal shield lake in IISD Experimental Lakes Area, Ontario, Canada - Sep2016-L373-20m | ecosystem: Environmental > Aquatic > Freshwater... | reverse complement strand
GCCCCGCCGACGATGGGCGAGACGGCCGCGCCGGTCGTGGCGGTCTCGCCCATCGTCGGCGGGGCACCGGTGCGCGGGATGGCGGATGCCTGCCTTGCCGCCATCGGGGTGGACACGTCCGCGGCCGCCGTCGCCCATCACTACGGCGCTCGCGCCGAGGGCGGCCTCATCGACGCCTGGCTCGTCGATACCGCAGACGCCGGCTGCGTCGACGAGGTCAGGGCCGCTGGCATCAGGTCGCGCGCGATCCCGGCGATGATGACCGATCTCGATGCCAGCGCGGCCATCGCCGCCGAGTGCCTGGCAGCAGCCCAGTCGGTGCTCGACTCGCGATGAACGGCTCGTCGCTGCAGGTCGTGCCGGTCGGCGGGATCGGACGCATCGCCCCGGGCGACGACCTCGCCGGAATCATCGCCGCCGCAGCGTCGTCCCTCTCCTGGCCCGACGGCACGCAGGGCCTTGCGGACGGCGACATCATCGTCGTCACCAGCAAGGTGGTCTCCAAGGCCGAGGGCCGCATCCTGAAGGCCGACGATCGCGAGGCCGCAATCGACGCCGAGACGGTTCGCGTCGTCGCGACGAAGCACACCCCCCGCGGCCGCACGCGCATCGTCCAGACGTCGCACGGCCTGGTGCTCGCCGCGGCCGGCGTCGATGCGAGCAACGTCGACCCCGGCACCGTGGTGCTGCTGCCGGTCGATCCCGACCGATCCGCGCGCGATATGCGGGCCCGCATTGCCGCCGAGTCGTCTGCCACGGTGGCCGTCGTGATCACCGACACGATGGGCCGGCCCTGGCGGCTGGGAGTCTCCGACGTCGCCATCGGTGCCGCCGGGGTCTGCGTGCTCGACGACCACACCGGTCGCGTCGACGGGTTCGGGCACACGCTCGAGATGACCATCATCGCGGTGGCGGACGAGATCGCGGCAGCGGCCGACCTCGCCAAGGGCAAGATCGACGGCAGCCCGGTCGCGGTGGTCCGCGGGCTGGGCCACTACGTCGGTGCCGACGACGGTCCGGGAGCGGTGAGTTCGATCCGGCCGCTGGACGAGGACCTGTTCGTCCTCGGCACCGCCGAGGCACTGCAGGCCGGTCGACAGCAGGCCGTGCACGGTCGACGCACCGTCCGTTCCTTCACCGACGAGCATGTGCCGGACGACGTGATCGAGCGCGCAGTGGCCGCTGCCATCACGGCACCCGCACCGCACCACACCGAGCCGTGGCGATTCATTGCCCTTCGTCCCGGACCACTGCGTACGCGGTTGCTCGACGCGATGCGCGACACCTGGCAGAAGGACCTGTCGGCGATCGATGGCTACGACGACGAGTCCATGGATCGGCGCCTGCGGCGCGGCGACGTCCTGCGCAACGCGCCCGTCGTCCTCCTGCCGTTCCTCGAGCTCGCGGGCGCCGCGCACTCCTATCCCGACGAGCGCCGTCGGGCCTTCGAGCGCGACCTGTTCATGGTGGCCGGTGGCGCGGCCGTCGAGAACCTGCTGGTGTCGCTGTCCGCCGACGGCTGGGGCAGCGCGTGGATCTCAGCCACCGTGTTCTGCCCGGAGACCGTTCGCGAGGTCCTCGACCTGCCCGACTCATGGCAGCCGCTCGGCGGCATCGCAGTCGGCCGACCGGCCAGCACCCCTGCTGATCGCGCTCCTCGCCCCGTCACCAACCACCTGCGATTTGACCCCGCATCCGGGTCAATTTGAGCCCAACAGGGCCCTTCCGGGCCCTGCGGGCCTAATTGACCCGGATGCGGGGTCAGTGCCGGCGGTGATCAGCGATCGTCATGCGCGGCCCACGCGCCGGCAGCGTGATGCCACTGAGTTCGACGAGCCGCTGGACGCGGTAGCGATGCCCCGCGAACGGCTCCAGCAGTTCCGCCATGCGCGCATCGTCACCTCCGCGCTCCCCGGTGAATATGTAGACCAGTTGCCCGGCCAGGTGGTAGTCGGCGAACGACACCGAGTCCGGGTCGCCGAGCGCGCGTGAGGTGACCTCGGCGACGGTCCACGGGCCGATGCCGGGCACCACCGCGAGTCTGGCGCGTGCCGCGGGCAGGTCGAGATCGACGCACTGCTGCAGCCGTCCGGCGACCTGCATCGCCCGCATGATGGTCGCCGACTGCGGCGGCTGCACTCCCCAGCGGTGCCACTGCCAACTCGGCACCCGATGCAACTGCTCGACAGTCGGGAACACGTGCATGCCTTCGGGCGCGGGCCCCGGCGCCGGTGCGCCCACCTCACGCAGCAACGACGACCAGGCGCGGCGCGACTCGACACCGGTCACCTTCTGCTCGAGCACGGCAGCCACGAGCGCCTCAAGAACACGGCCGCTCGAGGGAATTCGCCAACGCTCCGCATACCGGTGCCAGGTCGGTTGCAACTGTGCCGGCAGCAGATCGTGACGAAAGCCACTCGGATCGTCCGTCACGCCCAGCAGATGCGGAATCGAGTTCACCGCCCACGATGCGCCCGGCCCCCAGCCAACAGCCTCGACGAGTTCATCGACGACCACGTGCACTGCGGCCGGGCCCTCCGGCGTACGCATGGTCAACCACGCATCGCGAGTGGCCAGTCGAATCGTCGGGTCACGACGCCCGCGGACGAACGGCCCGAGCACCGCATTGAGGTCTACCCCGTACGTCGGCGACCAGGTCGCGTGCGCGTCAGGAGTCTGAGGAGAACCGGACGCTGCCATCAGCCAGCCTCGCCCCGGGCCACACCCGCACACCGCTGAGCAGTTCGTTGCCTGCCCCGATCACCGCACCGTCGCCGATGACCGCCCCTTGCAGGACGGTGCCCGCGCCCACCACCGCGCCCACCCCGACGATGCTGTTCACGATGTGAGCGCCCTCGGCGATCTCTGCACCATCGAAGACGACCGCGCCGTTGACGATCGCGTCGGCGGCGACCACGGCGTTGCGTCCGATCACCGATCCGCCGTGCACCTGCGCACTGTCGGCGACCTGTGCACCCTCAAGAGTCAGGAAGTCGCCGGTGCGCGGCACGGCGGGCGACGGGGCCGCGCCAAGGACCAGGTCGCATGAACCCTGCACGAACGACAGCGGTGTGCCGAGGTCGAGCCAGTAGCCCGAGTCGACCACACCGGTCACCAGCGACTGGCCCGCCAGAAGTCCCGGGAAGGTCTCCCGCTCAACCGAGACCGGGCGACCCGCAGGAATCCCGTCGATGATGCTGCGCTTGAACACGTAGCAGCCAGCGTTGATGTTGTTGGTGACGATCTCCTCGTCGGTGCTCGGCTTCTCCAGGAAGGCCGTGACCCGTCCGGTGTGGTCGGTGGGAACCAGCCCGTACGCACGCGGGTCGTCGACCGGAGTCAGGTACAAGGTGACGTCGCTGGACGTGCGCACGTGGTGATCGACGAGCCCGCGGATGTCGAGGCCGGTGAGCACGTCGCCATTGAAGATCAGCACCGGCTCGTCGCCACTGCTCTCCAGGAACGGCAGGGCGTGCCGGATGGCGCCTCCGGTGCCCAGCGGCTCGCTCTCAGTAGCGATGACCACCTCGATGCCGAGATCGGCCTCGTCCATGAACTCCCGGAAGACGTCGGCACGGTAGGACGTCGCGAGGACGATCCTGGTGACACCCGCATCGCGGGCCCGGGTGATCTGGTGGACGGTGAACGGCACGCCCGCAACGGGGAGCATGGGCTTGGGGGTATTGATGGTCAGTGGACGCAGGCGTGTGCCCTGGCCCCCGACGAGCAGCACTGCTTCGGTCACCGGGCCAGCCTGCCACAGTCTCGCCTACGTCCACGGTTCGGCAGGGACCGCAGCGATGCCAGACTGCACCCATGAGCCCGGTCGTGAGCGCGCTGTCGGCGCGGACCCGCCGGAACCCCGGAGCGCCCCTCGTCACGTTCATCGACCAGGGCAGTGGAGAGCGCACAGAACTGTCAGCGACGAGTCTGGCCAATGCGGCCGCCAAGATCGCCAACGCCCTGCGCGACGAGTACGAACTCGAACCCGGCTCGCGCATCGCCCTGCTGCTGCCCGTTCACTGGCAGCTCGCCGCTTGGCTGGCCGGGGCGTGGACGGCCGGGATGGTCGTCACCACGGACAGCACCGCGGACGTTGACCTCGTGGTGACGACGGCGCAGGCGGCCGCCGGACTGGGCAGGGCGGCAGCGCTCGTGTCGCTCCACCCGTTCGGGCTGCCACTGGTCGGGGCGACTCCGGCCGGAACGCATGACGTGACCCTCGCGGTACGTCAGCAGCCGGACGCCTACCTGTTCGACACGCCGCCGGGCTCGGCTCCGGCGCTGCTCATCGACGCGGTGGAGGTCAGCGGTCAGGACGTCTGGGACGCGGCCGCCGGGCTCGCGCGGACCTGGGGACTTCACGCATCCGGACGGCTTCTCGTCACCTCGGAGGATCTGGGTCGCGCTGAGCTGCTCGCCGCGCTCGCCGTGCCACTGGCGGCGGATGCCGCCGTGGTTCTGGCACCGGGGGCGACCGAGCTCGACTCGCTTCGCAAGAGCGAGGGCGTGACCGCTACCTGCGGGGCGCGACCGTGAACTGAGGGCTCACGCCCACCACGACGCCCTTGCGGACGACGAGCACCCGATAGGTGCGAGTGGCACGCGCCTTCGCCTCCTGTGGAGCCCTGAGCAGGAAGTGGCCCTTGGCATTGGTACGAGTGCGTTGGACAGTTCGCCACGTGCCCTTCGCCAGCACTTGGCGCCACACCTTCAAGCCCGCCTTGGCCGGGCGAACAACGCCCGCGACGCGGTAGCTGGCGCCGGGTCGCGCCGTGATGGCCGTGGCCATCGTCAAAGACACGACACGCGGGCGCACCTTCGGCCCGGTCGGAGTCGCTGGGGCGGCGGGGACTGCCGTCGGTGCCGTCGCGACAGGAGCGGTCGGAGCGGTCGGAGCGGCGGCGGAAGGAAGGGCCGGCCCGGCCTGGCCGTTGATCGTCAGCACGTAGGTCGAGCGCAGGCCTAGCGCGCTGCTGAAGGAACTGCCGGACTTCGTGACGGTGGACCCGTCGGCGCCGGTCGCGACGACCGCCTTCAACGCACCGGAGTTCGCACGCTCGACGATCTCGACCTTCGTCACGGCACCGAGGCCGAACAACGAGGCCATGCGACCCTGCGAGACGCTGACCGTCCAGGACTTGTACGGGTTGGCGTCGGTCTGGATATAGGGATCGGGAACGCTGACGGCGTAGGGCAGGTTGCCGCCCCAGACCTCCTGCGACGAGCGGGTGTTGCCGCCGCTCGAGGCGCAGTAGAACGCGCTGATGGGCTCACCGTTGTAGGTGATGGCCAGGCCGGTGGTGTCGCTGGCGAGCGTGGCCTGCACCGCGTCCGCCCAGTTGCTGCCCTTGGCACTGCTCACCTTCGTCCATCCAGTGAACGTCTGGTCGTAGTACGGTCCGCCACCGTCATCGACGTGGCATGAGCACGCCGTGCGTACGCCCCGCTTCACCTTGCTCAGGGCGTATGACCGCGCGGCGAGCACCTGCGCCTGCAGCGCGGCGGCCGGCCACGAACTCGAAACCTCGGAGATCCCGTACATGTACTCGTCGTGCACCCGGACGAGGTTGACCACGTTGAGCCGCGTACCGCTACCCGTCGACACGGGGACGATCTCCAGGGACCCGTAGCGATAGCGGTGGCTCGGTGAGTCAAGTGACGTGCTCGGCCCGGCCACGTCCAGAAGGGTGGCCCCACCCGCAGCCGTGCCGGGATTGCGGGTGCCGGCCCAGTGCACGGACACGGTCGGGCTGACGCCGAGATCGGCCGCAACGCCTCCGGACGATCGGGTCACGGCGATCTGCCCGTCGCTCGGCGCAAAGCGGAACTCATCACCGGGGCCGGCCAGCGTCACGCCGGATGCCAGCGTGACCTCGATGGCACCGCCGCCGCCCTCGAGCGCCTCGCCTCGAACCTTGGCCGCCGAGGCCTGGAAGAGCAGGTTGACCCGGGCCTCCATGTCGTCCGTCATCGGCGTGACGGCAGTGTTGGCGTAGTAGTGCGTGACGATCGCGGCGGCGTCGAAGCCGGCCTTCGCCATGCCGTATGCGCCCCATTGCGACATGCCCACGCCGTGACCGAAGCCGGCACCGACGACGGCGAAATCCGCGGGGGCCGCGGCCGGGTCGGGGTCGGCAGCCCGGGCCGCTGGCGCCGCCGCCACGAGCAGGCTGCAGCTCACCAGCGCCACGAAGGCGCGACGCAATGGCACAACAGCTCCTCGGGGAAGACGGCCTGGGCCGGGGCGGTTCGTCTCCACGGTGCCACAGATCACCCCACAACTCCACTTCCCACGAGCCACTTACGTCACATTGGTCACAGATAATCCGACAATTCGGCTGTGAGGAACCTCGCCGGATGGCGGTGCGTCGGACAGGCGCAAAGTCCGTTTACCATGGCGACGTCCACTGTTTGCCTGACCCGCTCGCCGAGGGGAGCCATCCACCCGTGAGCTCCGCAGGTCGCAACGTGGGCCGGATCGTCCTGACGATCGCCTCCGCGCTCATCCTCGTGACCACCGTCGTCGGGGCCGGCGTCAGCGTGGTCATGGGCCAGCTCCAGGGCAACATCACCGCCGTCGACATCACCGAGGTCCTCGGATCGACCGGCCCCAGCGGGGGCCAGCAGCAGCCGGTGACCGCGATCGACGCGGAGACCGGCACCTTCACGCCGATCAACATCGTCCTGATGGGCAGCGATACCCGCGAGGGCAAGGGCAACGGCGGATTCGGATCGGCCACCCAGATCGGCGGGCAGCGCTCGGACACCGTGATCGTCCTGCACATCTCGGCCGACCGGAAGTCGGCCATCGCGGTCAGCATCCCCCGCGACACGATCATCACGCTGCCCGTATGCAAGGAGGGCGGCAAGAAGAACGGCAAGAAGGTCGGCGGCTACAGCGCCCGCTTCAACCAGGCCATCGAACTCGGCGGCCCCGCCTGCACGATCAAGGCCATCAACCAAATGTCCGGCCTCGACCTCCACAACTTCATGCTTGTCGACTTCCGCGGCTTCAAGAAGATCGTCGATGCCGTCGGCGGCGTCGAGATCTGCCTTGCCGCTCCCGTCGATGACCCCTTGAGCGGCCTGAAGCTCGACAAGGGCAAGCACGTCGTGCAGGGCGACGAGGCCCTCGCCTTCGTGCGCGTGCGGCACGGCATCGCCGACGGCTCGGACACCTCACGCATCCGCCGCCAGCAGGCCTTCATCTCATCCCTCATGCGCAAGGTGCTGAGCAGTGGCACGCTGCTCAACCCGGCGGCCTTGATCGGCGTGCTGAACGCGGCCACCGAGTCCCTCACCGCTGACACAGAGCTCGCCGACATCAACAACCTCAAGGACCTTGCCCTCAGCCTGAAGGACCTGCGACCCGGCGACGTGACGTTCGTGACGATGCCATGGACGCCGAACGCCGACAACGCCACGGTGAGCATGAACACTGAGCAGGCGCAGCCCATCTGGGACGCGATGCGCAACGACACGTCATGGCCCCCGAAGACGCCGGGCGCCGAGGACCAGCCACTGCTGAAGACCTCACCGAAGTCGATCCACGTCAACGTGCTGAACGGCACCGCCACGAAGGGCAAGGCCAAGGACGTCGCGAAGCTGCTGCGCAAGGCCGGCTACATCGTCGAGGAGGTCAGCAACGCGGACACGACCGACTACGCCACGACAACGGTGCAGTACGACCCGACGTACGACCAGTCGATGAAGACCCTGGCATGGGCGGCCAATGCCACGCAGACGGACAAGAAGAAGGGCCTCGGTCAGACGCTGAACCTCATCGTCGGCAATGACTTCACGACGATCCGGCCCGTGCACATCAGCGATATCACGCAGGACTTCACCGCTAACGTCAACTCCGGCGACGAGAACTTCTGCGCCTCCTGACCGTCGACTGCTACGGCGCACGTCACTCCGCGCGGTGTTTTGTGACGCGGGCGTTAGCAGTGGGCGATCAGATGACGGGGGGGCGGCCGGCCTTCGTCATCTGCCAGACCGTTCGCCACTTCATGCGACGTCGACCCGACGGGCGGTCGGAGATGCCCTCCTTGAGGCCCGAGAACCAAGCACTCAGCGCATCGCGGTCGTGCACGCGGAGCAGGGTCATCCCAACCCACGTGCCGACATACACGGGCTCGAGCACGACCGGCAGGTTGCGACGCGCAAGCCAGACACGATTGCGCGCATTGAGTCGGTAATAGACCTCGTGCCGCGCCGGGTCGATGACCGGGTGGTTGGCCACGAGGTCCGCGGCGTACCAGGGCGTGTAGCCCTCGTCCCACACCCGCCAGACCAGGTCGATGCCCTCGTGGGCATAGAAGAACTCATCGGGCCAGCCGCCCACGGCGTCGAACAACGACCGGCGGATCGCCACCGCGCCCTCCCACAGGGCCGTGGCGGGGCTGGAAGCGTACGGATCGCCCACCCGCAGTCGCGGCACCCAGCGCCGCGGCGGGGCCGCCCCGGTGGGGTCCACGACTCGCGGCTGGATCAAACCGAGGCGGGGGTCGGCCGCGAAGCGCTCGGCGACCGTGCGCAGGAAGTACGGGTCAGGCAACGAGGCGTCGTCGTCGAGGAAGAACAGCAGGTCGCCCTCCACATGAGGGACGCCGGCGTTGCGACCTGCGGGGATGCCGAGGTTCTCCGGCAGTCCCAGCGATCGCACGCCGTCCGGCAGCCCGGTGGGCTCCCAACTGTTCCCGACCACGACGATGTCAGTCTCGACTCCCTGTTGATCGAGCAGTGACTGAAGTCCACGGGCGAGATCGTCCGGTCGCTTGCCCATCGTCAGGACGACGACGCCGAACCGGGGATCACTCATCTGAGCCTGCTCGACGACAGGATCGAGGCGAGGTGCCCGATGACGGTGATCACACCGAAGACGGCCAGGAAGCCCACCAGGAAGCGCGTCGCGGCGAGGTCACCGAAGGCTACGTCGCCCACCGCCGCAATCAGGGCCAGGAGCGTCAACTCGACGGAGTGATAGGCGCGATGGAACGGGAAGAAGCGCGCCACGCTGCGCACTCGCCGCAGGCCCGTCGAGCGGGGTGCCGCAACGTCCGCCTTCTCCTCCAGTCGGGGCATGTTGTTGTACGCGCGCGAGACATGCACCATGTCGTTGAGCGACTTGTTGTACAGGACCAGTACCGACACGAGTGCACCGATCAGCGGCCACGGCGTATCCATCCAACCGTCGCTGGGGAAGCCTGCCGCGCGAAGGCCCAAGGCGATCGGGATGAGCCCCTCGGCCGTGTAGTGGCCGACGCGGTCGATGAAGACGCCCTTCGGCGACGTCGTCTGCCGCCACCGCGCGACCTCGCCATCGGAACAGTCCCAGAGCATCTGCATCTGCCCGAGCAGGGCGGCAAGGATGGCACCGGGCAGGCCGGGGATGAGCAGGGCGAACGCGGCCGATGCTCCTGTGGCAACCATGAGCCAGGTGACGCCGTTCGCCGTGATCGGCGTACGCAGCAGCAGGCGGGTCAGGTAGGGGGAGATGCGGCGCTGGTAGGCGTCGGCGACCCAGTGCTCGGAGTTCCGGCGGCCCCGTACGGCAGGTGGCTGGCCGACCTCGCGAATCTGGGCGATGGTCGGTCGCTCAGGGCGCGGCAGCAGTGCTTCGCTCATCTGCCTGCCCTCCCCTGCACGGAGAGCCACTGTACGGAAGAGATCACCACGAAGACCGCCGCGAGCAGCCCGGCACCCCAGGTCAGGCCCGTCACGAGGACGGTCGCCCCCACGCTCGCCAGCACGATGACAACGACCGTACGGCCCTCCCAACCCAATCCCAGCCACGTGAGCCACCTAGGCGAGTCGGAGTCCTGCATGGCCCGGTAGAGGGTGTCGTAATGGTGGAAGGCCACGACCGCCATCCACCAGAAGCCCACCACGGCCGCCGTGGGCGACCACAGCAGCACGACGATGGCGACGGCGCCGAGCTCAAGGAACCGCAGCACTGCAGGAACTGCCCACGCCGCACGGCCTGCCCACCAGCGCTGCCGCGTGCTCTCCGGAATCACCAGCGCGAGCGCGGACAGGATCGGGCCGGAATCCCCCTGTCTCCGCAGCAGGCGCACTCCTGGCTCGGGCGTCGGGCCATGCCAGGTGAACGTGCGCAGCGTCCGACCCGCGATCACGTACGCGAAGGCGAGCAGCCCGGCCACCAGGAGAACGCCCAGCGCCCACGTGGCGCCGAGGAAGGCAGCGAACACGCTGATGATGAGCCAGCGCTCGCCGATCGGCAGGTGGATCGCGCGCTTGAACCAGCGCACGGCGTCGCGTCGGTTCATGCGCGTCGACAGTTCCATCGCGCTGGACACCGACCAGCCGCCAGCGGCGCCGGCCGCGCCGTCGTCGGGAAGCCGGATGTCGCGAAGTGGTACCGATGCCTCACGCAGTCTCTGAACGCGCGAGAAGTCGTAGTCGGTCATGTGCCGAGTCGTCTGCAGGACGATGAGCACGACCGCGAGCCACCAGATGTCGACACCGAGCCGAGCAGCTCCGTACGCCAGTCCTGCGTATGCAAGGAACTCCTTGACCCGATCCGTGGAGGCATCGAGCCACGCACCGAGGGCAGTGAACCTCCTCGTCGCGCGCGCGACTTCGCCATCGACGCAGTCAACGATCAGGCTGAGCTGCAGCAGCAGCGCACCGGCGACCAACAACCAGCGACCACCAGCGGCGAAGCACGCTGCGGCCGCAATGCCGATCGCGAAGGACAGCAGCGTGATGAGGTTGGGACTCAGGCCCAGACGCAGCGCCAGGCGCGTGAGCGGCTTGGACGCCTTCCTCACCACGAACGTCGAGTAGAAGCCGTCATCGAGGCGGTTGGCCTGAAGCTGCGAGATGCGCTGGTCACTCACCGAGTCCGCCGCCGCACGGGCAGCGCCCACGTCTTCGGGATCACGGAACCACGGCACGTCGACGATGCCCACAGCCTTAACGGCGATGCCGCCGCGCACCAGGGCCACCGAGACCAGTTCGACGAGGTCTCGGCTATTGCTGACCACGTCGCCGGCGGCAACGGCATCAGCGAGTGCGTCAACGAGGCGAGCGGCCGACGCGGCGTCGGCCGTTCCGATCACGAGAGCGCCCACCGATCGGCTGTCTGGTGCAGTGACATCGTGGAAGCTCGTTGCGACGCTGGTGACCACGTGGTGGCGGACCCGGACGTCGCTTCCCTGGGCGCCGGACTGCACGAGAAGGCTGGTGCCGACGAAGGGATCGTCGGTCAGCGGCGCGAGTGCCCGCGGCGCGACGATCAGCCCGACGGCGCTGATCACAACGGGATTCGCGGCCGGGGACAGCAGCGCCACGAGGCCCCGAAGGGCGTCGACAGGCGCCTGCCCCGCGGCGGGCAGCGACGTGGGCTCGGTCACGGCTTGCGGAACGAGCGGTTGGACCAGCGGGCCTTTCCATCGGCCTTGACACGCGCCCACAGCTCAGTGGCGAGCGCTTTCGTTGGCACGACTTCGTCGGATGCCGGTTCGCTGGCCACCTCGATGACCGCCTTCAGGGCGGCAATGGCGACCTCGGAAGGGATCATGCGACGCTCATCGACCTGCGTTCGAGTGCCGGTCGGCGCGATGCGGCCGAGCGCCTCGGAATTGCCGACGATCCGCACCCCGCTGTCCCGCAGATACTGGGCGGCAGCGCTGCCCATGGTGGCCGCCTCCTCAAGAGCCCACCGCGGCGTGTACAGGCGCGGCTCGTCGGCGGACGGCTCACGATCCTCAACCATGCGCAGGGCGACCCCACGGCGCACGTAGCGCTGGTAGGTGACCCAGTCGAGCTCCATCGCAACGTTGCGGTTGAGGTCGAGCAGGAGCTGCGACTCGACCGCGGACATCGAACGGTTGGACGTGAGGTTCATCCGGTTCGAGAGCATCCCGTCCGGCAGGGCGAGCAGTTGCTCGAAAGCGTGGAACACGGCCCGCCGGTCAACGTCCTCGAGGACCATCACGGTCAACCGCTCGGGCGGCACGGCCTCCAACCACCGGCTGACCACCGCTGCATGGTCCATCCGCCCCCAGAACGACGGTGTCATCGACGAACCGCCGGGATTCTCGAAGACGTTGCGCAGCCATTTGAAGTAGCCCGTCGAGAGACCGTACTTGAGGTACTGCTGCCAGCTCGACGGCAGCAGCGCGCCGAGGTTGCGCAGGGTTAGGACGACGTGGACATTGTCGCCGCCAAGCGCCTCGACGACCTCCGTTGCCGACTTCCCACTCGTCTCGCAGAAGAACTCACTGCTGATTACTGTGCGCCCCTTGGAGGCACGCACGCGCTCGGCCATCTCGTCGAAATTGGACCGGTCGTAGGTCTGTGCGCCTCGATCCACCCATCCCCATGGCCGCTGGAGGATCGCGAGCGCGGCCCGATGCTGAGCCTGACGCTTCCCCGGGTAGTAGACATCGTTCTTGCGCAGAAGGGGACGCGCATCGGCGAGCGCCGCCTGGATCGCCGTTGTTCCGGTCTTGTGGACCCCGATGTGCAGGAGCACGGAGTCCTTCGGCAACGGCGGAAGGTCGGGCAGCATCACACCGATCGATGGTTGCGGGGCAGCAGGTTCGAAGGTGCCCTCGTCAGCCGACTCGACGTCCTCATCCATCTCGAGGGTGGCGGCCTCGGTTGGCTGATCGATCGGCGTTGACACGCGCTACAGCCTAGAGGAACTCGTCATCGGCATCGTCGGACGACTCGTCGTCGATGAACTGCTTGATGGCCTTGGGCCGCTTGAAGGTCTTCAGTCGGGCGAGCGCATCCGCGACGGTCATGTCCCCCAGAGCATGATCCTTGTCGACCAGAATCGCCCGGTCGCAGAACCGCAGGAGGTCCGAGGGGCGGTCCGACGTCACCAGGAAGGCAACACCGTCGGCCTTTCGGCGTTCGATCTCGCGCCAGCAGTCCTCACGCGTGGCGGGATCCCCTACAACGAGCACCTGCGACACCGCGAAGGCCCTAGCCTGCGTGGCCATCGAGATCCCCCATGCCAGTCGGATGCGAACCGCGAGCGGAATGCTGCCCAGGTACTTGTCGGTCTGCTTCTCCAATCCCGCGAAGGCGATGATCTCGGGGACCTTCGGGATCACCTCCTCCTGCGTCATCCCCAGGAGGCCGCCGAGGAGATGCACGTTCTGACGCACGGTGTAGTTACGGTTCAACGCGCGCGCGACGCCGACCATCCCCACCACGGGCACGCTTCGGCGCACCGTGCCCGCATCCGGCAACAGGGTGCCCGCGGCGAGCCGCAGCAGGATGTCCCGGCCCGACTCCGGGTAGCCGACGATGGCAACGGCCTCGCCCTCCGCAACGGAGAACGTGGCATCACGGATCTGCCAGACCTTGTCCTGCACGGTCTCACCGGCCATTCGACGCAGACGTTGGCGTCGGCCACCACCACGACGCCTCTCCCGCACGGGCAGGTAGAGGCCGGCGTCCTCGAACTCCACGACGGATCCGAGCCCGCGCGTTACCTGTGTTCGAGCCACCTCACACCTCCTTCAGGATGCGCGACTCGAGCCGACGGAAGACGAGGATTCCCACCAGGAGGGTGATCAGGCACAGGCTGAGCGAGACGACGAATGGCAGGAGTGCCTCGTGCTCGTCTGGCCAGAAGCCGATGCGGTACAGCCCGATCGGTGCGACCAGCGGATTGAGCGCCGCATACTGGCGCAGGTGCTCGGGGATGTTCGAGATCGAGTACAGGACGGGGGTGAGGTAGAACAGCGCGCGCATGACGATGCGAACGATTCGGCCCATGTCGGGAACCACGATCACCCATGACGCAACCAACAGGCCGACCCCGTACATCAGAAGGAACTGCAGCGCCATCGCCACCGGGTAGAGAATGATGAGCGGTCCCGGCATCGTTCGGGTGACGAGCATCGCCAGGCCGATGACCGGCAGCGACAGGATGAACTCCATCATCGTCGTCAGCAGGATGCGCAGCACCCAGAGTTCGGTGGGCAGCAGGCTGACGCGCAACTGGCGCTTGTTCTTGGCGAAGGCCCGCGCGCAGGAGGAGATCCCCTTGGTGAACCACCACCAGGGCAGGATCGCGATCGTGAGGAACAGCAGGTACGGCTGAAGGCCCAGCTTCCGTGGCCCGAGAAGCGCGGTGAAGACGAACCACAGGACGAGCGACATGCCCAACGGCTCGATGATGGTCCACAGGTAGCCCAGGCGGTACTTCGTGTACAACTGCTGCAGGTCGCGCTTCACGAGCATGGCAAGCACCTGACGGTGCTCCCAGAGACTTCGCACGCTGGTTACCATAGGTCACACCCGCGGCCGGCCGATCAGGCGCCACGCGGCAGGCACACACAGGCGGAGACAGTGACCACAGCGAACGGCACGGGGGACGGCCCCTTCGTCCGGTACATGAAGAAGAGCGCCCGGTACGTGGCGAACAAGCTGCGCAAGTGGGGTTCGAGCGAGCCTGAGGGCTTCGACATCTCGGATATTCCCAGCGCCGACATCGCCCTCTACTTCCCCGACACGCCGCACAAGCTGTACCAACTGACCCAGTGGCTGCCGGTCTTCGAGGCGAACAAGGACATGCGCACGATCGTCGTCGTCCGCTCGGTAGAGGCCTACTACGAACTGCTCAAGCGCACATCGCTGAGGCTTATCCTCGTGCCGAAGTACGAGCAGCTCATGGCGCTGTATGACCGCGCCGACTTCCATGCCGTCATCTACGTGAACAACGGCTGGACGAACTTCCAGTCCCTGTCGTTCCAGCAGGCCGTGCACATCCACGTGAATCACGGCGAGAGCGACAAGATCTGCATGGTCAGCAACCAGGCGAAGGCGTACGACAAGGTGTTCGTTGCCGGCGAAGCCGCCATCCGTCGCCACGCTGCGGCGCTCGCCTGGTTCGACCCCAGCCATCTTGTCCCGGTCGGCCGTCCGCAGATCGACCTGCCAGTGCCGTCGCCCCTCCCGGAATTCGACGGCCCAACGATCACGTACGCCCCCACATGGGAGGGCGAGGACGAGGCGAACAACTACACGTCCGTCGACAAGTACGGCCCGCGGATCATTGCTGCCGCACTCGCGCAGCCCGGCGCGCGCGTCATCTACAAGCCCCATCCTCGCGTCGTCTCCACCAACGACGCGGGCGTTGCCAAGGGCCACGAGGAGATCCTGCGCCTCATCGATCAGGCCTCGGCGGCCCACCCCGAGCGCGGGCACGCTGCACTGCTGACGGCCGACATGCTCGGGGTCATCCGATCCACCGACGTCATGATCGCCGATGTCTCTAGCGTCGGACTCGATCATCTCTACCTGCGCGTGGACGCCCCGCTCGTCCTGTGCGACCGCCGATCCAACCGTGCCCAGCTGCTCGAGGACGCACCCGTCGCCGGCGGCTCCCACGTGGTGGACGAGTCCAGCATCAGCAACCTCGCCGCCGACCTGGGGACGATCATCTCGGACGACCCCATGCGAGCCACGCGATACGAGTTGCGTACGTTCTACTTCGGCGATGTCGGCCCGGGAGAGAGCACGCAGCGCTTCTGGAACGAGCTGGATCGCGCCGTCACTGAGCACGACGCAGCCCTGCGCGCGCTCAGCCGCGTACGCATCGTGGAGGAGAACGCATGACCGTCCAGGCAGTGATCCTCGCGGCCGGCATGGGCACTCGACTGGGCAAGCCCTGGCCCAAGCCGCTCACGCCGCTGACCGACGGTCGCACCATCATGCGCCAGCAGATGGACAACATCTTCGCCGCGTTCGAGGACGTTCGAGTCACTACCGTCATCGGCTTCAAGCTCGACCTGATCATCGAGGCGTTCCCAGACGTGTCCTACGTCTACAACGAGAACTACGACCAGACCAACACAAACCGCAGCCTGCTGAAGGCCCTGCGCCAGTCCATGGACGGCGGCGTGGTGTGGATGAACGGCGACGTCGTTTTCGATCCGCAGGTGCTCACCCGGGCTCAGGAGCTCATCGACGCCGACCAGTCGTTCATCTGCGTGAACACGGCGGTCGTCGGCGAGGAGGAGGTCAAGTACACGGTCGATGCTGACGGCTTCGTCGACAAGCTGTCCAAGACCGTCTACAACGCCCTCGGCGAGGCCGTGGGCATCAATTTCATCAGTGCGGCCGACAAGCCCCTGCTCATCCAGCGTCTGGCGGAGTGCGCGGACAACGACTACTTCGAGCGCGGCATCGAACTCATGGTCGAGAAGGACGGCGCCAAGGTGGTGCCGTTCGACATCCGCGACCTGTTCGCCGTCGAGGTCGATTTCGAGGAAGACCTGTCCCGAGCGAACTCGCACCTCTAGCGAGCCCGCCCTTCCGCCATAATTCGCGAGTGACCGCTGCCCCGCTCAACGGATGGCAACGGCACCTGCACCCCGAGCAGGTATGGGGAACGACCGTCGTCATCGACGTCCGAGGAGAGTCCCTCGACGAAGCCGCCACGGCTTCCGCAGTCTCGTCAGTGACCGGGTTCCTCCACGAGGTGGACGACTGGTTCTCCACGTACCGCTACGACACCCCGATGACCATGATCCGCAAAGGCCTGTGGGAGCTGTCCCAGGCGCCGAGCGTGGTCCGCACCGTGCTGGCCGAGTGCGCCTCGATCACGGCCCTGACCGAAGGCGCCTTCGATCCCTGGGCCGCCCCCGGGGGCCTCGATCCCAGCGGCTACGTCAAGGGCTGGGCCGCCGGGATCGGCGTCGCGATGCTCGTCGAGCGTGGGTTGGAGAACGCCTCCATCGACGCTGCCGGAGACCTCTGCTGCCATGGCTACATGTCCCCGGGCGAGCCGTGGGCGATCGGCATCCGCCATCCCTTCAGGGCCGATGAGGTCGTCCGGGTCGTGCGCCTGACGAGCGGCGCCATCGCCACGTCCGGCC
>Ga0194063_10001235_pt1 | contig 16881 bp, 17 predicted proteins | sample SepL3720m_MetaG_FD_155459 | JGI IMG/M metagenome (GOLD analysis project Ga0194063, IMG submission 155459) | Anoxic zone freshwater microbial communities from boreal shield lake in IISD Experimental Lakes Area, Ontario, Canada - Sep2016-L373-20m | ecosystem: Environmental > Aquatic > Freshwater... | reverse complement strand
TATTCAAAACGCACCAGGTTGGGTAGATGCTCCTGATGCAGTAGATACATGTACAAATGACTGGGTTCACACCAACACTGTTGGAGATCAGAAAATGGCAGATGTAATTTTCCCAGTACTTGTTTCAAAACTTGCAATATCAACAACACCAACACCAACATCTACACCAACGGCTACGCCAACAGCTACGCCAACAGCTACGCCAACAGCTACGCCAACAGCTACGCCAACGGCTACGCCAACAGCTACGGCAACAGCTTCGCCAACGGCTACGCCAACAGCTACGCCAACGGCTACGCCAACATCTACGCCAACATCTACGCCAACACCAACCCCAACGCCAACACCAACCCCAACGCCAACACCAACCCCAACGCCAACGCCAACGCCAACGCCAACGCCAGTACCAGTAACTAGCGTGAAGATCAGCAAGACAACTGCTTCACTTAAAGTTCCACAAACACTTCAATTATCAGTCACAATTCTGCCTGCAAACGCTGCTAATAAAACAATCAAGTGGACTTCAAGCAACACTAAAATTGCTACAGTATCATCAACTGGAAAGATAACTGCAAAGGGACCGGGGACTGCAACAATTACTGTTACAACAGTTAGTGGTGCAAAGAAGGCAACCTGCAAAGTAACGGTCATCCAACCAGTTGCGTCAGTTAAACTCAACAAAACTTCTCTATTCATCACCAAAGGTAAAACTTTCAAATTGATCCCAACCATCAACCCATCCAACGCCAGCAACAAAAAAGCGACTTGGAAGTCAAGCAATAAGGCTATTGCTACAGTTAGTTCAAACGGAGTAGTGAAGGGAATCAAGAAGGGCATAGCGTATATTACGGTAGTCACGGTTGATGGGAAGAAAACTGCGAAGTGTAGGGTCGTTGTGAAATAAGTTTCATATTTGCAAGGGATTTATTATTTATAAGCTTTAAAAACTATTAGCAGACAATTTCTCTGATGGTTAAAAATATTTTGGAGGATACGAAAATGAAGAAGATTTTTTCAATTATTTTAGTGCTTTCGTTATTGAGCAATATGGCAGTAAATGCACTTGCGAATGTGGATGCGAATGGTTTTGATATTCAAAATGGGGTTTTAGTAAGGTATTCGGGTGATGATTCAAATGTTGTTATACCAACCAGTGTAAAGATTATTGGATATCAAGCCTTTGAGGGTTGTACTACACTCAAGTATATAAAGATACCAACCAGTGTAACGAGTATTGGACCATCTGCTTTTTCTGGATGTACTTCACTCAAATCTATAACGATACCAACCAGTGTAACGAGTTTTGGACCATCTACTTTTTCTGGATGCACGTCAATCGTGTCTATAAAGTTACCAATAAGAGTAACGAGCATTGGGGAATACGCCTTTAATGGATGCAAATCACTCGCGTCTATAACGATACCAACAAGAGTAACGAGTATTGGGGGTAATGCCTTTGCTCAATGTAAATCACTCAAGTCTATATTGATACCAAGCAGTGTAACGAGTATTGGGGCTAGTGCTTTTGTGGGCTGTACCTCGCTCGCGTCTTTAACGATACCAACAAAAGTAACGAATATTGAATATCAAACGTTTTCGGCCTGTACCTCACTTAAATCCATATCGATACCAACTAATGTAAAGGGTATTGGGGCTTTTGCTTTTTCTGGATGTACTTCACTCGCATCGATAACGATGCCAAACAGTGTAACAAGTATTAAGGATAGAGCCTTTATGAATTGTAGAAAACTTTCAAAAGCAATTTTTTTAGGTGATGCACCGATTATGGGTAATTCAGTATTTGATGCTTGTGATCCAGGCTTTAGAATAAGCTATTATAGTGGGAAGACTGGTTTCACCAATCCTTGGCATGGATATCCAACTAAAGCAGAGAAATATGTAAAGGTTAAAGGAATTAGCCTCAACAAAACTTCGCTATCCATCACCAAAGGCAAAACTTTCAAACTCATCCCAACCATCAACCCTTCTAACTCCACCAACAAGAAAGTGACTTGGAAATCAAGCAATAAGGCTATTGCTACAGTTAGTTCAAACGGAGTGGTGAAGGGCATCAAAAAGGGCACTTGTTACATAACGGTAGTAACGGTTGATGGGAAGAAGAGTGCGAAGAGTAAGGTGGTAGTGAAGTAAGTATAAACAAAAAGATAGCTAGAAGAATGGAGTTGTGCCTATGCCTTTTGAAATAATAAGAAATGATATAACAAGGATGAAGGTGGATGCCATTGTAAATTCCGCCAATCCTCAAGTGTTCGTCGGCGACGGCGTTGATGCTGCTATCCACGCAGCTGCTGGACCTGAACTTTTTGAAGCAAGGAAGATAATCGGAGATATTCCAGTTGGCTCTGCTGTTTCAACCCCAGCTTATAAATTGGATGCAGAGTATGTAATTCACACCGTTGGCCCGATATGGAACGGCGGGGCAGAAAATGAAATTGAGAATGTAAAACTATGCTATAAAAATGCACTGGATTTGGCACTTGAAAAGAAATGCGAATCCGTAGCTTTTCCCTTGATTTCTACCGGAACTTATGGTTTTCCAAAGGCTGAGGCATTGAAGATAGCAGTATCTGTTATTAGTGAATTCGTTCTAATCAATGATATGAAGGTGTTCTTGGTTGTGTATGATCGCGCATCCTATTCCTTGTCAGAAAAGTTGTTTACCGCGGTTGCAAAGTTTATTGATGATAACTATATCGAGGAGCATCCAGAATACTACCAGAACCGCCGCAGGAGTCAGGAATTTATCGCCTATGCTACACCGATTTTTCAGGAAGAGGAACAATATGAGTCTAAGACAATTAAGGCGGAGAGAAGCCTAGATGATTTGATGGATAAATTAGAGGAAACTTTCTCAATATCACTTCTGCGCCTGATTGATGAAAAAGGCAAAACCGATGTTGAGATATATAAGAAAGCGAATTTGGATCGTAAATTATTTTCTAAAATACGTAGCAATAAGGATTACAAACCTAGCAAGGTAACAGCGATTGCATTAGCCCTTGCATTGGAACTAAACCTTGATGAAACAAAAGACCTGATAGGACGTGCCGGGTTTGTTCTTAACCATTGCAATAAATTCGACGTTATCATTGAGTATTTTATTGAGCAGGAGAAATACAATGTTTTTGAAATTAACGAGGGATTATTCGCTTTTGATCAAGTTCTTTTAGGTATTTAAAAATGTCGCTTCCCATGCGACCAGAGCATGTGGATTATTAATTATACTGTAGTCATAAAACAGATTACAGGAGGAAAGTAAAATGAAAAAAGAACTTACAGAAATCGTATTTATCCTAGACAGAAGCGGCTCTATGGGAGGCCTTGAAGGTGACACCATCGGTGGCTATAATGCCATGATTGAAAAGCAGAAAGTGGCTCCTGGTCAAGCCATCGTTTCAACCGTCCTATTTGATGACAGTTGTGAAGTGCTTCATGACCGACTTGACATAAAGAGAGTAATGCCAATGTCAGACAAAGAATACTATGTACAAGGTTGCACAGCTCTTCTTGACGCGGTTGGTGGTGCTATCAATCATATCGGGAATATCCACAAATATGCTCGTGAAGCAGACCGACCTGAAAAGACAGTTTTTATTATTACAACGGATGGCATGGAAAATGCAAGTCGCTTATTCAACTATGAGCGTGTAAAGATGATGATAGAGCGACAGAAAGCAAAATACACTTGGGAGTTCATTTTTTTAGGTGCAAACATTGATGCAGTAGAGGTTGCAGACCGCTTTGGTATTCAGGCAGACCGTGCAGCAAACTATCATGCAGACAGCGAAGGTACAAAGCTGAATTACGAGGTGGTCAGTGAAACAATCCGTCGAATTCGTTCAAAAGAGTCTATTGACGCTAATTGGAAAGAGCGTATTGATAATGATTATATAGAAAGAAAGAAAAAATGATGCTAGGTGCAACTGCAAATGACGTTGTGTGTTGTTGCAAAAACTTTAAATTAAAGATATCAATAATTAAAATATAAGCAGGAGCGCTCAGATAAGAGAGAAAGTATGAAGACTTCTTTGGAAACCTGCAAGGTGGCTTGACGGCTAACTTTCAGGTTTTTAAAATTTGGCGTAGGTTTAAATGTTTTAATTTATTGAAATTTACTCTACATCTGAATCAATTTATTTCTAGTTTGATGATTTAGTCGTAAGTGATGATGATTATTTCGAATATTTAGAAACCTATTGATGTATTTAGGCAATACTGTTATTATAAATGTACGGTTTGTCAGAAAATATGCTATAATAATAACAAGATATTTAAGGAGGTGTTTTTATGGAGCATGCGGGATATGGACAATACGTAGTAAATAATATAAATAGTTTGCCTTATGGTGTTCCAATTTACACAGAGGACATTGCCAATAATCTAGCAAAGCAATTTCACTTGGATATTGGGAAAGCAAAGGGACTGGTTAATGTCAACCTCAACAGAATTGCTCAAAAATTAGATTTGGAAAGATTTCAAAAGGGTATATATTTTAAAGCAAAAGTAACGCCGTTTGGGAAGACAAAACTTAATCCAGCTTACATTACCCAGAACGCATATTTGCTAAAGAACGAAGAATCAATTGGATATGAAACTGGAGCCACTTTTATGAATCAGATTGGTCTTACAACTCAAATGGCAAAGTACAGATATATCGTGACAAATGTTTTTAATAGAAATGGTTGCAAAATTGATGATAAATTGCATGTGGTAATTAGAAAACCATATACTTTTGTCACAAATGAAAACTATAAATATCTTCAGATTTTAGATGCAGTTGAAAACAAAGAGAAAGTTCCTGTTGATGCCAATGAGCCTAATAAAGTTATACTCGAATATATAAAAAGCTGCAAACTAGATATTATTAAATTGTTGGCATATGCCAGCAAATATTATGGAAAGGAGACATTGCGGCACCTGGGTGAAATTGCTGCATGTGAATTACAATGAAACTTCATAACGATAAATTAGCTTTTGAGACTCTGATCCTTGATATTTCTGAAAGAACCGGAATAAGGGCGGACATTATTGAAAAAGACTATTTTGTTTCCTTGTTGCTTAAGGAACTTGCTGAAAAACAAGATCAAGCTTTCGCATATTTTAAAGGCGGCACTGCTTTGTATAAAGCGCTTGGAAGCGTACGACGTTTTTCAGAAGATGTGGATTTGACCGTTTCGGTTGACGGTTTTATTAAATAATGAAAAAATAATTCAAATGCTTTCGGAAAAAGAGTTTTTGAAAAATATGATTGAATACAAACGAAAAGAGGAGCATCTTCGAACAGGCAGTGAACTTGCTGACATGCCAATAAATAAATTCAGTTATTTGGATACAAGCATGATTAATGAATCCTTGATTAAGGAATTTGCATGAATGCAGGATGTTTATGTTTTTAATAAAGAACACATTATTTCGCAAGATGAGTTAATCGAGTGCATTAAAAAAATCTCGGATATATTTCATGATTTGTACGAAGAATCTGATGTTTAAATGCTGTTTATTCAAACCCAGTTGGTCATAGTTCGCTGTAATTTACCTTAAGAAACCAGTCAAAATACCTGAGTTTCTCCAAAATGCAAGTCGCTTATACAACTATGACTGTTTTAAAGATTATGATAGAGCGACAAAATGTTGCATCGTACGAATATTGAAATTTTTGTAAGACTGATGTATTATTAAAATACGTGTAAAAAGCTTGATTGGAGATTTTGTTTTGAAAAAAAAGCTATTAACCATGTTTCTGATATTCATATTGCTTTTCAATGTCATTCAAATTCCGACTTTTGCGGTTTCGAACGAGCAGTCAATCTATGACTTTTTGACCAAAACTATGAACTTCAATTCTGCTGCGGCGTGCGGCGTTTTAGCCAACATCCAGTGCGAGTCTGGGTTCATATCCGATATAATTGAGCACGGATATTCGTGGGAACAGGGTGGCGGATATGGGATCTGCCAATGGACCAACTATCCTCGCTTGGCAGCGAACGGCAGAAGAACTGAGCTTTTAACATTTTGTGCTTCAAATGGTTACGATTATAAATCCCTTACGGGACAGCTTTGGTATTTAAAACATGAGTTGGAAACTTCAAATAAGACGACATTATATAAAATAAAAAACGCAGCAAATGATGCGCAAGGTGCTTATCAGGCGGGATACGATTGGTGTTATTTTTTCGAAATTCCCGCAAACTTCGCTAACGTTTCGGTGACGAGAGGCAATCTGTCGAAAACCAAATATTGGCCAAAATATTCATCTGTCACTACAACTAATCCGCCGAAAACGAGTCCACCGGCGGGATCGCCAACGCCAATTCCTACTCCGCCCCCAACCCCGAAACCGGTTTTTGTAATTTCGGTGTCCCTTAATTCAGCGGCAGTAACATTAAATTCTTCGAATTCATATCAACTCGTTTATCGAATATATCCCAGTAACGCAACCAATAAAAAAGTTACATGGAAAACGAGTGACGATAAGGTAGCTGTTGTTTCGGCGACGGGAAAAATCACGGCAAAAGCGCGGGGGACTGCAGTTGTGAGCGTCACGACAAGTAGCGGTGTGAAACAGGCACTTTGCAAAGTTACGGTAAATCAGCTGGTTACTGGAGTGAAACTCAGCAAATCAGTTTTAACCATTAAGAAAGGCCGGACTCATCGGCTAACGCCAACGGTGCTGCCTGCCGGCGCATTCGATAAACGCACCATTTGGATGTCGACGAATTTGAAAGTCGCATATGTTAGTAGTGCGGGGGTTGTAAAAGCGCTGAGCAAAGGGGTTTCGTTTATTTATGTTACGACGGCGCAGGGGCGAAAAAACGCAAATTGCAAGGTAGTTGTGAAATAGAAGGAGAGTGAAGGGATGAGTGCTAAAGTTATTTTTAAGTTTAATAAAAAACCGCTTCAAATTTTTCAGTGGAGTGCCTTGGATGTAATCATCGATGAGCAATACCCAGTTAAAGTGCCGTGGTCACAACCAAGTGAATATGCTTTTGAACCTGGAAATCATCGTGTTCAGATGTAGTTTCCTTATTTAGGTACGAATGCAGGAAAGGCTCAAGCAGATTTTGTAATAAACGAAGGCGAGACTTTGATTATCACATACAAGCCTCCTATGATCGTATTTAGTGCGGGGACAATAGTTATACAAAGGGGTTAATGGATATTAATTATTGCAAAGCTTAAGGAGGCCATTGCCATGACAAATCAAATTTCTCGAAAGTTCATTCCGCTGGTTCTAGCATTTATTATTGGGCTTACATTCACACTTGCCACGGCAACATTTGGCGAAGCAATTCCGCCAGAGGGGCCTTCTGTGGCAGTTCGTTATTTGTCTGCGGTTACCGTTCCGGAATCGGATACGGGCGCTCAGTTCTTTGACCCTTACAGCAAGGCGGCAGTCGACAAGGTTGTGGCGGCGCGCAAGGCTGAGATGCTTAAGGACGCGAGTGTTAAGTCGGTTGATAGCGAGGCGCTGAGCCGTGCAATACGGATGTTAAACAAAGTCAAGGTCGACAAGCTCGATGTTCACGCGAGTGATGGTGCTATTATAAAGACGATTGTGGGGATTGACGCAAATGTTGTGCTCAATAAAATCCAAAATAAAAAGGTGACAGAGGCAGTGAATCCTGTTTCAGCGGAGAGTATGGTTGCAAACAAGAGGCAAAGGGATTTTGTGCGCGAATACTGGCATTCGAGAGATGCGATTTATGCGGCTGCCGCCAACACAAGCAAGACGCGTGCCCAGGTTGCTTCTTTACTTGTGGCGCATTTTCAGAAGTATAAGACGATTCTGATAAAGAATTCGGGTCTGCAATATGGGGATATAAAGCTATATTATAATAATGTTTTGACTGATGGCGAGAAGGTCTTAATTGCTGAGGACATGATTAAAATTATTTCTTTTGTGATGCAAGTCGAAAAGATGGACAAGAAAGTTTATGGGACTACGAGCGCGCGAAACAGCATTTTGGCGCTGATTGCGAAGGCGAAGACAAATGTCGAAAGTCAGAATCCAGGACTTCTTACAGAGGCGCCTAAGGCAATTGTAATGCCAACCCCCCTTCCTCCAACTCCAAATCCAAATATTAAGAAGACGACAAGTTATAGCAACGGGTACAAGTTCGACCCGCCTATAACGGTGACGACAATTAGATATTTGAGTCCGGCAACTACGTTTCTCAATGGTGAAGATATCGATTATAATGTTTGGACAAAAGCATATCAGAGTTATTGTGGAATTAAATTGAAGTCGCTTTTTACGGTTACTGATTTTTCTTATTACGATCTAAAGGTGACCACGGCAATTGCGACTGATTCACTTCCTGATATTATTCCTGTATATACGACTTTGTTCTATAGAATTGCCGATTCAGGAAGGTCAAAGGACATATTGCCTTATTACAACAGGTATCTTGATCCTGAGTTGAAAGCGCTTATGAGTACTGAGGACGGAGGAATTGCGCTAAATACTTGCTTTAGAGACGGAAAACTTGCAGCGCTTGCGGCTCCTGCGACTAAGTATCCGAATATGATGTGGATTCGACAGGATTGGCTTGATAAATATAAATTAAAGTGGCCGAAAACGATTAATGAGGCAGTGAGCACAATGAAGACGTTCAGTAAAAAAAATGCTGGGGCGCCTTATGCATCCCATACTTATGCATTTCCTTTAACAGCGTCAATCGAGTCAGGGTTTCCAAATGCATACGGTGCTTATCGCAACATCTGGATTTCTGATGGTGCGGGAGGGCTAATGAGGAGTGATGTTTCTACGAAGTGGAAAACGGTTCTTGCTAAAATGAGTGATTTATATAATGATGGATATATTGATCCTGATTTTACTTTAAAAAACTCCACAGATATCGCTTCACAAATGGTGAATCAGCAGTATGGATTTTATTTTGAATCTTCAAGTGCGCCCGACTCGATGCTTTATAATTCTGTTATGTTAAATCCAAAAGCCGTCTGGAAGCAAGGAATTATTCCTAATGAGAGCGGAAGTATTGCAAAAGTGCAAGTGGAATCAAGGGTAACGACTTTTACTTGCGTAAACAAGAACAGCAAGTACCCCGAAGCACTGATGTTTTTGGCCAATATTTATGGTGATTTGGCAAACGGAAAAGGAACTGCCTTCGCAAAATATCATACAGTAAAAGGTGCGGATGGGAGTCAATATGATACCTACATGTATCCTGTAGTTGCGTTGGCTTATCCGCAAACAGATACTTCATCAAAAATTGCTAAGGCACTCAAAACAGGGGTTCTGAGCAATCTTAACGGGCAGCAAATTGATGCAGTTGGTGACATTAATCGATGGCTAAAGAAGAAAGATTCAACTGGGTGGGGAGCATGGGCAATGTTCAAATCTTTGGGTTCGGAAAGTACAAAACGCGAAATCTTGGTAAACAAATTCACATATGCAGACAAAGGGTGGGGGCCAGAGACACCGAGTTGGATAAATTATGGTCCAGATCTATATTCCATGAACGCAGAGTGTTTTGTGAAAATTGTAAGAGGTGACATGGCAGTCTCGGACGGGTTTGACAAGTGGGTAGACTATTTTATAAACAACGGCGGGAAAGAAGCCACCAATGAAATTAATGAGTGGTGGAAGGCCGAGGGCAAGGCGCTAGCAGGGTAACTAAGCTTTGTGCTTCGCCTCGATATAATCATCAAAGTCGCCGACCCAATCGTAAATTCCATCGGGTTTAATTTCGATTACGCGAGTTGCGATTGATTCAATGAACTGATGGTCGTGCGAAGTGAAGAGGACGACCCCTTTGAAGTCTATGAGGCCATTGTTTACGGCAGTAATAGACTCAAGATCGAGATGGTTGGTCGGTTGGTCAAGTAGAAGTACGTTTGAGCCATACATCATCATGCGAGAAAGCATACAACGCACGCGTTCGCCTCCCGAAAGGACCTTTACAGGCTTCAAAGCATCGTCACCAGAAAACAGCATTTTGCCAAGAAACCCTCGGAGGTAAGACTCGGACTGCTCTTTGGTGAACTGTTGGAGCCAAGTTAGAATATTGAATTTCGAACCGTCGAAAAATGAAGAGTTTTCTTTTGGATAATAAGAACGAGAGGTGCTGACGCCCCATTTGAAGGTGCCTTCGTCGGGTTCGATTGCCTCTGTCAAAATTTCAAAGAGGGTCGTAATTGCCAGCTGGCTTTCGCCAACAAAAGCGACTTTGTCGTTTCGGCCCAGCCGGAAGGTGACGTTATTTAGCACTTTTACACCGTCGATAGTCTTACTGATGCCTTCGACTGCAAGTATTTCTTTGCCAAGCTCACGATCTGCTTGAAAGCCGACAAACGGATACTTTCTAGAGGAGGCGGGGAGTTCGTCAAGCGGCAATTTGTCGAGCATTTTTCTGCGCGAGGTTGCTTGCTTTGATTTGGATTTGTTAGCCGAAAAACGTGTAATGAAGGCTTGAAGTTCCTTAGCCTTATCTTCGGCAGTTTTCTTTTGGTCTTTGAGAAGGCGCTGAATCAACTGACTTGAATCGTACCAAAACTCATAGTTACCTACGTACATTTTGATTTTCGAATAGTCGATATCAACGATATGTGTACAAACGGTGTTTAAGAAGTGGCGGTCATGCGAAACGACGATGATTGTTCCGGAATAGTCCATCAGGAAGTCCTCAAGCCAGTTAACTGACTCGATATCGAGATGGTTGGTAGGCTCGTCAAGTAGGATAATGTCAGGGTGCCCAAACAGCGCTTGCGCCAACAGCACTTTAACCTTTTCATTGCCATCCAGCGCGCCCATCAGCATGCTTAGGTGGTCGACGGTAAGGCCGAGTCCTTGTATGAGTTTCGAAGCTTCCGACTCAGACTCCCAGCCGTTCATCTCAGAAAACTCGCCCTCAAGCTCGGAAGCCAAGATGCCGTCGGCGTCTGAAAAATCCGCTTTTTCATATAACGCGTCTTTTTCCTTCATTATGTCATAAAGGCGTTTGTTGCCCATAATAATTGTGTCAAGCACTGTGTGTTCGTCGAAAGCGAATTGGTCTTGCTTAAGCACTGAAAGTCGTGTCTTTGGCGGTATGCTAACATCCCCGGTTGTCGGGTCGAGTTCGCCAGACAGTATCTTTAGAAAAGTTGATTTACCCGAGCCATTAGCGCCGATAACGCCATAACAATTTCCTGGAACGAATTTCAAATCAACCCTAGTAAATAGGTTCGTCCCGCTAAAATTCAAACTTAAATTTGTAACTGTAATCATTTTTTAAAAATCCCTCAAGGTTCCTTATAAGTCTTAACAACTGCATAACAGATGCCAGCGAACAACATTGTAAGGCATCCTGAGCAAACAATCAAGACGATCGGGTATTTGGCGGAAAAAAATGAGGTATGTCTGATTGAAATCCCCATGAGTGCCCAGACAATAACCAGAGCATAAGCAAGGTCGAATTTCGCGATTAAAATTATAAGAGTAATTGCTGTAGCTACTGCAATTAATATTGCAGTCCAAACATCAGGTGCAATTCCTCCACCGGTCCAGTTTATGCTGACAAGAAAAGCAGATACGTTCGCGATTGTCGCGACAGTAATCCAACCGAAATAAACGCTAAACGGAACTCCATGCCAAAAAGGCACTTTTGCAGTGAGCGCAGCTTCTTCTTGCTGTGTCGGTTTTTTTTGTATTTGCTGATAAGCGTACAATAAAAGTAAAAAGAGAATTGACATACTCATAAGTGAAAGCAGAATTTGAAGGTTGTGCCAAGTGAAAATCCACATGATGTTTGCCGCACATGTCGCAACAAAAAGGCTAGCCGTTTCTTGGAGCCTCTTAGTGTTTTTTTCGCTTCCCGTAAACATATGAAAAGCGCTAAAAACCGTAAAAATTCCAAGAAGAATATATATCGGGCCCCAAATAGAAAATGTAATGCCTGCCGGAACAAATAGGCTCGGATACTTATCGGAAATTTCGCCAGGTGTCATGCCGTTAAGCGGAAGCAACGCAGACAGCGTGTTTACTGCTACCATTAATAAATAACCTAGGATTACAAATACGGGTAATGCAAATAATTTTTTATTACTTTCCATACTACATACCTCCCAAAATTAATTTATTAATATTCTATCAGAAAAAACGCAGAAATGCCATTTTTGAGCAGTTGGTTCCGGTTCTCTGCTGCACAAAATAGTGCAGCAGAGAACCGGAACCAACTGCACTATTTTTAGATTTTAGCACTTGCAAGCGCGTTGGCGATGGCGTCTTTGATGCCGTTGCTTGAGAAGGATGCGCCTGACACCACCGAAACATTGCTTGACTGGGCGCTTATAGCTGCCGGAATGACGCCGTTTTGAGCGCGTGAAACGTATTGTGTATAGTCACTGTTTGAAAGCACTGAAACATTGCTCATTTGCCCGTTTGAAACGGTTACTGCTACAGTAATTGGGCCGTTGAAACCATAACCAGTGCCATTGAACGTTCCGTCTTTATAGACTTTGGTCGTTGTCGAAGGGTTACTAGGAACGGGCGGTGCTACAGGCCTTGGAGCGACGGGTGCGCGCGAAACAGGTTGCCGTAAGCCTTCTTCGTCGTCGCGCTCGCCCCCCTCGAAGTTACTAACCGGCGCTTGAATTTTTTGCGTCGTTTTTTTCCTTGGTACTCTATTAGAAGGCTCATTAATGGATGTTAAGTAGTGGTTGTTTTCATATCTAGTTTCTATAGTTTTATTCACAGCATACGCTCCTGCCATTGCTGTTAATGCTACGCCTGCAGCTATTGCTGGGCTTAGGTCTGTCGCGTAGACACCGAGTTTTGTGTTTGCGCGAGGGCAAACGCTTGTGCACTTCATACACATTATGCACTCACCGCTGCCGATTTTTTCTTTTTTATACATATCAATTCCCATCGGACAATTGTTTGTGCATGAACGACAGCTGCCACAGTGCTCGGAAGGCTTTTTGATCTTGAATACGCGAAGCAATGAGGTTACCGAGAAAAATGCTCCGAGAGGGCAGAGGTATCTGCAGAAAAAACGTTCGACGAAGATTGAACCGAGCACTATTAATGTCAAAGCCACCGTTCCGATCGACAAGAGAGGTGCCGAGATGCTGAAGTTCAGGCCGTTGGCGCTAGCGCCGAAGGAAAAGATTCTTGCAAACGAATCCCAGGGACTTATCACTTCTCTTGTAGAAACTATCCCAGTCCAAAGAAAGGCCACTGCTCCCGCAAACACGAAGAATTTAACGTATTTGAGGGCCGCGTCAATTTTGGGCGGCATTTTTCGTTTGAAGAACTTTGATGAAATCGAATAAACGAAGTCTCCAAACGAGCCAAATGCGCACAACCATCCGCAGAAGAACCGGCCAAAGATAATGGTTGCTGGAATAATCGCTAGTGCCTCAACTGAATAGATGAATAGATCCCCGCCGTTTGGTGAGCCAGTGGTGAGACGTAAAAACAACTGATTTAGCGCGTTGAAAACCATTGCCCACACGCCTGAATAAAACACGAATCCAACTATCTGTACGATAACTCTTATAAATTGTAACTTTGATTGCTTTTTCATGATTAACACCTCCAACTTCAGTATGAATCTCAGTTGTTGAGGAAGTTTGTACGAATGATTAACAATTTGTGAATGTAGTTTTTTCAACGTTTTTACTTACTAATTTTACTTTACTTTATAGTAGTGAATGATGTAACCTATATATACGGGCAGTTGTCCCAATTTAAATGAAAGAGGAGATTTATATGAAAAAATTTAAGGTTACGGCTATATTGATGTTTTTTGCGCTGATGGTTATGGTTGCGCAGCCATATGTAATTATAGGAGGCAAAGTAATTACTGCTCCTGGTACTGACATAGTTTCTAGTGCTTCTGCGGTATATGTAACGGGTGTTACTTTGAGTAAGACAACAGCTGCAATCAAGGTTGGAGCTTCTGTTTCGCTCACCGCGAACGTTTTACCATCGGGCGCGACAAACAAAGCGGTTACTTGGAGCTCAAGCAATTCTGCAGTAGCTTCTGTTTCTGGCGGAAAAGTTGTTGGGAAATCAAAAGGAACAGCTAAAATCACGGTAAAGACTACGGATGGGGCTAAAACAGCTAGTTGCACAGTCACTGTTTCGACAGTTGCAGTCACTGGAGTTAAGTTAAGCAAAGCATCTGCAACAATATTAAAAGGAAAGACTTTAAAACTATCTGCTACAATTCTTCCGTCTAACGCAACGAATAAGAAAGTTACTTGGAAGTCTTCTAGCACTGGAATTGCAACTGTAAACGGAACTGGAACTGTTACAGGTAAAGGAAAAGGCGTTGCTACAATTTCTGTAACTACAGTTGACGGCAAGAAAGTTGCTAAGTGCAAAATTACAGTTAAATAGCAAAAAAACGATAAATTCAGTAATAAGTTATTCTTCAAAAAATCGTCGGAATATTTCGTCGATTTTTTGTGACTTACAAAACATTAAGGAGTGGATGAGTTATGAGAATTAAGGTAATGTTAGTCTTAGTAGTGTTTACAGCATCAGCATTTTTGGGGCTCTTGAAGTTGCCCGGCAAAGATCCGTTTGTAATTGATGTTATGGCAGGGGCGTCACAAGTTTCCACTGAATCGGCATTTACGACTCAATGTGGCACTGGTGGCGGAAATAAATATATCCAAGTAATTAGTAACTTAACTGTCACAAAAAATGTTTCGGTAGAAAAATCAAATGCAACTGCAAGCACACGTGTTTTGGCTACAACGACAGCTGAAGGCGGCGCGCCTATGTATACTTTGACTATTCCTCTTTTAACATTGAATTATGCTACAAATATTGAGAGCGCTAGAGTCGTTGGAAATATATATGTAACTGCAACTGGTTGTAAATTGACTTATGGAATCATTACAGGAAACATTTATTTTGCTTCTGATGCTTTGAAAACTGCTTTTACAAAGGATGGAAATAGTTCAGTTTCGGGGCAAATGATAGTTGGAAATCCTAATGCTACGCCAACGCCTACACCAACGGCGACACCAGTGCCTACGGCTACACCAACACCTACGGCAACACCAACTCCTTCACCAACACCTACAGCTACGCCGATACCTACAGCTACACCAGTTCCGACTGCGACACCAACATCTACGGCAACACCTTCGGCTACACCAATTCCGACAATAACACCATCTCCAACACCAGTAATTATCGGCTCAGCAACTCCGCCGCCAACGCCAGTACCAACGCATACACCTGTTCCGGTTACGGGGATTGCTTTAAACAAAACTACATTAGCGCTTAAAGTACCTGCAGCATATTCTTTGATTGCAACGGTTTTACCTGCAAACGCGGCAGGAGTAATTGGAGGCGCGTTGACGTGGAAGTCTAGCAATGAAAAAGTTGCAATTGTTTCTGCTGCTGGGAAAGTGACCGCTAAGGGTCCGGGAGTTGCGACCATAACTGTTAAATATTTAGCTAGTCTGTTTTCAGCCACATGTAAAGTTACCGTAACGCAGCCTGTACTCAGCGTAAAACTGAGCAAGACGGTCTTGACCGTGTTAAAAGGGAAGACCGCAAAACTCGTAGCTACTGTGTTGCCAGCAACGGCGAGCAATAAAAAAGTTACTTGGAAGTCTTCGAATGCAAAAATTGCAAGTGTCAGTTCTTTGGGCGTTGTGAAAGGCTTGAAAAAAGGCATCGTTTACGTGACCGTAACAACAGCGGACGGCCTTAAGACTGCCAAATGTAAAGTAATAATAAAATAAAAAAATTAAATATAAAAGTGTAGAGAGCAAGTTTTTAGTTTAATATGGGGGAATTTAAGTGAGAATTAAGGCGCTAATTGTGTCTTTGCTGGTGTTGTTTACTTATTTTGCTGGATCGTTAGTAATGCCGAGCAAAGGACCTTTTTCGATTGATGTTTTTGCGAGCGCTTCGCAAGTAACCACAGCCGCTCAATTTGAGACGCAGTGCGGACCAAGTGCTTTCAGCGCAAACACGCAAGTAATGAATGCAATTACAGTTACAAAAAATCTGACCTTTCAATATTTGACAGGGTCAACGGCACAAAGAGGTTTGACTACCTCGACGAACCCTGGAAGCACGCCTACATATGGGGTGACAATTCCGTTGCTCACAATTAGCTGCACCACAAACTTGGACAGCGTTAAAATCATTGGTGACTTATATATAAATGCGTCCTCTTGCAAGCTGCAGCATAGCATCATTCAGGGGAATGTTTATTTTGGAAGCGCCGCAATCAAAACTGCAACTACTATTAGCACAACTACTATATCGGGATCACAAATAGTCGGCGCACCGCCAACGGCAACTCCGATGCCTACACCAACGCCAACGGCAACTCCGACGCCTACGAAAACGCCGACACCGACGCCAACGCCTACGGCAACACCTACGGCAACACCTACGGCAACACCTACGGCAACGCCAACGCCTACACCTACGGCAACGCCTACGGCAACACCTACGGCAACGCCTACGGCAACACCTACGGCAACACCTACGGCAACGCCTACGGCAACACCTACGGCAACGCCTACGGCAACGCCTACGGCAACACCTACGGCGACTCCTACGGCAACTCCGACAGCTACTCCGACGGCAACGCCGACAGCTACACCGACGGCTACACCGACGGCCACACCGACTGCTTCACCTACACCTACGGCTACGCCAACGGCAACGCCTACGGCAACACCTACGGCAACACCTACGGCAACGCCTACGGCAACACCTACGGCAACGCCTACGGCAACGCCTACGGCAACACCTACGGCGACTCCTACGGCAACTCCGACAGCTACTCCGACGGCAACGCCGACAGCTACACCGACGGCTACACCGACGGCCACACCGACTGCTTCACCTACACCTACGGCTACACCTACGGCTAC